>Ga0105044_10007521_pt1 | contig 14997 bp, 9 predicted proteins | sample MAT01_FD_78092 | JGI IMG/M metagenome (GOLD analysis project Ga0105044, IMG submission 78092) | Freshwater microbial communities from Lake Fryxell liftoff mats and glacier meltwater in Antarctica - MAT-01 | ecosystem: Environmental > Aquatic > Freshwater > Ice > Liftoff microbial mat | place... | reverse complement strand
AATTTGGTATCGCGTACTTCCGTTTCAAACTCACTGATATGGATAGACGTAAACCAATCATCCTTCACTACTTTTTCAGAGATCACGATCGCATCCTCAAAGTTGTACCCTTTCCATGGCATGAACGCCACTTTCAGGTTACGGCCCAATGCCAGTTCTCCACCTTTGGTTGCATAACCTTCGGTTAAGAAATCGCCTTCCGCTACTTTTTGTCCTTTTACCACGGCTGGTCTCAGGTTGATGGTAGTTTCTTGGTTGGTGCGTACAAACTTGGTGAGTTTGTAAATGGTGAGATCATCTTCAAAGCTTACCAGTTGTTGTGCTTCACTTCTCTTGTATCTAACATGAATTTCGATGGCATCTACATATTCTACCACTCCATCGCCATCTGCATGAATTTGAATCCTTGCATCACGAGCGGCCTTGCCTTCCAAACCTGTTCCAACGATCGGTGTTTCCGGACGCAACAAAGGCACAGCCTGGCGTTGCATATTTGAACCCATCAAGGCACGGTTGGCATCATCATGCTCCAGGAAGGGAATCAAAGAAGCACTCAAACCAACAATTTGGTTAGGAGCCACGTCCATGTATTCTACTTCTGTTTTATCCAAGATCGGGAAATCGCCTGTTTGACGAGATTTGATCAGGTCTTCCACAAAGTTTCCTTTATCATCGATATCGATATTTGCCTGTGCAATCTTAGCGGTATCTTCTTCTTCTGCACTTAGGAAAGTAATTTTTTTCATATCTACTCTACCATCCGTTACTTTACGGTAAGGTGTTTCGATAAAGCCCATGTCGTTGATTTTAGCATGCACACAAAGTGTGGATATCAAACCAATGTTTGGACCTTCCGGTGTTTCAATTGTACACAAACGACCGTAATGAGAATAGTGAACGTCACGCACTTCAAAACCAGCACGCTCTCTGCTCAAACCACCTGGCCCGAGTGCTGAGATACGACGTTTGTGGGTGATCTCACTCAAAGGATTGGTTTGATCGAGGAACTGCGACAACTGAGAAGTACCGAAGAAAGAGTTGATCACAGAAGACAATGTTCTGGCATTGATCAAATCTACCGGCGTAAATACTTCATTGTCGCGTACGTTCATTCTTTCGCGAATGGTACGAGCCATACGAGCCAAACCAACACCGAACTGAGCGTACAATTGCTCGCCAACAGTACGAACGCGGCGGTTGCTCAGGTGATCGATGTCATCTACTTCACTTTTACCATTGGTTAATTGAACCAGGGTTTTGATGATGGCGATGATATCGTCTTTGGTCAATACTTTTTTCTCAATAGGGAAGTTCAATCCAAGGCGACGGTTGATTTTATAACGACCCACTTCGCCCAGATCATAACGTTTGTCTGAGAAGAATAATTTGTCAATGATACCGCGGGCAGTTTCATCATCCGGAGCATCTGCACCACGCAATTGCTTGTAGATATGTTGAACGGCTTCCAGTTCACTGTTAGAAGTATCTTTATTTAAGGTATTGTAGATGATGGCGTAATCTCCGCTCACTTCTTCTTTCTGTATGAAAACGCTTTTGGCATCCATATCGAGGATCATGGTGATGTTAGAATCGTCCAAAACGGTATCTCTTTCGAGGATCACTTCATTTCTTTCGATGGAAACTACTTCACCGGTGTCTTCATCCACAAAGTCTTCTACCCATGTACGGAGTACGCGGGCGGCCAAACGTTTGCCAATATTTTTTTCCAGCGTTTTGCGGTCTGTTTTTACTTCGTCGGCCATGCCGAACAATTCAAGGATATCCTTATCTGTTTCGAAGCCGATGGAACGCAACAAAGTGGTAACCGGGAATTTTTTCTTACGGTCGATGTAGGCAAACATCACATTGTTGATGTCTGTAGCAAACTCCATCCAGGCTCCTTTAAAAGGAATTACCCTGGCAGAGTAAATTTTGGTTCCATTGGGGTGCACGCTTTGGCCAAAGAAAACACCGGGTGAGCGATGTAACTGGCTTACTACTACCCTTTCTGCACCGTTAATTACGAAAGTACCTCTTGGGGTCATGTAAGGAATATTTCCTAAGAATACATCCTGTACAATTGTTTGGAAGTCTACGTGCTCCTCATCGTTGCAACTAAGGCGCAGCTTCGCTTTGAGCGGAACGGCGTAAGTTAAACCTCTTTCGATACACTCGTCAATAGAGTAACGTGGAGGATCTACGAAGTAGTCTAGAAATTCCAGTACGAAAATGTTGCGAGTGTCTGTAATAGGAAAGTTTTCCTTAAACACGCGAAACAGCCCTTCGTTGTTACGTTTGTCGGGTGTAGTTTCTAACTGGAAAAAATCTTTAAACGACTGAATCTGGATACCGAGTAAATCGGGTTGCTCTGCTATCAGTTCAACTTTTCCGAAATTGATACGTGTAGCAGCGGTTGATTTTGTTGCAGACATATTGTAATTAAAACGTTTTAGTGTGCGTGGGCCTTCATTTGAGCGTGGATTGGATTCAACTAATGCCACTAACCCGAAATTAAAGGAGGGCAAAGGTAGGAAATAAATTTTATAAATAAATAGCCATCAAGAGAATTTTGAGTCATTTGGTAGGATTTTTGTTGTTTTGGCGATCCTCTATCATATATAAGTTTGTATCAATGGCTCGTGATGCTATTAAAATGACGAAACCGCCAATTTTTTAATGCCCCTTTTCATTTAACCTTAACATCCATGATCCTTAACAGCAGGCACAACTGTTTAGTTGTATTGGTTTCAAAGAAAGCAATTTATTGTGCACCAAAACTTTGATAAAAGGGTGACCTATTTTTAGTCGTTCCTTGATAATAGCTTTGGCGGTTGTTTAGCTTTACCAATGCGGTGAATCCACGGGCGCCATCCTGGTACTAAGGCATCAAGGTATAGTTTTGGAATTGCTTTATTTTATGAAAATGTGGTACGAATATGCCTGATAAAACTCCAAGGGGAATACCCGTCATCACATCTGTAATAAAATGCTGGCCGGCCTGAATTCTCAAGATGCCTGTTGCAAGACTTGCCGCACCTTCGGCCGAGTACAGTATCCATTTATTTTTTATCTCTGGGTGATAGTCGCTGTTCACCTTGGCCATAAAGAAAGTAGAAGTGGCTACTACCGCCTGATGCCCTGCAGGGAAAGAATTGCGGGCACCTCCGCCTGTTCTGGAACCTAATGGCAGGTCTGAGTTATAAGCATAGGCACGAAAACGGTTCACAATCATAGAACCACTGGTATAAACGGTTCCCGTTATTGCCATGGCTTCAAGATACAACAACCCTATTTTAGGAGCATCCTCACTTATCTTTTTATCCAATAACAATAATAGTGGTGCGGGCATGGAACCGTAGAAGAAAAGATCACTTGCCTTCTTAGCATTTTCAGAATATTTTTTGGTTGCAGGCCTATCGAGTGAGTTTACATCTGCCGGATTGAGTGCGAGAATCTCCGGATCTGGCACCCTATTTCTACCATATATTTTTGTAAATGCTGGCGGGCTTTGTTTCAATGTTATTTGGAAGGGCAATAGTATCTGTTTGTTGGCCAGAAAAAAAGGCTGGTATACAAAAGGGATACTGATAACAGGGGGAATGCTTTCATACTTACGTTCATTTCCCTGAGGAATTCAATTACTATTCCAACCGCACAAATGAAAGCTAAAACCAGAGTATATAGGGCACTTGGGGAAATATATCGGCTGATTGCGCTAGTATTATTACTTGTCTTCTAATTAGTATGTACAAGGTTTTTGTAATGGAGTTGGCAGGTGAGGTGGCTTGCCGTGCCATGCTGTGGAGAATCCGGCCAACAGATATGCCGCAAATAAAAAGTCCCCGAAATATGGGGGAATTTTTATTTGCGGTTAAAATTGCTAACTAAGCTATTTTCTGTCCTCTAATGCCTCAATTCTTTTTCTCAATAGTTCATTCTCTTTTATCAGTTGTTGTATTGCCAACAAGGCAATACCGCCCGGATCAATGGTGCTGATGCTTTTATCGTCATTGCCCAGGTTAAAGACGGCTTTAAAATCCTGTGCCATTGGGCCTACATGGTATTCGTCGGTGCCCTTGTAACGCCATTGGGTAATAGGTAGGGCTGCTATTTTTTTAAGAATATCTGTTCCATTTAAATTTGTAAAATCTTCTTTTTTATTGATGTCGCTGGCATTTGTCCATACACCACCGGTTGTTAGGAATGCACCGTTGCCATTGCTAGCACCGCTACCTACTTCCAATGCACGCCCTGCTGCAGATGTTGCACTAATACCAAAAACCCAATTATTTACATTAAGATTACCAAACGCCATTGTGCTACTGGTGCTTACAGTGGCATTAAAGCCTATGACTGTAGTATTATTAAGATTATTTGCTGTTACATCTGCCCCAGTACCCAATGCTGTATTTCTTTCACCAATTGTATTTGTTTTAAGTGCTTTGGAGCCAACGGCAACATTATTTTGTCCTGTGCTGCTACGCAGAGCCGAATCGCCTACGGCAACATTGCGAACGCCCGTTGTATTTGAATAAAGCGCCTGATAACCATTGGCAGTATTAAAACTTCCGGTGGTATTTGAGTAAAGTGCTTGATTACCATTGGCAGTGTTATCATTACCAGTTGTATTTGAATAAAGTGACTGATAACCATTGGCGGTACCATGATAACCAGTTGTGTTTAAATAAAGTGCTTTTGATCCGACAGCAGTATTTTCTGTAGACTGGACGCTCGAAATGGCTCCTGTACCATTGTTAAATAAAGCACTGTCGCCAATAGCCACAGTGTTAGAATGTACTTTATTTTTACTTAAAGCACTTATACCTAATGCTACATTACTAAAGCCAGTTGTATTTGCAATTAATGTGGTTGTTCCAATAGCGGTGTTGTTACTTCCTGTACTATTGGCGTACAGAGATTGCAAACCCAAAGCGGTATTGCCGCTGCCTGTGGTAGTAGTGAGCAATGCTTTTGCGCCTACAGCAGTATTGTTGCCGCTGCCGCCGTTGAGGTTATACAAAGCCGAATCGCCAACTGCCAGTAATCCAGTTGTGGCAGTGCTATTGTACAAAGCGGCATTGCCAAAGGCAGTATTACCCGATGCGGTTGTGTTGTTGTATAATGCACCAAAACCAAATGCCGAATTTTTTTGGCCGGTAAGGTTTTTAAACAAGCTTACAGACCCCATGGCCGTATTCCAATTGCCGGTAGTGTTTGCAAGCAATGTTTGATAGCCTACCGCAGTATTGTTAAAGCCGGAGGTATTATACTTAAGTGTATGATGACCTACTGCTGTACTTAAGAGCCCATCTGCTGCTGTGCCGGTACCCAATGCCAGGCTACTGTCGCCAATGGCCACCGTACCGTTATTGGTTTCTGCAGTACTTAATGCCCCACGCCCCAGGGCAATATTATAGTTGCCGGTTAGATTGTTGTACAATGAAAAATAGCCTGTCGCAATATTGAACACACCATATGTATTGCTCTTCATGCTGCTGTTACCCAAAGCAATATTTGAAATCCCACCCACATTATCCGATAAAGCGGCTGAACCCAACGCTAAATTGCTGCCGCCATTTGTATTGTTTCTAAGTGTCGAACTATTGCCAATACCAATATTGCCTGCACCAGAAGTATTGTTTCTCAATACATCTGTGCCAATGGCTACATTAAAATAGCCAGTGGTATTGCTATACAGTGCCTTGGAACCAATAGCGGTATTATTGGTTGCCTGAAAAGAAACTCCTGCACCAACTCCATTGAAGTATAATGCACTGTCGCCAATGGCTATCAACCTTGTGCGGTCTGTATTGCTATACAAAGCTTTTGGGCCTATGGCTACATTGCTATAGCCCAGCGTATTGCTGTACAGGGTTTGGTAACCTAGTGCAGTATTACCGTTGGCTGTGTTGTTTAAATAAAGTGATTGATAACCCAATGTGGTATTACCGCCGCCGGTAGTATTTGCTTTGGCGGCTTTAAAACCGATGGCGGTATTACCTGTTCCTGTGGTATTGTTCGCTAAGGCACTGTCGCCGATGGCGGTTTGTTCGCCAATAGTGGTTTTACTTAGGGCATCGTTACCTATTGCCACATTACTATTACCTGTTGTATTGGCATTTAATGCATTTACCCCTGCCGCAAAGTTTCTGCTTCCAGTTGTATTCGATATTAAAGCCTGAAAGCCATTAGCCGTATTATTGGAACCTGTGGTATTTGCATATAATGTTCTATAACCATTTGCAGTGTTGCCTGCTCCTGTTGTATTGGCAAAAAGGGATGTAGAGCCAATAGCCGTATTACCGCCACTGCCCCCGTTGTTGTTATATAAAGCCGAATCGCCAATGGCCACTAGTTTGCTGCCGGTGGTATTGGAATATAGTGCGTTGCTGCCTAAGGCTGTATTATGAAATGAGGTATTGCTGTACAGGGCACTGCGGCCAATCGCAACATTGTGACTTCCGGTTAAATTGCTATTCAATGCATAATTGCCCATTGCTGCGTTATTACTTCCAAGTGTATTACTGAACATTGCCGATAAGCCCATTGCGGCGTTGTCTCCTCCGCTAGTATTGCTGACTAAGGAACGGTCGCCCAATGCAACATTAAAGCTTCCGCCTGTATTACTTAGCATACTCAGATTTCCTACCGCTGTATTTGAGTTTCCTGTGGTGTTTAAAGCCAAACTTTGATTGCCAATTGCAGTATTGTCAGACCCGGTACTTACCGATAATGAAGCATTCCCAATAGCGGTATTATTACTTCCTGTTGTGTTGGCTGTAAGCGCCTGAAATCCGCTAGCCGTATTATTCACCCCTATGGTATTTGCATACAATGCTTTAGAGCCAACAGCAGTATTGCGAATAGCCTGACTTACCGAGGCACCCAAGCCATTATTGTACAACGCACTATCGCCAATAGCTACCAGGTTGCTTGTATTTGTATTACTGTACAACGCCCTAACCCCAAATGCCACATTGCTATAGCCCAGGAAATTTAGCCTTGAAGCTTCGTACCCATAGGCGCTATTATTACTCCCGGTTCTATTTGCGCCAAGCGCAAAGTTGCCCGTTGATGTGTTATTGCCGCCGGTAGTATTTTCACCAAGAGAATAATAGCCATTCGCAGTATTATTAGTACCTGTAGTGTTAAATACAAGAGAACTAACACCGGTGGCACTGTTGTTAGTGCCAACAATATTTGACGAGAGTGCAAATGCACCAACAGCAATATTACTTCCTCCGTTAATATTGTTATACATAGAACGGAAACCAATTGCCGTGTTGGAAATACCACTGGTATTTGCAAATAGTGATTTAGAACCAACAGCCGTATTCTTGTTGGCTAGTTCCTCACCTCCTCCGGGGGCTACACCCATACCGTTACTAAACAAAGCACTATCGCCAATAGCCACCATATTGCTGGTAAAAATATTATTGTTCAAGGCACTTGTGCCAATAGCAACATTGCTATAACCCGTGGTATTGAACCTAAGCGAAAAAGAACCATTTGCTGTATTGCCATTACCCGAGGTATTGGCACCTAAAGCCCTGCTGCCATTGGCCGTATTGCCACTTGCAGTAGTATTGGAGAAAAGCGATTGGTTACCCGTAGCCACATTATTAGCACCAGTAGTATTGGTAAAAAGTGCTTTTGAGCCAATGGCAATATTCGCCCCGCTGCCCCCATTTTGATTAAACAATGCAGAGTCGCCAATGGCAATTAAACGGTTACCGAGGTTACTTGATAATGCCCCGGTTCCCAATGCTATATTGTTGCTACCCGTTACATTGGCAGTAAGGGCAGTTTTACCAATCGCAATATTGCTGCTACCTGTTGTATTGCTGCTTGCTGCGGCCTCCCCTAAACCAATATTCTCGCTACCGGTGGTGTTAAAATGTAAAGCACTTGATCCAATACCGATATTGGTAAATCCCTGATTATTCAATAATGAATTGGAGCCAATGGCTATATTTCCGTTTATTGAGGTGGCTTTTTTCATAGCCGAATAACCTATCGCTATGCCAAAACTGCTAAAGTTAGCGGTGGCTGCGGCAGAGTCGCCAATGGCAATATTATTGTCGCCTATAGACAAAGCATTTAATGCACCGGTACCCATGGCAATATTCCTGTTGGCATTGAAGGCGGCGATTGCCAAAGCACCTATACCCATATACAGGTTTCCCTCTAAAGTATCTATGCCTCCGGCCAGCACGTTATTTACCCTAAAGCGGACATTCTTTTTATCGGTAGTTCCTAAAAAATTAGATGCGGTTGTTCCACTATTTCCGGTAAGCCCCCAATAGTTTAAACTGCTCACATCGCCGGATATTAATAATTTTATCCAGGTGGTACCACTCCAGTAATAATATCCGCTGCCAAGTGGCAAAGCATTATTGGTATTAAATACTAACAGCGATATTGCCGGTGTTGCAATGGTTACCACATCTGCGATGGAGGTTAAGGCAATATTAGGAATGAGTAATCCTTTGTCGGTAGCCTTTACTTCGAGCCTTGCACTTGCATGGGGAGTGGCAGTGCCAATACCTACATTTTGAGCTTGTACTGGTGTAACCACACAATAAACAAGAAGGGTTGTTACAATCCTTTTGATTCCACTTATTTTAATCATAATCTCTATTTTGCCCTAAAGATTGAGTTAAGTAAATCAAAATTGCTCACCCCTTGGGGTAGTTTTAATCAGTAAGCAGGTGATTATAACAGCATCAATTCCCTGAGCCTCGCAATGGAGGTTGACCTGGAGCTGGCCCCCAATTTTAAATAGGTATTATTAATATGTTTTTTTACCGTGTTGGTAGTAATAAATAAGGCATCGGCAATTTGCCTATTTGTTTTGCCGTCATAAATTAATTGCAGCAGCGTAAACTCCCGCTCAGTAATGCGATCACTCAAGTGATTATTAATCTTATCGAAAGATAATGCGGGCGATTTTCTTTTATTTTTTTGGGCATGGTTGTAAAGGGCTATTTCGAGTGTACTGTATAAACTGGCCTCGTTAAAGGGCTTTACGATATAGCCAGAGGGCTCAGTGTATTTGGCTTTTTCCAGTGTTTGCTTATCCGAATATGAAGTGATGAAAATAAAAGGAATGTTGTAAACTTTATTTATTTTATCTGCTATATCTATACCACTCATTTCTCCATTAAGGTTTATATCCAGCAACACCATATCTGGCAAATTGTTATGTAGTTGCTCCATCGCATCTTCTTTTGAATACACTACTGCTGAAACAACAAATTCATTTTTCTCTAACCATTGTGCAATATCTTCAGCAATCAAAGGTTCATCTTCTATTATTAAAAGTTTAATATCACTCATGTTAATTTCTTAAAATTCTTTATAATTATATCAACCTTGGTACCATCTTCATTGTAAATTTTCATTTCGCCTTTTAGTTTTTTCAAAAAGGTAAGTATCATTTTATGCCCAAAAGATTTTTTAGTTCCCGGATCAAAGTCTTGTGCTAAACCAACACCATTATCATAGACCGATAAATGCAACATATCATCCTGTTCTTTCAATATTACTTTTATTGCTCCTAGCTCCCCGGGTTTAAAAGCATACTTAAGACAGTTGGTTAAAAGTTCATTTAAAATTAATCCTATTGGAATTACAACATCTACATCTAAATTTGTTGCTTCTATTTCCTTAAAGAGTTTTATTTTATCGGGCTCAATATTGTACGATTGAAAAAGATTGTCTGCTAACTTGGAAATATAATCGTTCACATCTATCCCCATTAAGTTTTCTTCCTGGTACAGATTCTGGTGAATGAGGCTCATACTTTGTACCCTGTTTCGGCTGTCTTTTACTGCACCGAGCGCCTGTTCATCTTTTATATAATTTGATTGTAAACTTAACAAGCTACTCACTATCTGTAAGTTGTTTTTTACCCGGTGGTGTATTTCCCGCAACAGTATTTCTTTTTCCGCCAATGATTTTTCAATGACCAGTTTCTGAGTATTTAACAACTCATTCTTTTTTTTATTATTGGCAAATGCTTTGTACGCAACGACGGCCAGGCCCAGGAATAAAATGGTAGACAGCATAAAATAATTGCGTTCCCTGCGCCTTCGCTTTGCCTCGCTGCGACTAAGGGTATTTTCTGTATTGAGTTTATTTATCTGCGCTTCCTTTTCGGCAGTTTCGTATACGGCACTCATCTCATTTACCTGGCGGCTATTTTCTGCATTTAATAATGTATCCGAAAGTACCTTGCTTGAATCAAAATATTCGTAGGCTACTTTATAATTGGTTTGTTTATAAAAACATTTCGCCAATTTTCTGTAAAAAACTTCCATTGGCTCCAGCCTCTTATTACTTCTGGCCATCTCTAATGCGGTTTGATAGTAGCCAATTGCAGCGGGAATGTTATTTTTTTGCAGATACATATCTCCGTATGATTCTGCATTTGTGATAAGTGATTTTCTATTATTAAGCTCAACGCTCTTTTCAACTTCCTGTAAATAAGGCAGCGCTGCGTCGGGTCGTTTTAAATTAATTAATGCTGCTGCAATATTTGCCTTGCTGGCTAAAATATCTTCCGGTTTGTTTAAAGTAGTTGCTAATTGCAAAGCTTGTAGTGCATATAAATAAGCACTATCAAATTTTGTATCACTTTGATAGGCGGCCCCAATATTTATTAAAGAATTAATCATTCCCTGTTCATCGTTAATTGTTTTTTTTATATCGTACGACTGCTTATAGAATTTAATAGCATTTGCATAATCTTTCCTGGATCTATACACAAGCCCAATGTTAAGATAGCATTTAGCAATATTTTTTACATCGCCCACCTGCTTTCTTATTTCGAGTGCTTCCAAATTGTACTGCAGTGCCAGCTGATAGTTGCCCCGGTAATAGTAAGCCAGTGCTTTATTTCCTATTGCATTTGCCACAAAATCTATGCGGTAGATGGCTCTAAACTGCGCCGAAGCTTCATTTAAATAATACAGGCATGAATCTAAATTTCCCTTATAATCGTAAGCGACACCAATTGCCATAGATGCCTGCCCGGTTCGAAATTTATCATTTATAGTTTTAGCCTTTCTCAGCGCAACTAGCCCATATTTAATAGCATCGTCGGGCCTGTCTTCCTGAATCATTACACTCAGTAGTTTATTGGCATCAATAGTTCCAGTATCCGTCTTTCCTGAAGTTGCAATCTTTGTTAAAGAGTCTTGTTTTGAAATTTGAGAAAAGATAATTGTTGGAAAGATGATCAATAGAAAAAGGCAGAGCGTCTTTTTGCAGTTTTTTCGCATGTTTAAAGCTAACAAAATTTTTAAGAGTCAAAGATGAAAGTCTTTAAATTAAAACGAGTTACCCCTTGGGGTAAATTCAGATAAACACTGGGGACAAGGGTGTAGAATCTTAAACGGTATGATTCCGCCTAAAAGCTCTTTTACTAAAAAAGGTGTAACCGGTTTGTGATACAAAAATGCCAAATAAGAAATCACAGCAATCTTGTTACGTACTAAAAAAAGAAAGGCCGAAGATTTCTCTCCGGCCTTTAAAGCTATTTTAAAATCAGCAATTAAGCTATTTCAACATCTGCACCTGCATCAGTTAACTTAGTTTTAAGTTCTTCTGCAGTTGCTTTATCCACCCCTTCTTTTACAGGCCTTGGAGCACCGTCTACTAAATCTTTAGCTTCTTTCAAACCTAAACCTGTTAAGTCTTTAACGATTTTAACTACTGCAAGTTTGTTGGGACCTGCTGCTTTTAAAATAACGTCGAATGCAGTTTTTTCTTCTACTGCTGCCGGGCCATCGCCACCAGCTGATACAACTACTGCTGCTGCTGCTGGTTCAATGCCGTACTCTGATTTTAAGAATTCAGCTAATTCCTGAACTTCTTTTACTGTTAAGCCTACTAAGCTTTCTGCTAATACTTTTACGTCTGCCATTGTTGTTAATTTTTTCCCCCTTCATTCCCGCATGGCGGATCCGGAGGATGGTTTAAAAAAATTATGATGTTGTTGCCCAATTAAACCAGGGCATGGTTTCAAATGATTTACTCAGCTGCCGGCGTTTCGCCAGTAGTTGGTGGTACTGGTGCTGCTGCAACCGGAACTGCTTCGGTAGTAGCTTCCACTGCTGGAGCTGCTGCTTCCGCACTTGCTGCTGCTGGTGCTGCTGCAACTGGAGCTGCTTCGGTAGTAGCTTCCACTGCTGGAGCTGCTGCTTCCACACTTACGGCCGGTGCCGGAGCTGCTTCTTCAGTAGCTGCATTTGTAGCATTTTCTCTGTTTTGCAATGCGCCAATAACGCGTTGAATGGGAGATTGCAACAAACCAATTACTTCACCGATCAATTCATTTTTAGTTTTGATCATCGTAAGCGCTTTCAGTTGATTGTCGCCTACAAATACATCCCCATTAATGAATGCTGCTTTTAAAACAGGTCTTTCGTTGTTGTTCGCTTTACGGAAACCAGCAATGATCACCGCCGGATCTTTGGGATTTTCGCTGAACAACAATGCGGTTACTTTGTGCAAAGAATCGTACACGCCTGCATATTTTTCAGCGTCTAAACTTTCCAGTGCTTTTTTGATCAAAGTGTTTTTTGCCACTTTTATTTCTACTTGCTTATCAAAGCAATGCCTGCGCAAGTTGGTTACCTGCTCTACCGTCAAACTTTCGGTGTCGGTTACGTAGAAATTATTGTATTGAGAGAACTTGCCTTTCAGCAAATCAATCACCTCGTTTTTTTCTTGTTTTGTCATAACAAATATTTTTTGTGTTTTTATAATTCCCGAAGGGGCTTACAAAAACTTAGTTTAAAACAGATTTAGTGTCGATCATGATGCCGGGGCTCATAGAGCTTGCCATGCTAACGCCACGTACATAAGTACCTTTGGAAGTAGCAGGCTTTAACTTGAGCAAAGCGTTGATGAGTTCCTGGCAGTTTTCTGCGATTTTTTCAGGAGCAAAGCTCACACGTCCAACAGATGCGTGGATGATACCTACTTTATCTACTTTGAATGCAATTTTACCACCTTTCAAATCTTTTACTGCACCAGCAACATCATTGGTTACGGTACCTGTTTTAGGATTCGGCATCAGGTTACGTGGACCCAACACTTTACCCAGTTTACCTAATTTAGGCATTACAGATGGAGTGGCCACGATAACATCGACGTCCGTCCATCCACTTTCTATTTTCTGAATAAACTCATCCAAACCTACAAAATCAGCACCGGCTGCAGTGGCTTCCGCTTCTTTATCGGGCGTGCACAATACCAGTACTTTTTTGGTTTTACCTGTTCCGTGAGGAAGCGATACCGTACCACGAATGGCCTGATCAGCTTTCTTAGGATCAACACCCAGTTTAACGTGGATATCTACAGAGCTATCAAATGTTGTTGTATTAATTTCTTTCACTAATGTTGAAGCTTCTTTAAGCGTATAAGCTTTGTTGGCGTCAACCTTAGCGTTTGCTATTTTCCTTTTTTTAGTAATCATTTTAAAAAAATTTATTGTGGTTGACGATTAGTTTTTTTCCCAAGGGGCGGTTCCTTCTACTGTTAAGCCCATGCTGCGTGCAGTGCCTGCCACCATGCTCATAGCGCTGTCTAGCGTAAATGCGTTTAGATCTGCCATTTTATCTTTAGCGATCTCTTCTACCTGCGCCCAGGTAACTTTACCCACTTTTACGCGGTTGGGTTCCTTACTGCCTTTTTGAATTTTGGCCGCTTCCATTAACTGAACAGGAGCTGGTGGGGTTTTGATAACGAAGTCGAAAGATTTGTCGCTATACACAGTAATCAATACTGGTAAAACTTTTCCGGGTTTATCCTGGGTTCTTGCATTGAATTGCTTACAGAATTCCATGATGTTGATACCCTTAGAACCCAGTGCAGGGCCAATCGGCGGTGCAGGGTTGGCTTGTCCTCCTTTGCATTGGAGCTTAACATAGCCGGTGATTTCTTTTGCCATTTTAAAAATGTTTTTTGGTGATAACGTTCGTTCACTTTTGTTGCGAACAAACTCCCATTTTCCCATAACTCAGCATTAGCTGAAGAGTGGTGAAATTCCTTAAAGAACTATTTGGGGCTGCAAATGTAGGTAAATATTTTAAAAGATGGTGAGAAAATGGCAAATAATTTCAGGCTAGTTGTAATTGAAGGCAATTTATCCAGATAATCTTGAAAAGTAGCTTATGGTAGTTTTCGTCCGGCGAAAACTACATTATTGGGCATTTGGCCTACTGAAGCCACTACTTACTTTCCTACATGACCACACGCCAATTTTTTGAGGGTCTCTACCCACCCAAAACCCATTGTTAAAACTAAAGTAAGCGAAGGGTTTATACATTGGCCACAGCATATATCTACTCCGGTTATGGTCTGTAAATGGAATATTTAATTGTGCTAAAAGAGTGGCCGCTATATCTGTTTGTGAAGCCCGCTTCACTGATTCTAATATCCGTTTGTTCCAATGCCCCGCCCAAAAACAACAAGGGTGTTCTAAAATCTTCCCAACGAAGTTCGGCCGCCAGTAACGATTACGACCGTATTGGCCCACCAGCTTTATTGCCCGGCTTGTCGGAGAAACTGATACAGCACCTCATCGGTATCATGCAGCGAACTCAAATACTCATCTTCATCCACACTACCGGGGAAAAGCGGGCCAGTAGGTATTTCCATGTGCTCCTGACTGCCCAAATGAAGCCAGGTGGTGAAAAAGGGAGTCTGGGTTTGTTGCAAATATCGTTGTAAGGTATCGGCTACCACTCTACCGTGCGCTCCCCATTAAGAATTAAGGTCTTTATCTTGAAAATCTTTAACAGATATGAATTCGTCGAAATGTTTCTGCAGGAGGTATGCTTTCATATTGGCAAACTCCAATTCACCGCCATAAAAAAAGAGGTGTGGTATTTATTGGTACTAAACGTTTTTCTCAGCATGGGCAATTTTGCAGCTTTAGCAGGGTTCTTCACAATGGATGCGGCAGGCTGTGACAGTTAGCCCCTT
>Ga0105044_10007516_pt1 | contig 15001 bp, 14 predicted proteins | sample MAT01_FD_78092 | JGI IMG/M metagenome (GOLD analysis project Ga0105044, IMG submission 78092) | Freshwater microbial communities from Lake Fryxell liftoff mats and glacier meltwater in Antarctica - MAT-01 | ecosystem: Environmental > Aquatic > Freshwater > Ice > Liftoff microbial mat | place... | reverse complement strand
TTGCACCGAAGCGATGGCCCCCTCCATGAGGATCAATGAGTCCGTTCGGACCTCGCTACCGAACGGGATGACAATGTCTCCTTTTTCGTCAGGTTCGAATTCAAGCGCACCGAAAAGGGCTTTGGCGGATGGCACGTGTTTACCTTCGTCATCGAAAATCCGAAACGTGTCTCCGGCATCGGCCATGCGATGCATGGCGTGCAAACGGCCTTTGTGGATAAGCGTCCGGCTGCGCTGACCGGCGGCGAGGAGATCGACGACCCATACTCCTCCGCCATCGAGTTCCGGCAACTCGATGACTTCGCGATGCCGGAGGTCGACAGGTTGAGCGTAAGCAATGCGCTTCTCGATGTTAGCGACCAAGCCGTCCAGATCGAGATCGGTTCCAATCGGTTGCTTTCGCTGCATCAGGATATTGCGAGCGTTGAGGCGATAAACTTTGATCAGAAGCTCAGGTACGTTTTTGAGATCCAAGGTCAAGCGGACCGAGTCGCTTGGTCGATAGTAGATCGGATTGTTCAGCGAAAACTTGAGTTCGATACGACCTTGCAGTTCGCGTTGTTCTTCGGGCGAGAGTTGAGCGTAGTAAGACTTGGAGTCACCGATGCCGTAGAGGATCTTGGTCGAAGCAAATACGCGTCTCAAGTAGTCGCGATCGATGAAAGTAGAAAACGCATCGACGTTCGCGTCGGTCTTGAAGAAGTGTTCGAGGTAACGATGAATCAGCGAGGAATCGTCCCCGATCGCTTCGAGCATCGTTTCGCCCTTGTAGTTGGCGCCGAGATTGACTTGCGGGCGAGTATTTTGGCGAACGACGTATTCCCGATTGTAAATAGGGCGATTGCTTGGCAGTTTGATGTAGCGTAGAAAGCGGTCGCGATCCATATTTCCATCGCGTTCATCGAATTGTAGCCGATGGTAAAGGATCGAGGCGATGAGGCTGTTTTGGGATTCAGGCAGGCCGGTGACAAACGTCTCAAGGGCAGTCAGGTGATTCCGAAGAACCGCTCGATCGTCGAGGGAAGAATCGTCATCCGGGCGGATACGTCGCAGTCGAGCTTGAACGAACGCATTGGATTCAATCAATTTGGGGATGCGTTTTTGTAGGTCTAGCAATTGCTGTGTGGTGAGCGCATTGTGGATTGCAGCCCAACCGAAGCCGCGCGAGTCAGGCAAGTTGAGTTCGCCTGCGATGATCTCGAGCAATCCCGGCGCATCCGCGCGATCGATGCGTTCGAGCCAGGCCCGTACGGTAGCGGGCTGATCGAGATAGGGAGCCAGATGGGCCAGAGCTAGGTTTTCGATGGCTCCGAGATTGTTGGCGTTGGAACGGAGTATCGCTTGCCAGTTGAGAATGCTGGGATCAAGCTTGGTCTGCAGTTCGGCGGCCTCGTCCTTACGCGGGGCAACATGATCGATGTTGATTCCGAAATCAGCGCGTAGGTGGTCGAAAGTGGCTTGCGAGTTTGTTCTGTATTCAAGCAGGAACTGGCGAGTTCGCATCCGCTGGGTTTCCTCGTTCAGGCCATATTTTGCGATCCACGCGTCTAGATGCCCGCGAGCTTCGGCAGTTTTCCCAACGGTTTGACAATGCAAACAGTAGTAGTAGAAATAACTATCTGTTCCTGGAATAAGTTCTGCTAGTGCTGCTTCGCGGTTTTCGGCCAGCGCAAATCGCTCGCTAAATCCAATTTCCTGAGCGATTGCCATGGTGTTGCTCGATATATGGAATACGGACAGGAAAAGGAGAAAGCCAATCACGCGATTGAGATTGAACATGGTTTTACTCGAAATTGGATTAAGAAACACTCTTGGGCCGCCGATCGCCTTACTGCTTGAATAGACGAACGTCGAACGGGCAAGTTCCAGAAAACGAAAGACTCGTCAAGAATAGCTCGAAGAACCAAGGATGCGCAATGAAAAACTGGCGGTTCGTGCTACGGCTGCGAGGGGTAAACCGAGCGAGGCCTGAAGCGGCGATCGCGAGCGCTGATCGCGAGCGTTGGAGAATGTTATTGGTCTCGGTAGACCTGAGTGCTCTCTTCCTTGACAACTGCACCTGGTCGGAGTCGGCTCTTGAGTTGTGCTCGAACGACGTACGTTCCCTCACGCGAATGTCGGACCGTAAACCGAAGAGTTTGCACGTTCTTAGACACCATCTGGGCAATTGGCGAAAACTGAAGACCACGTTGTGAAGCCTGATAGTTCACCGGAGCATCTACTTGTTCCACACTGGCACCCTCCGGCAGATCGATGGACAGCTGGACATCGTTGTCAACACGAGTACCCGTATTGGTAATTTTGACGACGTAGGTCGTCTTGCCATCGGTTTCAATCGGATCGTTATCGTCCTCTATGGAAAAAGCGAGTTCACTTTGCCCCTCCACTCGAACTGGCTTCTCCACGGGTTCTGCCCGTGCCATATCGGCGGTCGATTGCATGCGAAGGACAAAGTCACCCTCTTCCACCGGCAGCAGTGTTACTTTGGTTCGAGCAGTCGCGCCGGCTGCCAGCTCCGCAAGCTGCCACATTACCGCGTGTTGGTTTGGAATGTACTCCCCGCGGTCCTCCGCAGCGTTGAATTGCAAACCACTCGGCAGATAGAGCAACAGGTCGACGTTGGTCGCCATTGCGGAGCCAGTATTGGTAACGCTTCCCGTGTAGGTCGCTTGTCGTTCCAAGTAACGGAGTCTAGGGCCCTCGATCCCGATTTGTAGTTTTGGCGAAACAACTTCAATGGAGGTGGAAGATTCATGGACCGCGGCGTTCTCGGAAACGGCCCGTATGGTATTGTTGACTTTACCAGCTTCCACCGCAGTGAGTTCGATGTCGAATTTTCGAGACTCGCCTGGAGCCAGTTCTCCGACATCCAGCTCTAGCGTTCTGGCCCCCGACGAATGACGCATATTGCTGGGTACGTCTTCCTCAAGACGAACATCGCGTGCGGTGCCCGTACCCAGGTTGGTTACATCGATCAAGATACGCAGGCTCTCACCACTAAGAATGGTTGGTTCCAACAGTTGTTTCACAACGAGTTTTGGGAGAGTGCTGATGGTGCGAACAGAGGCCTGAGCAGCAAAGTTGACACTTGCAACCGATCCGATCTCCCCTTCGGTTTCAGGAATCAAATCGACGGTTAGGACTTGTTCTGCACCGGCGGCCATTTCACCGAGTTTCCATAATAGTCCGCTGTTGGCGCTTGGCTGTGTCGGAGGCGTAGTGCGGACCAGCTTGGCACCTTTGGGGACTTCATCGATGACTTGGACGTCGAATGCTGTGGCGTTGCCCACATTGCGAACGAGCAGGGTAAAGGTTGCTGGGATGCCCACTTGCACTTCATTCGGAGCTCTTTTTTGAATTTCCATACTTGGGTTTTGAGAGCCGTCCAATTGGCGTCCGCCTGGCGCTGGGCTTGTGAAACCATTCGGCCGGACATTGGAGCCTGCTGTGGAACCTGCTGTGGAACGTGATGGAATGGATGGCGCGGATGGGGATGATGCGGAGGGCAGTGGCGATCCCGAGTACGGAATCGGCGGGCCCAAGGTCGCGATCGGCGCGGCCGCGTTCGAGGACGATCCGATGGGAGCGTTGACCATCGGAGCCGGTTCCCGTGTTCGTGGCGCAATTGCTATGGGTTCGACGTTGGGAGCGGGCGTGTTCGAAAAACTATTGGAGTCATTGTTGGGGTACTTGTTGGTATCGAAGCTTGGCGGCGGATTGGTCAATGGTGTAGCGGGCGGTATTGCATTTGGCGGTAGTGTGCTTGGCGGTAGTGTGCTTGGCGATAGTGTATTTGGGGGTAGTGTGCTAGGGGGTATGCGGTTGGTAGACGGAACTTGAGCGGGCGAAGCCGCGAAAGGAGAGTTTGAGGGTTCGACTGGTAGGCGATTCGAGTTGGGTGCGCTGAGGCTGTTTGGCAGGTTCGATGGCGGCGAGGTGGGCAAAAGTTCTGGGGGCGCGGTGCTCGGAGTGCTCGACAGGGTGTTCTGCGCGCCTAGCGGTGGAGGTTCGTCAAAACGCGTTTGCGTGCTAGCCCGTGAAGCTGCGTTTCCCGAATCCGAGTAGGCGGTGTACTCTGCCCCTGATTTCAATTGGCTCTGGGTATAAGAGGTGAGGGATGTGCGTGTCGGTGGCAAAGCGTCCAACGGCGGACTGGACGGGAAATTTTGGGATGGCGGCGAGTCGTTTGCACGCACGATAGGAGCGGGAGGCCATTGGCCGTCTTCACCTGAAAAGCCGTTGGTCGTATCACTATCCGCCACGGAAATCGGTTGTGCCAGTTGGTTGGCATATGGCAATTGTGCTTCGTCCGGCGAGGCATTGCCGACACGCGCATCGCGTTGAGCCACAGCCATCGCCAACAAAACGATAACGCCCGTTAATAGAATTGCGGCAGCCGCGTAGACGAATCGCTTCATGTACCTGACATCCTTGTCGGGTTACCACTTGGGTTACCGCGGAGAACTAGGGAAACCTACCTGTTCTAAACGTCATATCAAATAATCACTCCATGTTGAAAGCCCAATCAACTAGCAATTGATGCGATTGGCCGCAGGGGCTAGAATTATGTATCGTTTTGTTGGCGGAACGAAAGAATGCCAGCGTTAAAGGCACTATCGAACAAACTACTTTGGTGACGGTTGTTTGCAACAACTGGATTTGAATGAGCGACTTGTGTGACTTCGGCCTGATTGGCTTGGCGGTGATGGGTGAGAACTTGGCTCTGAACGTCGAGAGTCGCGGCTACCGCGTAGCTGTCTTCAATCGCTCTACCGACAAAGTAGACGAGCTAATGAAAGGCCGAGCCCACGGTAAGAATTTCGTCGGCTGTCATTCGGTAGTGGAGTTGGTCAAGAACCTGAAGCGTCCACGGTTTGTCATGTTGCTCGTCAAGGCAGGGCCAGCGATCGATGATCTCATCGAGCAATTGCTTCCTCATTTGGAGCCTGGCGACATTATCATTGATGGTGGCAACACTCACTTTGCCGACACCGAGCGCCGCACACAATACGTCGAGAGCAAGGGCTTGTTGTTCGTTGGTTCAGGTGTGTCTGGTGGCGAGGAAGGTGCGCTCAAGGGCCCGAGTTTGATGCCAGGAGGCAGTAAAGCCGCGTGGGAAACGATCAAACCGATTTTTCAATCGATCGCGGCCAAGGTGGGACCGAACAATGATATTCCCTGTTGCGAATGGGTCGGACCGCGAGGAGCGGGTCACTATGTCAAGATGGTGCACAATGGTATTGAATACGGTGACATGCAGTTGATATGCGAAGCCTACTTCCTCCTAAAAGAAGCAGCTGGACTCACCAACGAAGAGCTTTACGATGTATTCGCTCAATGGAACATGAGTGAGCTCCAAAGCTACTTGATCGAAATCTCCCGAGACATCTTCAGCGCGAAAGACGATCAGGGCAAAGGAGGTTTCTTGGTCGACAAGATTCTCGATGTTGCTGGGGCCAAGGGGACCGGCAAATGGATGAGTCAGCTGGCGCTCGATTTGGGAGTACCATCGACCTTGGTAACTACGGCCGTATATGCTCGGTCGCTATCGTCCATCAAAGAGGCACGCGTTCGCGCCAGCAAAGTCCTACCTGGCCCAGCGGCTTCGCACAATGCTCTTTTCGACGTAGCGGTAAAACAGCTTGTCGGTGACAAAAAGGCATTCATCGAAGCGGTCAAACAAGCGCTGTACGCCTCCAAAATTTGCTCGTATGCGCAAGGTTTTGTGCAGTTGCAGGAGGCCAGCAAAGAGCATAAGTGGGATTTGAATTACGGCGACTGCGCGTTGCTTTGGCGCGGTGGTTGTATCATTCGGGCCCAGTTCTTGGATCGGATCAAAGAGGCCTTCGATGCCCAGCCGGATCTCGAAAACTTGCTTCTCTATCCCTACTTCACCCAAGCGATTGAGAAAGCCCAGGGGTCCTGGCGAGCAGCCGTGATGGCAGCCACGCATTTGGGGCTTCCAGCGCCTGCTTTCACCACGGCTCTGGCGTACTACGACAGCTATCGACTACCGCGGTTGCCTGCAAACCTGTTGCAAGCACAGCGTGACTACTTCGGAGCGCATACTTACCAGCGGACCGATATGCCAGGAACGTTTCACAGCGAATGGCTCGATCTTCGCAAAAAACCGTCCTAAGCCACCGCTCCTTGGATGTTTCCAAGATACTGTTTTCGCACTTCGGGATGTTGCTTGACGGCCTCGGGTGGCCCCTCGCACATCACGGTCCCTTCGTTGATGACATAGCATCGATCCACCGCCGCGAGAATTTCCAGAGCGGCGTGATCCGTGATCAAAATTGATATTCCGGTCTCACGCAGGTCAAAGATGGTTTGCTGGATGCTCTGCACGGTTACTGGATCGATCCCCGCAAAGGGTTCGTCGAGCATGATGATGCGAGGATTTGAAACCAGACATCGGGCTATCTCCAAACGCCGACGCTCACCGCCGGACAGCTTCGATGCCCGAGAGCGACGTAGGTGCGTGATTTTGAACTGGGCCAATAGCTCGTTGGTTCTATTCCTACGATCCACTCTCCCCACTCCCAGCAATTCCAACGTGGCCGATATGTTTTGCTCCACCGTCAGCTTCCGAAACACGCTGGATTCTTGCGCGAGGTAGCCCATCCCACCATCTCGGGCGCGTCGAAACATAGGCCAGTAAGTAACTTCCTCACCACCCAAAAAAACTTGCCCACGATCCGGCATGACCATGCCGCATGTCATACGAAAGCTAGTGGACTTCCCGGCCCCGTTTGGCCCCAAGAGGCCTACGATTTCCGCTTCGCCGACTCGCATACTGACGCCATTGACCACCTTGCGGCGACCATAGGTCTTCTCTAATCCAACGACACTGAGAACATCCATGTTCTTTTTCCTTAGCTTTTTTAACGAGTCCTAACGGATCAAACCCATACGCTGGACGTTTGGCAAAAACGGAACCGGTGCGTTCCACCAGTGCGGCCAAAAGACCATGACAGCCCGTCCTATCATCAACCGTTCCGGGCAATGATGCAGTTGCCAGGAACGGGCGTCGGAACTGGCCGAGGAATTGTCACCCATCGGGAAGTACCAATCGTCTTTCATGGTGTAGTCCGTGGTCCGGCGACTGCGTGCCATGGAGCTCGTCGCCCACAAATCGGGATCCGAGAGAATCGAATTTCGGCCCTGTGATTCTTGACTCATGACGCGGGCAAGTTCACCGGCCGGCTTGTTATAGAAGTCACGCGCATAGCGTTCCAGACTCTGAGGGGTGTTGGACTGCCGCAGGGCACCCATCACATCCGGGTAGTCTGTCATTATGCTCGGACCGCTCGAGATGTATGCGATGTAGTAAATATCTCGGAATACTTGCGTTCTCAATATCTCCGCTCCACCCCCTTGGATACCGATCGCAATCGGAGCGGCGTCGAGAGGGTTGGACGGTGACGTTTTTGGGACCCGAGCAACCAGTGGCAGATAACTATCGGTCAACATGTTTCCACTCGGATTCCAACGCATGACGGATCCGTCCACCCAAAGTACCAACGTATCGTCCACATTGGCGAATCGAATCCTGTTTCGCCCCCCAGCCCGCATCGGCGTGTCCGCCGTTGCACGCGTTGCGAGAGAGTCCCCGGGCTGCTGAAACGCTTCGAGCGGTACTCCGTCCATCGAGACAGTCGCGGTAGCGACCCCCGTCTTCAAATTGATTCGGCATTCGTGCTCTACGCCAGCCTCGACCAGCAAAAAGGCAATGGAATCTGTTCCGGGCTGTGTCCGAACTTCAACGTCCACAGCCAAGTCGCCTGTCCAGTGAATACCATCGTTATCCATGGTCCGACCCGAGCTGATTAGCGCTCTAGCGGAGCTTCCGAAATTGGCACGGTCGACTAGCCCGCCCGTGGCCGTGTAACTAGCGTTGTAAGCGGTGAAATCCGAGATCAATCGCGACGATCGGGGATCGATCGGATTCGGAAGATTTCCTGTAGCGTTGACCGATTCCCATGCCAAAGGATCGACAACCCGATGGTAGTATCGGATCCATTGCATGGCATCTTGCGGAGCTTTGTCGATAGCGGCGGACCATTTACTTTCGGTTTGCGAAACTTGCCACGCGGATTCCGTGGCTGGGAACGGCTGCCAAGGGCTTGGAAAACCTGCTTTGATAAGTGACTGCGGCAAATATTTGGAATCGTAGAGGATCTGCAACATGGCGTTCATGACATGCGGCTGCTTGCGGGCAACCTCGAATCCTTTGGGCTTTTGACCTACAGGATCCGACCCCTTGAGCACCTTTTCATTCCGCTGCACGTAGATGTTCCCCTCGCGAATGCGAATGGTTTCGTTGGGGCGACCGATGCATCGTTTGATGTAGTTTTGTCGGGCCTGCTCGATGAATTTGAAAACAATGACGTCCCATCGACGAGGCTCAGACCAGACGTACGCTAGCTTACTGACGAGGATGCGATCGCCCGAAAACGTTGCGTGGTTGGCGTTTTTTGACGCGTCCGCGACTTGAGGTTTGCGGCAAAGTGGACAGGTGGTCGCGACCACTATTTCTCGGTTCTTGATTCCGACATCATTAAACTCAACGCTAGCACCACACTGGTACTGATAGCCGCACTCCTCGCATTGGATATCTTTGTGAGCTCCCATCAACGTCGGGGCCATCGACCCGGTGGGGATGACGAAAGCCTCAGCAATGAAGGCTTTGAAAAGGAGCGCCAGAATAAAGGCGACCGCCAGACTCTCCACGGTTTCACGAATCACTTGAGTATTCGTCGAAGGGATCGGTTGTACCTCGGTCATGGAACTGCGGTCTGCGTCAAAATGGGAAGGGTCTTGAATTCACAACCATAGTGTACTTCACGCAGAGCATTCGTTGCTACTCGAGAAATCTTGTGCATGAGTTGCTAGTGGAGGTCGTCCAAGCCGTCGAGATCGATAGGGGGTTTGCCCCTTTTCTGTCCGTAGAATTTCGTGATATCGATGCCCTGACGCTGCTCTTCCTCAAGGAATTTAAGCCTTTGTTCGAGCCGTTCGATACGTCGGTGCATCTGCGGGACCATTTCGATTGCGGAATCGCGAATTTCTCGGACGGGAACCGCGGGATAACCGAGGTGACGTTGCATGGCAGCGAAGAGGAACAGAGGCTCTTTGCGTCGGCATGCGAACGCGATCTTGCCCTCGCGTTCCCCGAACAGAATCGGGTACTCCGCCTCCGCGTCTTCACCCAGATGGCGTTTGCGATAAAGGACAAAATCCTCGCTTCGGCCGTAGATCAAGTCGGCGATATCAACGATCCCCAACTGCTTACGAACGATCAGCAACCACTCTCGCCATTCTGCAGAATAGAGCGGATCATCGCTCATCGCCTTAAGCCCTTGATCGTAATTCAAACGATTGCGGCAAAGGACTTCGAACTGATAAAAGAAAGCTCCTTGGCGATTGTCCGATTTGGAACGGTACTCTGCCTCGAACCTCAATACACTGAGCGCGGTCCGGAAATCGAACCGCCCCATTTCCGTCTCAGATTGCTGGATCACAAAGGTTTGAAATGGGGTGAAATAGTGATGGAGACGCTTCATGCCATCCGCCACAATTCCGGTGTGCTTGAGCTCAGTACAGAGGAATCCAATGGCCATTGGGAGCTTGGTCGTCGCCAGCACTTCGAAGCGACATTGCTCCAAGAGATCTTGGAGCGTCATGTCTTGACCGAGCCGTTCCGCGAGAACTCGAAAAAGATAAGCTTGTTCGATAAACTCTTCGCGAGGCAGCATCTCTTAGTGCGCTGCTGTTGGAACGACCCAAACCTTGAGTTCGGTAGCGATATCGTGGTGCATTTGAATCTTGACGGTATACAGTCCGAGCTCTTTGAGCACCCCTTCCAACTTGACTTGATCAGGCGAGACTTGGAAGCCGTTAGCCTTGAGGGCAGCAACGATTTCGGTGGCTCCCACGCTACCGTAAAGATGACCTTCGTCGTTGGCGTTTGCCTCGACATTGATCGATTGCTTGGAAATCTGGTCTGCCAGGGTACGCAAGGAAACGAGCCGTTGCTTTTCAATTTCCACCAACTTAACGCGGTGTTTATCCACCATTCGCTTGTGGTGATCGGTCGCAATGATGGCCAAGCCTTCAGGTAGCAAGAAGTTATTGGCGTAGCCGGGTTTGACTTCGATGACTTCCCCAGCCTTTCCTAGATGCTCGACGTTCTGTATGAGCATCAATTGGATCCCACCGTTAGGGCCCTTTGGCAAACGTTGGAACCGTGGAACTCGCTTCTTTTTGCTTGGTAGTGCAGCAGGCATTTTAAAATTTCGATCCGAAAAAAGTCATCGCGTAAGATGGTGATTGTTGATTAACTAGAACGGCATGTCTTCGTTGATGTAGACATCTTCCCCGACTTCCGAAACATGCATGTCGGAATTACCCCCGGTGTGCATCGCTCCAGGCCCCTCGTGTGCGGAGTCCGCAAAACGGGTCGCCGTGCCTTTAGGTTGTGCTGTTTGTGGGCGAGCTTCGCCATTCTTTGCGTCGTTGCGACTGCCGAGCAACTGCATACGGTCCACAATGACATGTAACTTGCTTCGCTTCTGTCCGTCTTTTTCCCAAGTGTCTTGCTTGAGACGCCCCTCGACAAAAATCGGGGAGCCTTTTCCAAGGTATTCGCTAACCACTTCGGCTGTACGGCCGAAGAAGGTTACATCGACGAACGACGTCTCGTCGATCCACTCGCCACTGGCGTTCTTGCGTCGATCATTGACAGCGATTGCATTTTGGCAAACCGCCATACGACTGTTGGTGTACCTCAATTCGATGTCACGAACGAGATTTCCGAGCAAAATTACTCTGTTATAGCTAGCCATGATGTACCCTCGATTTCGAACTTTCGATTGATCTTTTGGCCATCCGCGAATTTCCTATTCGTCGTCAGCTTCCAAGTCTTCCTCTTCGTCGGCACCCACGCCAACGCCTACAGCTTGTTTCTCCAGAACGACATCAATTGGCACCACTACCTTTTCTTGAGCATGAGCCACCAGTGCGTCAATGAGCCTCGGATCGATTCTGGTAAACATGAATCTGAGCAAGCTTTCCTTGAGCTGGCAAGCTCGATTCAACTCCTTAAGCTTCAACGTATCGAGCTTGAAGTATGCCAGCCAGTAGGTCCCTTTTTGATGACCCTTGATTTGGTAAGCAAGGCGCTGCTCAGCCCACAATCGGCTGACCAAAATTTCTCCGCCTAGATCGGTGATCATCGATTCGACGGAGTCGGCGACTCCGCCAGCATCGCGAGCATAATGATTGCTGTCGAAAAGGAACAAGCACTCGTAAATTCCGGTAACCAACGTATGAACTCCTGCAGACTGATCCAAATACTGGTAATTGAACTGGGTTTTCGCTAATTTTTTGTTCCACGATCACTTGAGCTTGGGAGGCGTCGAATCGCGATTGAATTGGTTCATCGCACTATCGATTCCTTCCCGAACCCAGGTCCCGACCGCATCGTGAGCTTTTTCTAGCCCCACGTCGACAATCGCTCGTTCGCCGCTCGAGAACTTGCTCAACACATAATCCACCGTCTCCCAATGCTCGGGAGTGGGATCGATTCCGATCCGCAACCTAGGGACATCCTGCGTCCCCAAAGCCTGAATTATGTCGCTGAGCCCCTTCTGTCCGCCGCTTGACCCTGACTTGCGGACCCTGAGTTTACCAAGCGGCAAACTCAAGTCATCGCAAATCACTAAAATATTTTCTGTTTCTATTTTGTAGAACCGCGCAAACTGCGAAACGCAACGCCCGCTACAGTTCATGAATGTTAATGGCCAAACCAAGCAAACGTCCCGCTGCCCAATTTTGCCCTTGGCAAACTGCCCTTCAAATTTGGCCTGCAAACCGGGCGAACCCATTTTCGCATGCATCAGATTCAGGCAATCGAATCCTACATTATGCCGAGTCCGTTCGTATTTGCTACCCGGATTCCCAAGCCCTATCACCAGCACCATTCCGGTGCTAACAACTGCGGGTTGGGACTTGAACCCCTCGGGTCGGGCATCCCCAGATTTACTGAGGCCGCCCATTACGACGCAGAGTCAGCTGATTTTTCCTTTCGAATCAGCTCGGGTTCAGCCACCGCACCTGCCGCCGCATCGGTTTCACCCGCAGCCGCAGCGATCTGTACAATGACTACCGAACCAGGCGTAACCGCCATCGCACCCTCAGGCAGGGTCAGCTCGCTCACGTGGATTGACTGCCCTAACGACAGCCCACCGATCTCACAAACCAAGCTTTCGGGGATGTTCATAGCCGAGCAACGAATCACGATTTCGTGAGTAACAAACCGAACTTGACCGATGGTCACTTCGCCATGCAACTTGACGGGCAATACCACTTCGACTTCTTCCGATTGGGAAACACGAGCAAAATCGACGTGAATAACCCTGTCACCCATGGTGCTCCATTGAACCGATCGGAGCAGAGCCGTATCGACCACATCTCCTGTTAGCGAGACCAGCTTCGTCCCATGCTTGATCAAACCGTTGACGGTATCCAACGGCAAAGTCAAACAAACGTTTTCCTGACCGTGTCCATACAAAATGGCTGGAATAAGTCCTTTTTGTCGTATCTTTATCATGGCCCGTGAACCGAGTACGTCTCGCTTGGCCACTTCAATCGTTTCAATCATTACTAGTGCGTTCCGCTGCTTCAATAATTCGGACTCGATCGAGCCAAAAAATGGCTCTTTTCCCTGTTAGGCAAGCTCAGGAGTATGACGAATTCGCTGCGCGATGCAAGTCCAAATGTACTTGCCGATTTCGATCCCTAGCCTATGCTTTGTCGATGGCCAAGAAAACAACCCAGTTTGACTATATCGAACCCATCGGCGCCCGCATTTTGGTACTCAAGGATGAGCCCAAACGTGAAACCAAAGGTGGTATTGCCCTCCCGGATGCAGCGGAAATCCCAACGATCACCGGGCGAATCGTGACCATCAGCCACCAAGTCGAACATGATGAGAACGTACCACTCCGACAGTACGACAAAATCCTTTTCCACCCTAAGAATGCGATTCCTGTCGATTTCGAGCCCGACAATCAGCTTTACGTCGTGCCTGTCGAAGACGTAGTTGCAGTTTTCCGACGCAAACCGCCAGAAAACGGAAAGTCCCCATGAGTGCCCAGACTCATTTCGGCCAATACTGGGCGATGACCAAGCTGCTGCTCCCCATGCTTGTACGCTCTATGCTTGTTTTCTCCATGCTTGTTTTCTCTATCCGCGATGCAGTGCTGGCTCAATCCGAAACGCAGCCGATTCCGCCCGTCGGTTCCCTCCTGAAGATCTCCTTCGAAGAAGATAAGGAATTGCGAACCGTTTCCGGCGAACTCGTCGCGATCGATCCGCAGATGGGGTTCTTGGTGCTCGATGCCGATGGGCACTTAACGGTGATTGCCCATAGCGAACTAAAACGGCTCGAAGAATTGAACGGAGCACTCGCCCCAACGCCAGCCAAGGACCTAGCTGCAAAAGTCCTTAAACTCATGCCAGCTGGCTCGAAGCATCTGACGACTGATCACTTCGTCGTCTGCTACAACACGTCCGATACCTACGCGCGCTGGAATAGCGATCTTTACGAGCGTCTCTACAAGGGCTTCTACCGTTTCTGGAAAGAAAAAGGAGTCGAGCTGACCAACCCCCGCTTCCCCTTGGTCGCCGTCGTTTTTGAAACTAAGGAAAACTACATCGAGTATGCCAGCAAAGAGTTTCAAGGGGCCGAGCATACAATCGGCTATTACCACCAGTCGACCAACCGCTTGGCATCCTACGATCTCACAGGCGTAGAAGGCTTGATCCCACCCAAGGCGCAAGTCCTTCGCTCGGAACTACTCAATCAAATCGCTTCGCGCCCTCAAGCCGAACGCACCGTAGCCACGATCGTACATGAAGCATGTCACCAGATCGCATTCAATAGCGGTTTGCAAGTGCGGCTGGGAGACAATCCACTTTGGTTAAGCGAAGGGCTCGCAACCTTTTTCGAATCCCCTGACCTGACCAACCAGAACGGCTGGGGGGGGATCGGGAAAATCAACAAACACAACTATGGAAATCTCTCGAAGTATTTCTTGGCGCGACCAGCCGACTCGCTCGAGAAACTTCTTCTGGACGACAGCCGATTGCGGTCAGGGGAAACCATGAGCGCTGCGTACGCTGAAGCCTGGGGGCTGACTTACTATCTGCTCAAAAGCAAACCCAAACAGTTCGCTTCTTACATGAAGAGCATTCGCGAAAAGGCACCCGGGCAACGCTCCACTCCGAAAGAACGGATCGAACTTTTTCGCGAGTCGTTTGGTGAAGACCTCACAAAACTGGACCGCGACTTCGTCCGCTTCATGCTCAATGCGCGATGAAACTCGACTTGCAACACAGGCTTCTGCTCTCGTTCCTAAAGATCAATAATCCCCTTTTTTCGAAATGGATCTGGCTTCAATCGCGCGTCCAGATCACCGCCAGCGTTGGTACGATCGCCCGTGCTCAACGCTCGCTCAAACGTTAATGTCGGGGTTAAGCCAGCGGTCGTATTGACCAAGATGTTCGTTCATTCGCAGGCTAACTTGTAAGGAAGCAAGCGGCGGAGGCCCATTGGCCTCTTGCAAATTTACGATTGTTTTGTACCGCGGATTCTCTCAGGCTTTGCGGCGAGCCTGCAGCTCCGCTCCTGCCAAAGTACTTCTTCAATCGCCACAACAAGTTCACCCACATTCGACCGTCGATTCCAATGCGTTCCAAGATCGGATCTCAACAAAAGGTCAGGCACATCGATCGACCTGCGGTTAAAGGAACTTGATCGGATCTTTGCCATCTCGGTCGGTGGTTTCAGCATTATGGATAACCATCTTCATTTCTTGCTCCACATCGACGTTGAGCAGTCTTCCCAATGGCCGCTATGGAGGTTGCACGGCGATGGATGGCTCTCTATCCACCGCGTGGTTCGGATCGAAAACCTCTCAAAGTGACTGACGAG
>Ga0105044_10007514_pt1 | contig 15003 bp, 13 predicted proteins | sample MAT01_FD_78092 | JGI IMG/M metagenome (GOLD analysis project Ga0105044, IMG submission 78092) | Freshwater microbial communities from Lake Fryxell liftoff mats and glacier meltwater in Antarctica - MAT-01 | ecosystem: Environmental > Aquatic > Freshwater > Ice > Liftoff microbial mat | place... | reverse complement strand
CCTGTCATTCCCGCGCAGGCGGGAATCCATCTTGAGCGTCGTGCAACCCATGGATTCCCGTTTTCACGGGAATGACGCTGGCATGTCCTAAGCTTTGCAACTATAGCTGTATCTCTTCTCACATGGCCTTTAGCGGATTCCTAGACGGCGATCTAAGGCCATGGGGCTGAGTCATTGAGGGTAATCAGGTTAGACCAACAACTCCCTTGTGGGCGTGGGAGGGCATAGATTTTACGGCAGATTCGGAGACTGCTTGGGTCTAGGCAACGGGAGAGATAGAGGAAATGGACGGAAGGATAGAAATACTGCGAAACATTGCAGGAAGACAGTATAGGTGTTACATTTCTTTACAGGGATTTGGAATGGCGATCGCGGCTTCACCCTATGAAATTCTTCGGTGGTTTGAGTCGTGCCGTCTACCAAGCTTCAATTCTCCTTCCAACACAGCAAGTGTAGCCAGCCGCAGAGATGGGGCTGGTTTTTGTATGGGTCTATACATCTATGTGGATCCACCTTGGCCAGATTTTACTGGCTTGTTATCCCTGTTTATCCGCTTTAATGCGGGTCTGATGGGCGATCGCGCGATTTCCCCCAGACCGTTGATCACCCTACAAAACCAATTTGCTTGTGCTTCTGCCAAACAACCAGGATACCAACCGTGATACCTTAAGAAAGGATATAAAACCTGTGCTTTGGAAAGAAATAGCCGGGTGGCTTTGCTTTGAGCTAAGGAGCCATTTTTTGAGTTGTTCTTAGAACAACGTGGGTGGCAGTTTAGTTTTGTCACCTTGGTTCTTTAGAGGGGCTAGCTCACTGGTAGTTAGCAAAACAGCAATTTTTACGCAGATTTGTCTGAACCGACGTCTGGAGGAATCTTGAAATCATGTCTATTCGACTCTATGTAGGCAATTTGCCCAAAGAGCTGGAACGCCAAGAGCTAGCAGCCGTTTTTGAAGAGTATGGAGAAGCGGTTAATACCAAACTCATTACTGACCGCAAGACTGGCAAATGTCGTGGGTTTGGCTTCGTAACGGTAAAAACAGACGAAGAAGCCGATGCCATTATCGAAAAATACAATGGCTTTTCTTTGAAGGAGAGCGCTCTGAAGATTGAAAAGGCCAATCCTCGCGCCAAGGGCAAAGAAGAAGGAGCCGAAGATGCTCCTGTGGTGGCCGCACCCACGGGGGGCGGGGCTGTACGGCGCAACAATAACAAGAGCGATAACAAGAGCGATAACAAGAGCGCTGGAAAAGCTGCCGCTACCACTAAGCGCACCAGTGAACCGTCTGAGTCGGTGCAACCCGACCCTCGCTGGGCTCAAGATTTAGAAAAGCTGAAAGAATTGTTGGCAGCTCAAACCACAAATTCTTAGGTTCTTTCTTGTCTCTGAAACTGAATGTGGCGATCGCCCCCCTGATTCCCAACTGCCCAGTGGCATAGAGGGGTCAATAGGGGCGATCGCTTTTTGAGTAGATCTTTTTGGGAGTTCTGTTGGGGCAGGTTAAAATTGATCACCTTCTCTAACATCCAAAACTGCTGTTCTACCGCTCCCTAGACCCCAAGTTTCACAAAAAAACTTAATCATTTTTAGGGCAGCTAGATTGGTCTAAAAAGTTCTCTCAAATCCCTGAAAAGCCCGCCAAATAATGGATTAGAGAGACGCTTTGATAAAAGGAACCAATGGTCTAACCCCTAAGGAATTAAATGAGTTAATTTCACAAAACTTCACTATGACTCGTCTGTACCTTATACTACGCAAGGATACTTAAGAATGGAGTGAGGATACGATGTCGGAGGCCACAAAGCCCCTGACAGTGAAGCCCCTGTCAGTGCCAAGGGAACTGGTAGGTCCGCCTGGAGACTTGAACCCTACGCTTCTCATGTTTTTGGGTGCGGTGGCGCTCGTTGTGCTTTCAACGTTGGGATATTGGTGCTGGCACTGGGCAGGCTGGTGTTGCTTTTTGATTAATGTCGCAGCCCTCCATATGGTCGGCACCGTGATTCACGATGCCTCTCATAACGTGGCACATCGCGATCGTCTGATGAACGCCTTCCTGGGGCATGTTAGTGCCCTCATGCTAGGGTTTTCGTTCCCGGTCTTTACGCGGGTTCACATGCAGCACCATGCGAATGTGAATGACCCCGATAATGACCCCGATCATTTTGTTTCGACCGGAGGGCCACTCTGGCTGATTGCAGCCCGGTTCTTCTACCACGAAATTTTCTTTTTTAAGCGGCGGCTGTGGCGTAAGTATGAACTGCTGGAGTGGTTCCTAGCGCGGCTGGCCGTAGCGAGTATTATTTATTTCGCGGTGCAGTATGGGTTCCTGGGCTACATTATGAACTACTGGTTTTCTCCAGCATTGGTTGTGGGGTTGGCCCTAGGTCTCTTTTTCGACTACCTGCCCCATCGTCCTTTTCAGGAGCGCGATCGTTGGAAAAATGCTCGGGTTTATCCAAACCCCATTCTTAACCTGCTAATCATGGGGCAAAATTATCACCTCATTCATCATCTTTGGCCTGCCATCCCTTGGTACAACTACCAAGCGGCTTACTACGCCACGCGCCCCTTGCTAGATGAAAAAGGCTGTCATCAAACCCTAGGGCTATTACAATTCAAAGACTTCTTAGGATTTGTGTATGACTTGTTTTTGGGCATTCGCCCCCACCACAAATCTTCCAATGCTCAAGTTCAGGTGGTCTTAACGCTGGATGAGGATCTATCTGTGGAGACAAACTTTGAGGAGTTGGAGTATTTGCTAGAGGACTCAGCCCCTTCTTCAAGCGGTATTGGCATTAAGTAGCCAGGAATTAAGTAGCGGGGGATCTGTTTTTTTAGGTTTTGCTAAAGAGTGTGCGATCGCCCCCTTACCCTGCTTCAATCCTTATAAATCTTAGGAGAGTAGTCGCTTCATCTGGCTCAGCCGTCAGCGAGGGAGCCTACTCACCTAGACCAACTAAACCGTGAGAAACCTCTAGGTTAATCACTGCTCACTAAATAGGGGAGGCTTAGCTAAGCCTCCCCTATTCATTTGGGTCTCGTAGTATTTCCGTTAAAATGGCCGCCTAAGTAGCCTTTTAGAGCCTGTCGCCTAGATGAACACGCGATGCTGGAGTGCAGGCATTTGGCGGCGTACCTGTTCTAGGCGGGTGGGGCTAATAGGGGCGATCGCCACCCCTGGTTTTTCCCCAGCATCGGCGAGCACCAAGCCCCAGGGGTCAATAATGATGGCGTGGCCGTGGGTTTGACGCAAGCTGTAATGCTTCCCGGTTTGAGCGGGGGCGATCACATAGCAGGTGTTTTCGATGGCGCGCGCTTGTAGGAGCACTTGCCAATGGTCTTTTCCGGTGTAGGCCGTAAACGCCGCTGGCACAAATAGCACCTCTGCGCCCATCTGCGAGAGATGGCGATAGAGTTCTGGAAAGCGCACGTCATAGCATACGGATAAGCCTAGGTTGCCAAAGTCTTTAGATGGATAAACCTCAGGTAAATGACTACCGGCCAAGACGCTTTTAGATTCTTGATAGGTGTTGCCGTCGGGCAGGTTGACATCAAATAAATGGGTCTTTTCGTAGCGCGACAGCACTTCTCCATCTGGCCCCACCAACAAGGCCACGTTATACACTTTGTCGGGGCTATCGGTCGGCACCGGAAAGCCGCCCCCTAGCAATGTGATTTGATAGCGCTGCGCCATGGTTTTGAGAAACTTTTCGCTAGCCGTGGCGATCGCCACAGCCTGAGCTACCTTTTCTTCTTCCTTCCCCAGGAAGGAAAAATTTTCTGGCAGACTAATCAATTCAGCCCCTTGCCGAACGGCCAAATCAATAAAATCTTCTGCTTGAATGAGGTTCCGCGCTACGTCCGGAACACTATTCATCTGAACGGCGGCAGCCAAATAAGACTTCATATAACAATCTAGCGTCAGTCAAGAATACAGCGGTAACAACTAAGCATAGAGCAAAACTCTAGCCAAAATACTAACACCATTGCAACGCCCAAAAACCAGCATCCAGTTGGGGGTTCTGACTCCCCCACCAACGCACTAAGCGCCATCTCACACGGTTGCTAGAGAATATCTCAGGCCTGCCCTAACCTATGGTTGAGTTGGGGCTTGGGTAGGCTTAGGGATGAGCCGATAGCGAAGGTCGCTGAAGATCTGCCAGCACACAGAATCCCATCGCCAGCCGCTCATCTCTCAGAGGTGCAGTAGGACGTTGGAAGCACCAAAGTACCTGCAAATCAACTTATCGGTGAGGATGTCGCTGTACATCGGGGGGCATCGGGTTAGCGATTAGAGTGGCCAATGCGATCGCTCAATTGCCGCAATCGCCGCGCCATTTCTACATCTGTTTCTTTGCGCTCCGTGATTTTCTCGCAGCTATAGAGCACCGTCGTGTGGTCTTTGCCGCCAAATACATCGCCAATTTTGGGGAGGCTTAGGCCGGTGTGGTGCCGCATCAGATACATCCCCACCTGCCGTGCTGCGCTGATTTCGCGGCGGCGAGAGCTACTCTTCATCTCTTCCACGGAGATCCCAAATTCTTCGGCGACCACCATTAATACAGTTTCAGGAGAAGCCGCCACTTGTTCATTAGGAGACTCCAGCACGGGCATGATATTTTCGACCGTCATCGGTAGCCCCGAGATCGAGATATAGGCTACGGCTCGAATCAGCGCCCCCTCTAGCTCTCGAATATTAGAGGTGTAGCTGGTGGCGATATATTCAATCACCTCACGGGGCAGACGCATGTTCTCGTATTCGGCCTTCTTCTGGAGAATGGCCATCCGGGTTTCTAGGTCGGGGGATTGGATATCGGCAATCAAACCCATGGAGAAGCGCGAACAGAGCCGCTCTTGTAGGCGAGGAATTTGGTTTGGGGGACGATCGGAGGCCAAGACAACCTGCTTGCCCGCTTCATGTAGGGTGTTAAAGGTATGAAAAAACTCTTCTTGGGTATATTCCTTCCCTTCGATAAATTGAATATCGTCAATCAGCAGCACATCCACTGCCCGGTACAAGTCCCGGAAGTTTTGCATACTGTCTTTCCGAATGGCGGTAATCAGTTCGTTGGTAAATTGCTCAGTCGAAACATAGAAGACCCGGGAGTTAGGGTCTATTTCTAACCGGTAGTGCCCGATCGCCTGCATCAGGTGGGTTTTGCCTAGCCCGACACCGCCACAGAGGAACAATGGGTTGAATTCTCGCCCCGGCGACTCTGCGACGGCCAAAGATGCCGCATGGGCCATGCGATTGTTTGACCCCACCACAAACCGCGAGAACGCATAGCGTGGGTTGAGTTCGGTGGGCTTAGTCGCAGGATTATTGGGGTTGGCCGTAGGGGCAGGGGTTAGCGGCACATCTGGCATGGCCTCGGCGGGAGATTGCCAGAGAGAATCATGGGCGATCGCCTCTCCCTCCGCGTCATCCCCAGATCGAACCCTGATCTGAATCTCAACGGTATGCCCCAGAATGGCTTGCACCACCTCTGAAATGGTTCGCAAGTAGTATTTTTGCAACCAATTGCGGGCAAAAACATTAGGCGTACAAATGACCAGCCGTTGATCATCCAACGCCTCTGCTGTTGCAGATTTGATCCAGGTTTCGAAGGTGGGTCGGCTCAACTGTAGTTGCAGTTGCTCCAACACTTCACCCCAAAATTGTTCGAGAGCCCCATCTACTGCAGCCGTTCTCATGCGCTCACTCCCTGCAACCAATATCACTATGCTTCATCTCAACCGGCTTTGTGGCGCACCTTGATGCAACACAAACCCACCCACTCAAGCGCCACCCAAACTTGTCTCAGGCCGTACAACTGCCGTACAACCTACCCTTCTGTGTGCGCCCTAATTGAATCGTGGTCATTATCGTGTCCCAGAATTATGTTCGAGATCTGATTGGCTCAACACCCTGGCTTTTCCTTTGCCCTCGCAACCCTTAGCTTGGCTCGGCTTTTCGCTTGGCTCAACCCCTACAGCGCACTAGGCTCTAGACAAACCTAATCCCTGTTGCTTTGTCGCTTTCCTAGAGCAAGAGTCTCCACAACAAACCCTCATAGCAAAGTTTTCCGCATCAAAACCTCCTCTGCCAGGAAGAGCCATCCCAACGATGAGATGGATGTTGCCTGCAGGCAGAGGTTGCGGCCTTCGGTTTTACTAGCCTACTAGATGTGAGGCCAAAGAGCTATATGAATTCCATATATGGGGGTGTGTCGGGTAATAGAGAATCCAAAAGTGCAAAAGCTTGACCCAGGGTTTTGTAAGACCTAGCACGCTTTGTCGTTCCTCAGGTGAACCAGAACAAGTTTGATCAAAAATTTAACGCTTCAGAGCCGTTGCCTCAGATCATCAAAAGATCATCAAAACCATTGAGGGATGCTGAGCAAGGATCTGTAGCTGTCTGCACCCTGGCCGCGTCCCTAATTTCCACTGATGGATCCAGATGAAGATAGATCCGATACAAAGTGGATTCTAAGTGTGGATTCCGGCGGATGGGGCTGACTGAATGTCTCATTAGTCTAACCCCCTTCTTGGGCAATCTCAAAGGTAAAAATCGGCAGCAGAGAAAGGGAAATTAGTCTACCCGTTCGAGCTGCCAGAGAATTTGGTTGCCCTCTCGACGCACCCTGGCAACAACCCAGTTGCGCCAGACCCAATTGTCTCCACGGCTGGTGACGGCGCTGGCATTCACATCCATCAAATCGGCTAGCTCAGAGCTAGTGATGAGGTATCCGTGACTGGCCACTTTATCGGCAATCTCTAGGGTTTCGATGGTGTTGCGTAGATCCGCAACCCGAACCTCGCGGGGTAGATTGTCGGAGGTTTCGACCGGCGATGGAAAGTCAGAGGTGTCCATAGTATGGATATAACGTCAAACTCCTCAACAAATCATTAGGATTCTACTGTTTTCTGAAGGGAAAGTCCGTCATCGATCGATCAAATCAGCTAGTTCACCACCGTTATGGCGATCGCCATAATCCATCGGACGCTTCTCTGTCATTCCCGCGCAGGCGGGAATCCATCTTGAGAGTCGTGCGACCCATGGATTCCCGTATAACGCTGGCCTGTCCTAAGCTCTATGACTCTGGCTATACCCCTGAATCAGCAGATTCTGCGATGAGCTTGGGCAACCAAACCAGTCAACAAATCTTTAGGATTTGAAAGAAATGGGCGATCGCCCCACAAAAACCACCACATCGGATCTCCTGCTTGCGTCTTGCCACAACGATGAGATCCAGTTAGACGAGTTTTTGGGAAAGCAACTGCTGAGCCTGACCTTTTTCCCAATTCTTACTCTCGATACCTATTTCTGATGTCTATTCTCAACATCCATCACCTATCTTGATGCGCTAGCTATTTAATTAAGGCGCTAGCTATTTTCTCCGCCCAATCTCTTGCACGACTCAGTGCATTTGCCCCATAAAGACCAGCTCAGCAGGCCCCGTCATGTAAAGGCGTTGGTCGGTGTCACGCCATTCAATGTGCAGGCAGCCACCCGGCAGTTCTAGAGTCGCTGTGCGATCGCTCTTGCCACTGAGTACGGCAGCAACAAGGGCAGCGCAGGCACCTGTACCACAGGCGAGGGTAATCCCGGCTCCCCGTTCCCAAACTCGCATTTTTAGGTAATCAGGGCGAACCACCTGGATGAATTCAGTGTTGATCCGTTTGGGGAAGGCGGGGTGGTGTTCAAATTGTGGCCCCAAGGTTTCGAGGGGGAGCGCGGCCACATCTTCGACAAAGATAATGCAATGGGGGTTGCCCATGCTCACACAGGTTACCTCCCAGGTTTGACCCGCCACTTCTAGGGGGTGTTGGATCACTTTTTGGTCAGGGCTACCGAGGGTCGTGGGGATTTCGGTGGCCAAGAGGCGGGGTAAGCCCATGTCTACGGTGACTTGGCCATTGGCTTCGAGGCGCGGGGTAATCACCCCGGCTAAGGTATGAATGGTGTAAACGCTGCCAGCGGTGCCTGTTTCGGCGGCTTCGAGGTCGGCGATAAAGCGCGCTAGGCAGCGAATGCCGTTGCCACACATTTCTGGCTCGGAGCCGTCGGAGTTGAAAATGCGCATGGTGTAGTCGGTGCCGTCTTGGCCAGGAAGGGCGAAGATGACGCCATCGGCTCCAATCCCAAAATGGCGATCGCACCATTTCACGGCATCGTCGGGGGTAATGAGGGGCTGAGCTTGGTGGCGATTGTCGATTAAGACAAAGTCATTGCCAAGGCCATGATATTTTCGAAATGCGATCCCCATGATTGCCTTTACTCCGCATCAAAACAAAATCAAATCAGTGAACTAAGCTGGTGGATTAAGCCAGTGAACTAAACCTCGTCTAACTTGAAACCCAGAGTTTTCCCTCACCCTAAATCCCTCTCCCCAGGGAGAGGGACTTTGAGAGCTTTTCCGGCTCCCCTCGCCCTTTGGGAGAGGGGATGGGGGTGAGGGCTAAAACTACAGTTCTCAACGTGGACTTGGTTTAAGCGTTCAAGTCTTGTCTATTATCCCTGATTCTTAAGGGTGCGATCGCCCTTTTTGCGTAGCTTTTCTAGGTCTGGCGGCGGTCAGGTTCCCTGCGTTGCAGATCTGGTTGGCTCACATTCGAGTAGTTGGAAGCACGCCACGATTGTCAATATCTAGATCATCATCCAGATCTAGAACATCATCTAGATCATCTTTTGGAAGAAGTCGCTATAGTTTGTACCAGAAGCCATTTTTCATTGAAACCCTATCGTAGGTGTAGAGCATTCTTATGACCACTGAACTCGAAACCGGCTTGCCCAGCACTCGCCAAATTCAGAGCCTCATCCGTGAAGGGCAAGAAGTGGAGTTAAAGCTGATCACGAATGATCTCATTACTGGAAAGATGCGTTGGCAAGATACGCAATGTATTTGTGTGATGGATCATTATGACCAACCCACGGTGGTTTGGCGATCGGCGATCGCCTATATGAAGCCCAAAATAGCCTAGTTTTGCCTATCCCTTCATGGCATCTAGCGCCGCGAAACAGCAGGGCTATCAGAGATATACCAGCGCCAGGGGCGATCGGCTCCTTGGGTGAGGCCAATGCGAGTGGTTTGGGTGATGGCGATCGCCTCGCTTTGGAGGGGTGTATCTAAGGATGGGGGGCGATGCTCAAGCCAGAGGGCGCGATCTGGTTGCAAGGGTTGAGCCGTATGGCTGAGGTTAAGCTCCAAGGCTCGACAGAGTTTACCGGGCCCAGCCGCGACCCGATGCGGCTTTTCTTGGCGAGGGTTGGCGATCGCTGCCACTGTTTCGAGCTGTAGCGCCCGCAGCAAGACCGCGCTAGGTGCCCCATCCACATCGGTCACCACATTGAGACAGTGATACATCCCATAGATCAGGTAAACGTAGGTAAACCCAGCCGGGCCAAACATGATGGCGTTGCGAGTGGTGCGGCGGCGGTAGGCATGGCACGCCGGATCCCCTGGGGTGTAAGCTTCGGTTTCGACAATCACGCTGCGGAGGCAGGTGCCATCGGGAAACTGCCGCACCAGCAGACAGCCCAAAAGATCAGGAGCCACCTGGGTGGCACAGCGAGAGAGCCAAGGAGCCTCAATGGGGGCACTGGGCGTCAGCAAATGCGGAAATTCTGTGAAGAAGGATGACGCAGCCATGGGAGATAAAATAGGGGCGATCGCCCCTGACAGCAAGGGTTTAGTCGGGTATACCCAGATAGCTAGAATTTCTCTGAGGGTTGTATAGTATTGAGCAAGGGTTTTTCTACGAAGATCTGTGTTGAACCCCAGGATCTTGCAGAGTTTTGCAGAATCCAATTCCTACAACATCTTAGATTTATCGGTCTATCTGCTCTGGTCTATCTGCTACGGACTAGCCAATTGTACGACTGAGTTCTCCTCTCTTCTGGAGCGGATCTTGGTGGTCATGGCACATCCAGAAGAGCGGCCAACTTCTTTAATTCCACCCATTCAACGAACTGTAAATAAGGTTAAGACATGGACGTTAAGCTAATTTTGCTGGGCATCACTCCTATTTTTATTGCCGCGTGCTTATTTTTTGGCACCCGTAACGGGTTTTATGATTCTGATGATTATCATGGCAATGGCTCAGCCCATTAGCATTACCTGAGAAATTTTGGTCTGAGAAATTTTGGTCTGAGAAATTTTTGAGGCCTTTGTATCCGGATGTCTCAGGTAGACATTTGGGGTCTATCCCAAAACCCTCTAGGGTTAATTTTTTGCGGTTCAATTTCTGAGTTTGATGGCCTCGACTCATCCCAACCTCTGTGTGAACGGCCTTGCAGCTTCAGTGGGAATGGCCTTTTTCGGAATAGTTTGTTTTGGCTGTGTTGTTTTGTCTGTGCAAGCTTGCGGCGGCTTAATTGCAGTTGATTCAAGCCATAAGCTGAGAAGGTTTGCCTGAAGCAGTTTGACCTAGGACAAGGTTCTAGGCGTCTGGTCTGAAGGTGGCAATAAGCATTGCAAGATCGCTTTGCAAGGTTTTTGCGTCTAACTGATCTTGCGTCTAACTGAGGCTCAGAACTGTTTTTTGTTAACCAGTTGATTTTGTTAACCAATTTTTACGATTGACTACCGTGACTAAACTGGCATCGTGACTGAACTGGCCTGTTTGCCCTATGGAATTGGCTCCGATTCAGAAGGGGTTTGCTTAGGCATTCGTATGGGGCCTTACCGCATTTTGCTCGACTGCGGCCTGACGGATCTAACGCCTTTAGACCCCCCAGATTCTGGGCAAAAACCTACCTCCAACGAGTCTCCGGCAGATTTGGTGCTATGTTCCCATGCCCATAGTGATCACGCCCAAGGGCTATGGGAACTGCATCGCCGCTTTCCTCATCTGCCGATTTATACCAGCGAAGCCACCACCCATTTGGTGCCTCTGAATTGGCTCGATGTAGCAGACGCGGTGCCTACGTTTTGTCAGGCATTGCCCTGGCGATCGCCCATCGAAGTCATGCCTCACCTCACCGTCGAGCTATTTCCGGCGGGGCATCTTCCCGGAGCAGCGGCGTTTCTGCTGACCTACACCGGGGGCAGCAGCTCAAATTCTCCGATGGAGAAGTTTCGCCAACGGCCCTACTCGGTGTTTTATACGGGCGACTTTTTCCTATCCAATGCGCGCCTCGTCAATGGGCTGTCGTTAGAAGCTCTGCGCGGGCTAAAGCCCGATGTGCTGATTATCGAAGGCTCCTATGGCACCGCCCGCCACCCGCGCCGTCGCCACCAAGAAAACCAACTGGCTGAGTTGATTGATCGGGCGATCGCCCAATCTCACTCCGTTTTACTCCCAACCCCCACCCTTGGCCCCGGCCAAGAACTGCTCACCCTGTTACGCAGCCATAACAACTTTACAGGGCGCGACATCGACATTTGGGTAGACCCCACCATTGCCGCTGGGTGCGACGCTTACCTCTCATTGTTGCCCCATTTGCCCAGCTCCGTGCAAAACTTTGCCCGCCATCAGCCCTTATTTTGGGATGAGCGGGTGCGCCCCCATGTGCGGCGGCAACCTCCCCTCAAAGACCTGCCCAGCATCTTTGCAACGGGCAAGCCCTGCATTGTTTTGGCGCACCGTGATGCTGATTTATCCCCCTATCTCACCGATAGCCCGTTGCCGTGGGTGTTGTTGCTACCCCAACAACCGGGCGAGCTAGATTCTATCGCAGCGCGGCTGGCTGGCTATCAAGCCGCCTCTCCAGCGCTCGAAGCCGCCCTGCAACGAGAACACCTGATCCTCGACACCTATCTGTTAGGGGAACATTGCGATGGCCCCAGCACCACCCAATTGATCCACAATCTGCGCCCCCAGCATGTTGTCTTGGTGCATGGCCCTAGCAATTATTTAGCCGATTTGGCCAACCTCGAAGAACTTCAGAACCGCTACCAACTCCACATCCCTACCCCCGGCGTGATGATGGAGTTGCCCGTGGGCGAAACCTTTATTCAACCTGCCCCGCCCGACGCCGCCTATGAAGGGGAGTTGCTCGACACCGAGGCCGGGGTGATGCTACAACTGCCCCACACGCTCACCGCAGACCCACGCTGGCACCAGTTTTCAGATACCGGGGTGATCGAAGCTCGCTGGCAGGGGGAAGAGTTGGTCATTCGCAGCGTCGTTCAACGAGAATTGCTGCACCGTACCCAAGTGGCGGCGATCGCCCCTGATCTAGACTGCTGCCAAACCTGCCAATATTGCCGGGGGCACCGCTGTTGCAATGCGGCCTCGCCGCTCTATGGCTTTCGGGTGAGCCTCGATGGCTATTGCCCAGCGTTTGAATCGGTCACGCCCAAAAATATCGCCGCCTTAGAAGATGAATGGGAAGAGCGCGATCGCCCTCCAGCCTCTTAGTCGTCTTGTCGGCTCATTTGTCCTGCCGGGTTTTGGCTGCGCTCAACCCTCGACACCTGAAGGTTGAGCATAGCCGAAACCCGTTTTCTTTGTTGATGCGCTGCCCTAGCGGATGAACTGTGTTCAAACTGATTGGACAATACCATCTAGATGAAGAATCTAGATGAAGAATCTAGGTGAAGACGTTTGCATCTACTTGATATTCGTCAATGGGCAGTAAGCGCCAGGTGGTATCGCCGCCCAGATCTAGCACGGAGGTGTGGTAGCGCAGCAAACTCGGACGATGCCCCACACTAATGAATGTGATGGCTTTATCGCGGAGGTGGCGATAGAGGTTTTCTTCGTTGCTCAGGTCGAGGGCGCTGGTGGCTTCGTCGAGTACGGCATAGCGGGGGCTAGAGAGCAGCAAGCGGGCAAAGGCAAGGCGCTGCTGTTCTCCTAACGACAACACCGTTGACCAATCTAGCTCGACTTCAAAGCCGCCCACGCGATCGCCCAAGTCTGCCAGGTTAACCACTTGCAAGGTGGCTTGGAGGGTGTCGTTGTCAACGCTGGCGGCGAGGTTGGGGTAGAGCAGTTGGTCGCGTAGGTTACCCAGCAGCATATAGGGGCGCTGGGGTAAAAACATCATGTCGCTCAAGTTGGGGCGAGTGATTTGGCCGCTGCCTTGATCCCAAAGGCCAGCGATCGCCCGCAGCAGCGAACTTTTCCCGGCTCCACTTTGCCCGACAATCACCAACCCTTGCCCCGGCATGAGGTCGGCGGTGAGGTCTTGCACCAACATGCGGTGGGTTTTGGGCGTCAGCAGTGTTACCTGGTTGAACGCGATGCGGTCATCTTCGCGGGTTTCAATTTCGCTAGTCTCAGCCTCTGGGGAAGAGTCACGGCTGAGGGCTGGGGTGGCGTCGGGGTCGAGCGCTTCAGCGAAGGTTTCGAGACGGTTGATCCCAGCGGCAAATTCGCTGAGGGCGTTGATTTGGAGCACGACCAAGGCAAAGGCTTCAAAAACTTGAGCAAAGGCAAAGTTGGCTTGGGAAATATCGCCAAAGCGAATGTCTCCGGCAAAGTAAATGGGAGCCAAAATCACCGAGGGCAAGATGTAGGTAGCGAAGCGATAGGGAGTGCGGAAGAAGCCCAGGTTTCGTTGCCAGCCAATGAGAAAGTTGAAGTTCCGCAGCACTTCTACAAATCGCCGCCGTAGTTGCCCAATTTCTTGCTGTTCGCCCTGGTAAAAGGCAATGGATTCGGCATTGTCGCGCACATGCACGAGGCCATAGCGGAAGTCGGCTTCTTTCCGCAGTTGGTTGAAGTTGAGGAAAATCAGCCGTCGCCCTAGAACGGCGATCAAGACGGTGCCAAAGATGGCGTAGGTGACTAGAAATACGGCCAAAAATGTGGATTTGGAAAGCAGAATTCCCGTAAAGGAGATGACATCAATAAAGGCTCCTAAAAAGATGAGGGAAAACGACAGACTAGAGGTGGTGAAAGCATTGACGTCTTGGGAAATCCGTTGGTCGGGGTTGTCGATGTTTTTGTCGAAGTTGATGTCGTAGTAGGCGCGATCGCGGAAATAATTGGCCATGAAGTTCCCTGTCATCCAGTCGCGCCAGCGCAGACCCAGCAGGTCTTGCACGAAGCGGTAGTAGACGACAAAGGGGGTGGCGATGCCAAATACCCCGGCATACACGATAAAGAAGCGCCAAAAGGTGGGGGCATCTTTTTCGGAAAGGGCGGAGGTAAAAAAGTTGCCTACATAGCTGATGGTGACGTTCATGGCGCTCACCGACAACGACAGCAACAACAGCAGGGCTAAAAATGCCCATTGCTTCCAGCGGGGCAACACTTCGCGCCGCACCAAAAAGAAGGCGATCGCCGGAACAATCAAGCCCACCACCATGATAAAAACCACGGGCGGGCGAAACATGGCTTGGCTGATGGCCGCTAAGCCCCCAGCGGTTTGCTCAATAAAGGTAGGAAAGACCGCCTGCACTAACAAGGTAAGACTGCCCACCAGCAGCGCCAAGAGGGCAAACAAAAACACCAGTAAGAGCGCAATTAACCCAAAAAAGATTTTGCCACCGTTGCGTTCGGTAGGATACCAGTAGGGCTGCGCGATCGCCACAAAGCGATGCCACAAGCGCAAATCAAAGCGATTGAGTTGATTATCTGGAGCCGCAATACCGTTGCCGTTGGTCACACCGTTGGTCATACCACCTATCCAAAATCCCGCGAAACTGTTCCGTTACACTCCGTTATTTTAGCGACCCGCTGGCTAGACGATCGCCAGAGTTGACCAAAGCCCCCCTCTTCTTGCGCTCCACCCACCCCCAGCCATGCCAAGCTTGATCCTCAATGGTGGCAATTGACATAAAATTTAGAGACATCTAACGCCGCCCAGGCAACCCCCCAGGTAACCCCCACCCAAAAGCCCCATGCCGAGCGACCCACCCCCCGCCTCATCTGCCGCCCCACGGCTCCATGCAATTTTAGATTGTGTGGAAAAGGCTGGGGGCGATTCTAAGCAGGTATACCCCTTTTTTCGCGATCATCTGAGCCATCTAGACGAAGCACTCCTCCACGCAATTCCTGCCGTCTTTTTAGACCGCACAGCCACACAACCCCTCATCACACAGCGAAGAGTGGCTCTAAATTTCGTT
>Ga0105044_10007513_pt1 | contig 15004 bp, 12 predicted proteins | sample MAT01_FD_78092 | JGI IMG/M metagenome (GOLD analysis project Ga0105044, IMG submission 78092) | Freshwater microbial communities from Lake Fryxell liftoff mats and glacier meltwater in Antarctica - MAT-01 | ecosystem: Environmental > Aquatic > Freshwater > Ice > Liftoff microbial mat | place... | reverse complement strand
TATAAATCCAAGCATTAACTTAGTGAGTCTTTCCCAAAAGAGCCATCTCACCCAGGCTGGTCGGAACCTGATTTTATTGCCGTTAAACAACCAGTCGTTGGCTGGAATTCCGCTGGGGAATTGTTCAATCCAGTGTCGCCACCACAATAATGGACCAACAGATGCTACTGCCATCAACCCAATTTGCAACCAATTGAGGGGATTAATCCAGTCTTGTTTGCGCCAATTGATCATCATGAGTGTGAGGAAAACGGGCGTAAGAAAGATCACAAACGGCTTGAATTGGAGTGCCAAAGCAAATGCGATCGTGCTCATTAATAGCCAACCAACTGAGTGTTTCTTGGTCCAAATTTGAAAGAACCAAAAACTGGTTACATAGCAGGCTAGAGTGGCCGGTTCTGGCAAAATAGCGTGGGAGTAATACACCGAATAGGGTAAAACTGCCATGGTAAGAGCGGACAGAACGGCCGTAGCTTTGCCGCTTAAGTCCTTAACTAAATAGTAGAGAGCGATGATACCCAAAAGTGACCAAGCTACTGAGATAAGCCTGCTGACCAAAACTAAATTTGAACTTGGTAGGGCTTGTATGATGATAGCCGCAAGTGCATTGTTGATAGGAAACTCGACCATCCTGTAGCCATCTAAGTTGTCTTTGCCAGAAGCAATATTTGATAAATCGTGATATCTAGGTACGAGTAGGTTTATGCCATGTTTCACATATTCTCTGGTTACCGATGCAGTATCTGCCTGTCGGAACGCGTGCCAATCAGCAACTGGGTTGGATATTCTGTACAACCGAACGGAGAGAGCTAAAACAAGCAAAATGATCAATGTGTGTTTGCCAAAAAATTTGATGAGCGAGAAAGTTGACATACAGTAAAAACTACTAGGTAGAGAATATTTTACTTCTTTATTCTCTTCTTAAGCAAAGCGGAATGGGTAGCTGGAGCCGTCTCCGCAGCTGGCTCAAGGTGAAAGTACCCAACAACAATGCCCGTTAAAGCCCAGTACATAAATGCTACTTTTGAAGCAGCAAAAACATCTATATAAACAGCATTGAGAAGCAATCCAAGTGAGGCTGCGACATAACTAACTATTAATGTCTTTCCAAAATTGTCTGTTTTTATGTAGTGTTTCAGTGCATACCAGACTCCAGCCGCAATAACACCGTAAAACGTAATAAATCCAACCAAACCAGTTTCTCCAAGCGTTCTCAGGAAGTTATTGTCGGTGCTCTCAGCTTCTGTGAATTGAGTCACTCCATCCTTATTGAGGGTTGCGTAGCCTTTGCCAAAAAGTGGGTCTGACATAAAGCCTGCGATCGCTTTTGGCCACAGAGTTTCTAAGCGTATGCAGAGAGATAAGCCTTTCTCATTTGCACAGTCAGAAAAAACACGATCTCTTTGCACTAAGATTGTTGTTGATTGACCTGTTGCAGAGATGGTCGCTATTTCCACTAAATCAGGTACATCCACATATACATCCTCTGGACGTGCTGGAGTAGGCCGTGTGTCTGAAGAAATAATAGGACCATTCTCATCGGAGGCTACTCCACCGGCAGGCGGTTGAGCTTTGGGGATGATAACAATTGTCTGGTTTTCTCTACCGGTGATTTGAGTCATCAGTTGCTTGAAGTATTCCTTGCGATCATTGTTGAGCTCAATGTAGGCAGTTCGTATCTGCCGATCGGTGTCAACGGCTTGGAGAAGCCGCTCGCGGATATCATCGCCAAAGCGAAAAACGAGAAAACTAAAAATAAAATATACAAAAAATAAACGACTTATGGCCCAGCTCGCTTTCTTCCATAGCGTTTTCTGATGGAGTGATTGAGCTAAAAGAAGTATGGTCACACCAATCATGGCTGCAACAAAAGAAGTTCTTGAGGCACTCACCACGAGCAGCCACAACCCAAGCACAAAGCTAGTCCCGATAAGAAGTTTCAGCAGCTTTCTACTGGTGGTAAAAAATGCGCCCAGTACTAATGGCAGGACAACCACTAGATAAGCACCTAAATCGTAGTGACCGGCAAAGGTGGATTGGACTCGAGCATGTTCGGTGAGGTACAGCTGAATGCCCTTGCTAAATTCTCGGTTCATGGTTGAGTAAACTGGCCAGTAATAATACTTTTGACCAATCCCATAGAGTCCAACGCACAAAAGCGTGGTAGTAATAATGAGAATCAGTAATCGAACGTGGGCTTTGGTTCTGGTGGCAGTTCCCAAAATAAAAAACAATGAAAAATACTCTAAATAACGAAAGTAATGCAAAAGAGATTTACCCAGGTGGAGCGGCTGCAACGGAATAGTGTTGATCACAAATACTGCAGTGATTAAGCTGATTGCCCCGGTAATGGCATAGGCCACGATGACTAAGGAAATGGGTAGTTTCCAAGAGATTTTTTTTCTCAAAACTTGAATAAACCAAATAATTGAAGTACCAAACACAAAAAGATCTTCTAAACGAATACGGACAATATATTGTTCTATTGGACTAAAAAGAGGAATCTTTGGAAATAAAGGGATGAAAACAAGCAAGAATCCGGATAAAAGTAACAATATATGGTCGTCCAGCCAGGATAAGATACTTTTGATTTGAGAAGTGTTCATAGTTGAGAAAGAAGCCGTTTGTAGATTGAAGCAGTATCTCTTTGCCCAAGTGTACTATATATGAGCGTTCTCGCCAAGCAAGCCAAGAGTAATATGCTTTTCAAAAAAGGCGTTTGCCAGGCAGGCTTATGTTTGGACCAGAGGTATTGCAATCCTTTCATCTCACCCACAATAGCTGTTTGCGTGTTACTGCTTCGACTACCAAGATGAATTATTTGCGCCGAAGGTGTAACTGCAACATCAAATAAATGATTTTGAGCCCGCAAGCAGTACTCTACATCTTCTCCATACATGAAAATAGCTTCGTCAAATAAACCAATTGAGTCTATTACCTCTCGAGAGACCATCATGGCTGTGCCACCTACCCATCCCATTTGAATGAGCTGCGTGGCATTGATCTTCTGACGAGTGTTATTGCCTGTGTGTTGTGTGGAAGGCAAAAGTTTTCCCAAGACGGGAATATCGTCTAAAAACAACATCTGCGATGCCACACTCAGAAGTGTGGGAGCATCTCCACCTTGCGGTTGGAGCGAGCCATCTTGATTCAGAAGGGTTGCTGCAACAATGCCAAGATTGTCAGTGACTTTTTGGTAGGAGCTCAGATTGGCTGTTGTTTGATCGTGAGGGTTGTGCTGAAAAGTTTTGACGAGGTTTTCTAACGCATTATTTTGAACTATAGTGTCTGAGTTGAGAAAAAGAATGTATTCACCTTGCGATATCCCAACCGCTTGATTGTTTGCTGCTCCAAAACCCTTATTTTTTTTATTTTCTAGTATTTTGATGCTGATTGGGTGTGAGATTTCTTTAAGCTGAAGAACTGTGTCATCACTTGAGTTGTTGTCGACTACAATAATTTCGCAGGAAGTTCTCAAGAGTTTTGATTTTTGCACATTCTCTAAAGTGCTCTGAACAGCTTGAAGTGTTAGTTGAGAGGTATTATAAGAGACTATGATAACTGAAAGTAACATAGGCTATTGAAACCACCGGGCTCTTCCGAGCGTGTAGGTAAGTTTATCTAGGTTGCGTTTGCCAATTTCTTTGGCTGGAATACCAGCTACCATGCTTCCGGCTGAAACATCCCTGGTGACCACTGCCGCAGCAGCCACGACAGCTCCCCGTCCAATGGAGACGCCAGGTAAGATGATGGCTCGAGGGCCGATAAAAACATAGTCTCCTATGCTCACCTGAGCTTCTAGTGGTTTCATATCAGGATCTGACAAATCATGCTGACTAGTCCAGATCATAACCTGTGAGGCAATATCTACGTGGTTGCCAATAATTATACCGCCCTGAGAATTCTTGATCTGTTTTCTGCCATCAAGAGTAACTTGTTCACCAATGATGGTGTCATTACCAATAGTGATATGGCGAGGATCGTAGATCCGAGCCATCATGTGGAGTGTTGAGCCCGAACCAATAGTCATGCCACTGAGTCGATAAAAAAACCGACGCAGATGATGGGAAGGAAAATAACCAACAACCCACCATAACAGCCCAGTTATGAGCTCAAGCCAGATGCTACCTAAACGATTGAGTACTTTTTCAGAGAATGACGAACGACCAGTATTTGATGACATGATGCTATTCTCTCAGATGTGAGATGGCTTTGTCCATGACAACTCTTCCCTGAGGCGTTTTCTTGATAAAACCGAGTTGCTGTAAATAGGGCTCAATGACCTCTTCTATGGTAACGGAGTCTTCATTAAGAGTGGCTGCCAATGTGGTTAGCCCTACAGGCCCACCTTGAAATTTGTTAATAATTGCATCTAAAAATCGACGATCATTATCGGTTAAGCCCATCTTATCAATACCGAGTAAATCTAGTGCGGAGTCGACACTTGCTACATCAATATTTTCAATCTGATGGACTTGGGTAAAATCACGAACTCTCTTAAGGAGTGTTAAAGCTACGCGGGGTGTTCCTCTAGAGCGACGAGCAATTTCTAGAGCACTGTCATTTGGCAAAGTGATGTTGAGTGTCTCAGCAGCCCGGAAAAGAATGTGTAGTAGCTCTTCAGCTCCATACAATTTCATCCGATGCACAATACCAAAACGATCTCTAAATGGTCCGGCCAGTGAGCCAAATTGTGTTGTAGCACCAACCAAAGTAAACTTAGGAAGGTCTATGCGAACTGTTCTAGCGGCAGTGGCTTTACCGATTACAATATCAAGCACATAGTCTTCCATAGCACTGTAGAGCATCTCCTCTACTGGTTTTCGCAATCGGTGAACTTCATCAATAAATAGAATATCTCCTTCTTCTAGATTAGAGAGGATTGCAGCTAAATCTCCAGCCTTTGATAACACCGTTCCAGAAGATATTTTTATGTTTGACTGCATTTCTTGAGCGATTAAGTGTGCCAAGGTTGTTTTTCCTAAGCCTGGAGGTCCGTATAATAAAACGTGATCGATAGCTTCGTTTCTTTCTTTCGCAGCCTGAATGACGATGCTCAGTGATGTTTTTACTTGGAGCTGTCCTTGGAAATCTACCCATTTTTTGACGCGTAATGTGTTGAGTAGATTTTCTTCGGCGCTGGTAGTAGTCAGAATGGCTTCAGTCACGACCTGAGTTTCTTTAAGCTGGTTTTGAGTGCTACTTCAAGACTCATATCTTCGATTGGCAATTCTTGAAACGCTTTTGAAATTTCCAGCTCACCAAAACCGAGTTGTGTGAGCGCTTCTCTTAATTCTTGGGTCTGTTGTGAAGGAGCTAAGTCAAGCTCTTGAACGCTGCCAAGCTTAGACTTAAGTTCAATGATGATTTTTTGAGCAACTTTTGTGCCAATTCGTTTGAAGCCTTTAAAAAACTGAACGTCTGCTGTTTGAACAGCAGTAATGAGTGGATTTGTTCCTTTTTCAAGTAAGTTGAGAGCTGAGCGTGGTCCTACTCCAGAGATGGCTAGCAGTAATAAAAACAGCTTTTTCTCTGGACTCGTGAGAAAGCCAAATAGTTCTAACTGATCCTCTTTAACATGCGTGTAAATAAAAAGCTCAACTGTTTGCCCTTCAGTAAAAGTAGCTTTTGTTTGTTCCGTCATCGCTACGCTGTAGCCCACCCCATTGACCAAAATCAGGACACTAGGAAAATCTTGTTTGAAAATACCCGAAAGAAAGCCAATCATGTGTTAATACTAGCCGGAAATGATCTGTTAAGCAAGTGAATGTGTGAGTAAAATGGCTATTGCATCCACAGTATCGTCCAACAGATCAGGAGGCAGTTTAAATTGTAGCCGGATCATTTTCTCAACGGCTTTTTTATCAGCGCTCCCAAAGCCGGCTGCAACAGACTTTATCGTCATAGGATTGTATTCAAATATAGAGAGCCCGGCTTGAACACAACAAGCCAAACACACACCGCGGGATTCACTCACCTTTAAAGCAGTGGTAACGTTTTTGGAAAAAATGAGAGTTTCGATGGCCAATTCTTGTGGTGAGTGTTTGTTGAGTACTTTTTGCAACTCATCTTGGAGCTGGCCGTATCTGAGAGCCAAAGACGATTTTTTATTGGTAGTTATGCTCCCAAATTCCAAAAGTTCTATTTTTCTACCCGCACAAACACCAGCCGCCCAACCTAGACGATCATAACCAGGGTCTATAGCTAAGACTACCCGAGGGCTCTTATTTTTCACGGGCAACTTCCAAAAGAGTACTCAACACAATTTCAGCAGATCTGATCCAAGAGAACTCTTGAATTTGCTGTCGACCCTCTTTTCTAAAAGTGGCTTTTTCTTTGGCAGATAATCCAGCCACTATTTTGATACCATCTGCGATGCTTGTGGGGTTTGAAGGATCTACCAAAATGCCAGCCTTACCAACTACTTCTGGTAAGCTACTTTGAGAAGACACAACTGGGATGGTACCAAGTACTTGCGCTTCTAAAGCAGGTATGCCAAAACCCTCAAATGTGCCCACCATAGCTAGGCAGACTGCTTCTTTGAGGAGAACGAGTTTGTCTATTTCAGAAATAAAACCTGTAACGACAATGTCCCCCTTGAAGGGAGACTTGGAAATTCTTTGTATGATTGGTTCTGATAACCAACCCTCCTTACCGGCTAAAACTAGTTGTAATCCAGATAAAGATTGAAATCGTTTATCATAAGGTGTTCCTTGTAAGGCATTTGGTAGCTTTAAGTTATTGGCCTCGTGAAGACGTTTTAGAATTTCAAAGGCTTCGATGAGTCCAATAATATTTTTCCTTGGCTGGAGAGTGCCGAGGTGTAAGATATAAGGCTGTGAAATTTTAAATCTTCGCAGAGTACTGGCTGGAGTATTTTTTTCGAGCGTGTTGGTTGCTTTGGTAATACCGGGAAAAGCTACCACTATTTTATCTGCTGCTTGTTGATACCAAGTGATAATTTCTTCTTTAGAGAACTGGCTAATCGTAATAATTTTCTTGGCTCTTTTAACAGAATACTCAGTCCAGTTTTTAAGTTGTAAATAATCTTTTTTCTTAAAGTGGTGTGGAAAATGTAAAAAAGCTAGATCCATGACACTCGAGACATACTTCACTGATGAGAAGCGTGGTGCATAGTGGCCTGGTGTGAAAAAAACATGATACTCATGTTGATGTAGGAACAAATGAAGTGGTAAGCCCCACTGTGTCCAAAATGGCCTTGGACTTATCACTTTGTATTGCCAATTTTCTGTAGCTTTGGGCAGATCCTCCAGTGCGGGTTGGGCAGTAAGGATAGTGCAGTGTATGTCTGTTCGTTTTTGGATGATCTGAGATAAGGCTGTGATCAGCTCAAAAGCATAGACGTTGCTGCCTACTCTATGTGGGACGTTTGCTTCATTGCCGTCAATAGCTATAGAAACAACGGATGATGGTTGAGTAGTAGGTTTTGACATTAGGTGTGATCGTCTATTGCTTTTTGATAGACCAGTGTTGTTGCATTGGCTGTTCTATTCCAGTCAAACAGATGAAGTCTGACGATCATTTTCTGGAGCCTCTTTTGTTGTTCGGGAGTGGTTTCATTCAAGATAGTTGTGATTCCCTGTGAAATACTCTCCACAGAGAGCGGATCAACCAGCTCAGCGGCGTTCCCACTTACTTCCGGTAAAGAGCTAGTAGTAGAGGTAACTACGGGAGTTCCATGATAGAAAGCTTCCAAGATAGGTAAGCCAAAGCCTTCGTACAGACTAGCATAAAGTAAGATTTCAGCCTCAGCATACAGCACATTGAGCTCAACGTTTGATACTTTGCCCAAAAAACGCAGCCCAGGATGTATTGATTGCAACTTTTCTGACTCATCCCACCCACTCTCACCAGCTACGATTAAATCATAGTCTTTGGCAAAAGGTTGCCAAGCCTTGATAATTCTGACCAAGTTCTTGCGTGGCTCTCGAGTGCCAACGCAGAGTAGAAAGGGTTGAGTGAGCTGCAACTTGTTTTTAATTTTTTCGTGCTGTTCCTCAGTGACTGAGTTGGCAGCCGAAATTGTTTCAACCGGAAGTGCTTCATAAATAACATGCACTTGACTTGGATTAAAACCAAGTAGCTCTACTGCGTCATTCTTGGTAGCACTGCTCACGGTAATAATATGAGCCTTTCTTTCCTTGAGTATTTTCCAAGATCTTTCATGAACGGCCTTAATCTTAGGATGAGCAGTCTCAGGAAATCTCAGTAGAGCTAGATCATGAATGGTAGAGACAAGAGGTAAATTTTTATCCGGAGGTTGCAGCCAGTCCCAAGAGTGAAACACTTCTAGATTGGGCAGTGAGTTTGCAATAGGGTTAAAACCGACTTTCCAGGCAAGCTCTTGGACGGTAAGTGGAATTTTTTGAATCACAACTCTTTTGAAGCGGTGAGCAAGTGGCAATTGTTCGAGTTTGGTTTGGAGTTGCTCTTGACCGCGGAAACTCGAGCCGTAGGCAGATAGTGAGATGTCTGATTTTGCAAGCAGAGCTGTTACTAAATTTGAGGTGTAGCGGGACACTCCTCTCTCAAAAACCAGTGCCGAAACATCAATACCGACTCTCATATACAGGTAGTGTAGTCGAAAACTTCTTCTCAAGCGAGAGGGTAATCGGAGGTAGTGCATATATAAAAACAGAACCAATACCAGGGTATTGGAGGGTTTCTATTTTTGTGAATCCAAGTCGTTCTACGTAGGCTTGTGTTTCTCGACTGGGATCAGATAAATCGGCTAGATAGTCGACAACAATAACATATGGGTATTGGGTGATAGTCTCGAATTTTTTAGGTATTTGGGTTGACGAATCTATAAAAAGAGACTCTGTGGAGAGTACGGGGTACTCCAAGCCTGCATACCAATGCCAAGGTGCAAATGGGCCAGTAAAAGAAAAAAGTACGACTGACTCTGAAGCCGGGTATTTTTTTTGGAGTTGCGTGTGGAGTTCGCGCCAATTTTCACGTTGCAGGTTGGGTTGGCTATAATATCTTTGCAGCCCCAAGATATTGAGCGCTAATACAAAAAGAAATGTGGCGACAGCCAACTTAGTTTGCTTGGCAGAAACTAGCACATGTGCGATAAGAATGTAGGCAGCTGGGAGTAAATAAAGGACACGCTTGGGTTGAATGACGGGAACCCAAAATGAGACAATCCAGCCAAGCAGAAACGGCACAATCATCCAACAAAGTACTGCTAAAACTGAGTGTGAAATGAACGGTTTTTTTGAGTTTGAGAAGTAACTTTTTAGATGAAAAACCTGGTTGTGATTGCTGAGTATTAGATACAAGATACTACTGATGAAGATAAGTGTGGATACTACAAAAAATACAGTAACTTCAAGATTCATGACTCCAAAGATAAACTTTCCTATAGTCAAGAGTACGCTTTTCAATTGACCAAAGCTGACTACTTGCTCCCAGCCCGGTAATTGAGTTCGCCATGATTGCCCAACTTGAAGCTGTTGCAAAAAAGTTGGTAGCCATGGCAGGAATCCTAGGCCGATTCCACAGCTTGCTGCGAGCCATTTTTTCCAGTCATTGGATTTGAAAATAAAAAGAAAGAGTATTTGTGATAAGTTTAGAAAGATATAAAGATACGAGCTATAGAGTCCCAATAAGCTAGTCGCTATAAAAGTAATTGTGAGTAAAAACCCACTTTTTCTGGTTGTGAGAAGTGTGAGGACGCAGTACCAGCTCAGCACCGCCCACAGCGCAGGTAAGCTATACGGCCTGAGTTCTTGGGAGTAGAAAATATGGAATGAAGAGGTTGCTAGTAGAAGTGTGGCAAGTATGGCGGTTTGTGTGGAAAAGAATTTTTTGGCTAAAAGGTATGTCGCTGCAATAGTTCCAAGGGCAGGTAACAAGGCACCGATCGTTCTGAGCCACCACTCTTCACTGCTGGCAAACAATGCAAAGTGGACTATATAGTGCATCAGAGGTGGCTGAAAATCATTCAAAATATTGAGTTGTTGATTGAACGGTCGAGCACTTTCTAAAGCCTGCGCCGCTTCATCAAGCCAAAAAGAGCCACCCAAGAGGGGTAAGCGAACAGCCGTTGCCAAGATCAACAAGAGAAAAAGCGGCAGGAACGGACTCATTCTTTTGAACATACTGTTACTTTTATCATACAGCATCTTGGTCTTGTAATTAATGTTACAATTAGACCATATGCATGAGTATTTTCTCTCAAAAAAAGTTTTAATCACTGGTGCAGCTGGTTTTATTGGTTCAAATCTTGTTGATGCTCTTTTAGCTGCTGGCGCCGAAGTTCTTGGTGTTGATAATTTTCTATCGGGCAGAAAGAGCAATCTCGAACATGTAGTGTCTAATGCTAGTTTTAGTTCCAGGTTCACGTTCATTGAAGCGGACATCAGCCAAGAGGCAGAAAAGTATCTGCCACAAAATTACAAGCCAGATTTAGTGCTTCATTTTGCATCTCCAGCAAGCCCCCCGCTGTATCAGACTTTTCCAGTTGAGACGTACCTGGTTAATAGTTTCGGCACTCATTATTTGTTGGATTATTTGCAAAAACACAGCCCGACAACTCGTTTTTTATTTGCGAGCACCTCAGAAGTATACGGGGATCCCAAAATTCATCCTCAGCCGGAGAGTTATTGGGGCAATGTCAATCCCAATGGACCACGTTCTTGTTATGACGAAGCTAAGAGGTTGGGTGAGACAATTACTGGAATATTTTTCCAGAAATATAAACTTGATACTCGCATAGTTCGTATTTTTAATACGTATGGACCACGAATAAACCCAGCTGACAAAAGGGTGGTTCCAGATTTTATTATGCAAGCTTTGCGCGGACAGTCGATGCGTATTTTTGGAGATGGCACTCAAACTCGCTCGTATTGTTTTGTTGACGATTTAGTTGAAGGTATTTTATTGTATGCTTCTCTAGATAGTGGCGCCGGCTTGACACTCAATCTGGGCAACCCAGAAGAAATGAGTGTTGCAGTTACGGCTGAAACTATTTCTGAACTGGTAAAGGAGATGTATGGAATAGTCGCACCAGCACCAGAATACCACCCACTTCCTCAGGATGACCCTATGCGCCGAAAGCCAGATATTTCACTGGCTCAAGAACACCTCAACTGGGCTCCTCAAATCACTTTTCGTGAAGGGGTTAAGAGGACAATTGAGTACATGAAATTACATGAAGAGTAAAGATTGGGTTTGGCTTTTAGCTCTTGTTGGTGCGTGGACAATGTACTGGGCGTTTTTTTACCTGCATGTTTTCACTTTCAAAGACGGACAAGTATTTATTGGTCATATAACTGCTTATGGTGATTGGGCGATGCACCTCACTTGGATGAGTACTTTTTCTTTTCGCACGTTTTTTCCTTCTGTGCACCCTTTATTGATCACAGCTTTACCTGCGTATCCATTTGTTATTAATGCGCTTTCGGCTGTTCTTTTTAAGCTGGGAATGAATTATTGGGTAGCGTTTCTATTCCCCGTTTTCTTGGCATCCACTGTAGTGCTTCCTTTATTACTTTTCTTTTACTTTCAATTAGTGAAGTCTCTCAAGGTAAGCCTCTTAGCAACTGCTTTATTTTTCTTTAACGGTGGGACAGGGCTTTGGCAGTGGTTGCTCGATAAATCAAGTCAAGCAAAAGTCTTACCGACATCCTTTACCATACAGGAAGGAGCAGGATATGTGTGGGGAAACGTCATTCACACTCAGCTCATTCCACAAAGAGCGCTTTTGATAGGTTTGGTGGTGAGCCTGGTCATTTTAAGTCTCCTGGCTAAATTATTTATTCAGGAGAAGTATTTTCTAAAAACTTGGCAGAACTATTTAGGCTTGTGCATCTCTTCTTTTCTTTTCATTTTTCTGCCGGTGATCCACACTCACTCATTTATTGCTGTAAGTTTAATTATTTTGGTTTGGTTAGCAGGAATTTTTTGGCAAAAAGTGATTGAGCATGAAAGAGTGCCCAGTTTCAAATTTTTTTTAAAAGAATTTTCCCTACCAGTGGTGTGGGTTTCTGTGAGTTTTTTGGGCGCCCTCGCGATTTTTACTCGCTTTATTGGCTGGCATCATGATACTAACTTCCTGATGTGGTTTCCGGGGTGGTATACCCATACGACGGGACAAAATTGGGTTGCTTTCTGGTGGCAAAACTGGACATTTCTACCTCTCCTCAGTCTTTTTGGTCTGTGGATAGCGTATAAAAAAGATAAGCAACTGGGTATCGCCTTATTGCCGGGATTCTTACTTTTTCTACTTGTCAATTTATTTTTACTTCAGCCTTATGCTTTTGATAATACAAAGCTATTAACGTATGCCTCTTTGTTCATGAGTTTGGCAGCTGCAGTTTCGTTCCGCGTGCTTTGGAATACAAGAGCAGGGGCTTCTTGGTTGCTGAAAGTTGTCAGTACAACACTGTTTGTTTTTATTGTCGGTTCTGGTTTTGCAGATCAAGCACTCATTGTTCGCCAGTTACACATACCCTTTCTCTACTACACTATTGAGGAGTTACGATTAGCTACCTGGGTACGAGAAACAACATCTCCTTCTAGTATTTTTATTGCTGGAGATAGACACAATTCTTGGGTGTACAACCTGACTGGCAGACAGGTTGTAATGGGTTATGAAGGCTGGTTGTGGACCTATGGTTTTGAGTATCAAGAAGTGAAGAGTGATGTTGCTAAGATATATGAGGGTGGAAAGAGCATGGAGGGTATCTCTCAATATGGAATTGACTATGTTGTGATTGGGCCAGATGAGAAGTCCCGGTACTCAATCAACTTGATTACATTATCTGAAGTGAGTGACGTGGTTTATCAAACCCCAAACTGGACTATTTTAAAGATTCGTTCAGGTAGGTAATAATGGATGCATTTCAAACTAGTTGAGTTCAAACAGAGTGACTCGCTGAGTATTGAGAACCGTGTGCAGCAAAAGAGTGCTTGACACTTCCAAAACCGTAGTATCATAAATAGATGATCTCATTTCTTTCTAAGATTTTTAAGACTACTTTGAGATCTGGTGCAGTGCGTCAGTCTGCAACGCTCACAATCGGCACTACGGTTACAGCCATGATTATGGCAGTCGCCACGATCGTTGCCGGTCGTGTGCTAGGTCCAGAACAATTTGGAGTTTTTTCGGTCAGCATTTCTTTAATGGGTTTCTTAACAGTTGGGACGAGTCTTGGTTTGAATCAACTCATTCCAAGACTTATGAATCGTTGGCATGATCAACCAAGTAAGAAAAAAGAGCTCCTGAGTGAGGTTATTTATTTAAAATTACTCTTTAGTGGTGTGTTCTTGGCCGTAATTGGTTTTGGCGTTCCTTTTATAGCTCGTTTTTTAAACTATCCTTATCCAGGCATGATTTGGTGGGCAATTCTGGGTGTGGTTGGCATGGCAATATACGAACATGTCTACTTAGTTTTATCGGCTTCTCATAAGTTTGTAGGCGTGAGTGTTTTGAGTATTGTTCAAGCTGTCTTGAAATCTATTGGCTTCCTTGTTGTGTGGTGGTTATTAGATGGAAATCTGTTTGGATTCACTGCCGTGTACTATGTAGCGCCTCTTTTGGCAGCTCTTTGGATTGGGTGGAAGTGGAAAAATTTAACTTGGGCTCATCCTCGATTGGCTCGTGGTGAAGTTCGCTCAGAGATTCGTAAGTTTTTCTTTCACTCTTTGCTGGGTGTGTTAGCCATGACTATAATTTCAAATATCGACCTTTTGTTTGTACAAAAATCTCTCCAAAGTTTTGATGCAGGCATATATGCTGGGGCCAGTCGGATCGCCTTATTTGTTGGTTTCATTGCTTCTTCAGTTGGAGGTGTTTTAAATAATAGGGTTGCCCGTTATAGTGATAAAGCAACCCTGACTCGTTACCTTATTAAATCCTTGATTCTAGTAGTAATAAGCATTATTGGTTTCCTATTGTACTTACCTTTAGCAAGACTTTCTTTGTCTTTGACGATCGGTCCGGAGTATATGTCAGGTCTGAGTGTATTGATAATTTTGGTTTTAAATGCCTTTATTAGCTTGGCAGTAGTTCCATACATTTCATTTTTTTATGCAGTTGATTATCCCCATTATTTTTCCATTGGAGGAATTCTGCAGGTTTGTATTATCATTCTTGGGAATGTATTTTTCTTGGAAAAATACGGTATTTCTGCAGCAGCTTGGACGAGGACGATTGCTACCGTTGCTTTTGCAATCTACACAGCAGTATTTACGTGGTACGCTTGGAAGCGACTTCCGCAAAACAAAGTAATTAAAACAGCAAAAACTGAGTAGACTAATCACAATGGCAGATGAAACACCTTTTTTATCAGTAATAGTGCCTGTTTATAAGCAAGAAAAGACTATTGTAAAGGATATTCTCTCCATCTATGCAGTTTTAAGAGAGACTCCCTATACATTTGAAATTATTCCCGTAGTGGATGGTACTAACCTTGATGGTTCATTTAAGCAGCTCAAGAAAATCAAAAATCTCCCAGTTTTTTCCACAGGTTACTCAGAGAACCGTGGGAAAGGTTTTGCGATTCGTTATGGGATGAAGATCGCTCGAGGTGAGGTAGTCACTTTCATTGATAGCGGTATGGATATCGAGCCTCAGGGGATCATAATGCTCTTGGAGCACATGAGATGGTATGAAGCTGACGTAATCATTGGCAGCAAGCTACATGCTGCTTCACTGGTAAACTATCCATCTTGGAGAAAGTTCTTGACCTTGACTTACTTCCTTTTAGTAAAGTTGCTTTTTGGACTGAGTGTTAAAGACACTCAAACGGGCTTAAAGGCGTATCGGAGGCAAGTTTTAGAGAGGGTGTTACCACGTTTGCTCGTAAAACAATTTGCTTTTGATATTGAGATTTTGGCAGTGGCTCATAGACTTGGATTTACAAGAATATTTGATGCTCCAGTTAAAGTGAATCTGGAGTGGAAGCAAAGTAGTATTACTCTGTTGGGAAGCAATGGCGTGGTAAAGATATTGATCGACACCCTGGCTATTTGG
>Ga0105044_10007512_pt1 | contig 15005 bp, 12 predicted proteins | sample MAT01_FD_78092 | JGI IMG/M metagenome (GOLD analysis project Ga0105044, IMG submission 78092) | Freshwater microbial communities from Lake Fryxell liftoff mats and glacier meltwater in Antarctica - MAT-01 | ecosystem: Environmental > Aquatic > Freshwater > Ice > Liftoff microbial mat | place... | reverse complement strand
GTGGAGAACTGGTTAGCTTCTAGCTCGTCAACGGCTGCTTCTAGAGCGTCAACGCGACCACGAAGGGCGGCGAGTTCAGCAGCGAATTCACGTTGTAGCGCTTCAATCCGATCGAGTTGCTCGACGTTCAAGCCACGACCAGAGACGGCATCTAAGCAAGCGGCCAAACCAGCGGCAAACTCATAACGGGTGAGTGCGCGGCTACCACGGTAAGAGCCATCAGGATAACCTTCCAAACAATCTAGACCGCCAAGGTCTTCGGAGTTGGCCAAGAAGGATAGTGCTTCGTAAGCCCAGTCGCTGGGGCTAACATCAGAAAACTGAGTAACAGAGGTAACCTGAGCCAAAGAACCAGCTCCGCTGCCCTCGTTGCTGTACTGCATCACTTGATCCAGCGTAGCCATTTGGGAGTTGGACGCAGCAGATGCTTCAGGAGCAGTCTGAGCGAATGCAGCAGAGGAAACTAGGGCGGCACCTAAGACTGCTGGAGCAACCAGCAGAGATTTCCAAAAAAACTTAGACGACATATCTTGTCCTCACACCTTTAATAAAAAAGACTCACAACCACTATGGTTATAACACCATTTCCGGAGCACTTACGTCTCTTCGGAATACAGATTAACAGAAAAACCAGGTTTGATCTATAGTTTTGTTGCCAATTTTCTCAATCGGCAGGGCTTTTATGCTGGAGCGCTGGAAGGTGCTACGGCTGAAGCCTAGGTTGGGTTAGGGGCTAGCCGATCTGGGTGATGATGGTGGCAAGGTCGAAATCTTTTTGCGTGAGGCCGCCTGCATCGTGGGAGCTGAGGGAAACGGTAACCTTGTTATAGGAGATGGCGATGTCGGGATGGTGCCCCGCAGATTCGGCTGGCTCGACGAGTTGCTTGACGAAGGCGATCGCCCCCGGAAAGCCTTCAAACGTGCGAGTAGACTCGATGGTCTTTTCGTTCAGTTTCCAGCCAGAGAGATGGCCTAGCTGCGTTTGGATCTCTGCAGAATTCAAAACTTGTGCCATGGGATACATTTCCTTATTGCAGTCAACTCATTCATGTTAGCGGGAGGATCGATGAATGGGGTTGAGGGTTGGGTGTCATCGCTAATGCCGCAAGTGTCTCTAACCATTCGCCTAGGCATTGTGTAGCCATCCTTCTGCCAGAAAAAATCTAGGTAAATTATAGAAGTCTCTACAAAAATCTAAGGACATTTAGCGTCTGATTTTCTAGACTTCTGGGTGAAATGGCCGATCACTCAGATTAGATTATGCTAAATTTTCTGTTTGCTGAAAATGGAGCATCGTAGCTAAGGGCATCTCATTTATTAAGGTTGTGGAGAGATGGGCTATTGCTGTAGCTATCCAAAGCTATCCAAGTTACGAGAACCGTTTAGACGGAGCTTGATTGAAGCTGTTGACCCTTCGACAGGCTCAGGGTGCAGAAGGGAGCCTATGCAGAGTGTCTGTAGAGTATTTGTAGCGACAGCTTATGGTCAAAGATCTTCAACATCTTGAACCTGAACCTCTTTAAAAAGCTATCCGCCCTACTGCAGAAGGTGGTTGCCTAAACAAACACGGGCAGAAGGGCGGTGTAGTGGGTCTTCAAATTGAATCTGACTGCCGGGAGGAATCTTTTGGAGGTTCAACCCAGCAAGCGTTAGATTTTTGAGGTCTATTGATTGCTTAGCGGATCTCTTAGAGAACAGCCCCGGCACACAGCCGAATGTCTACAATCTGATGACCCAGTTGTTTACTACTATCTTGCATGGGCACCACCTCCATATTTACTAAAGGACAATTTTTCATGAAGCACCTTTGCGTTGCAAAAGCTATCTGGAATATAACACAGGATTTTTGGAACGATGGGGATAGGGTGAGTAAAAGAGTCTTTCCAGATCTGCTATTGCTTCTGGTATTGCTTAGGACGTTGGCCTTAGGCGGCGCGGTCGGGCGCGGCTACCCACAACCGAGGCGTCAGAGTTTTAGGCAGTATGGACAGAATAGGTAGAGCGGGATGGATGGAAGCCATGATCGCCCGATGGTTGGCGTTCATCCTGGGTCGAATGGACTAAACTGGAAGGCGATTCAATCTGATCGGCTCTAGAAACCAAGAAAAAACCAGGTTTTACAACGTCTGTAGCCTAGACAGGTCGTTCTCCTAGGCTTCGGAAAGAACCGTGGAGTTGCCAGTTTTTGGGGCAATCCCCTAGATCAAAGACTTGGATTTATTCCCCAAAGCCATTCTTGTAGTCTTTGCCATCATGGTCTCTCGAATCCTTTGCTCCATCAATTCTGACGCTGGGTCAGCGGAGTAGTCAGTAAAGAATAGTTAGTCTGGCTATTTGTTGTTCCCTTTACTTTTTTGGACATGGCTGCAATCCCTCCGGTTGCACTGGATCCGGCAGTTCTAAAATCTTCCCTGAGTAGAGGCTTGATGGCTCGAACCTGTAGGACAGAAGAGGTATGGAGTTGATTCTTTATGGAACCAGGTTGGGCAGGCTGAGCGTAGGTTGGCGCACGGAGTGGAGGATGGCAGTTGATTTTAGAGCAGTTGGTTTTAGAGCAGTTGATTTTAGAACAGGATGTTTGCCGTTCATGGAACCGCCAGAGGTCTTTGGTCGGACTGTAGGCATCGGGTCATTATCCCCAGAGAGATTCTTGTAAACCCCAAAGAGATTCTTACAAACAGGAGATTCAGGCATCATGAGCGGTGACTACGCACAGATTGAAAAGTATATGAAATCTGGATTGTGGCGGTTAGCGGATATCGAAACCCGCAAAGCCCTCTACATAGCCTGTGGGTTTGACCCCAACGATCAGCAACGGCTTGCCGCTAACATGATTCCCTGTGATGTGCTGCAAGACTTGGATCAATTGTGGATGCGTTTAAGTCGCAATCGCTTTGGGTTTTCGGCACAGCGGAAACTCTGGTATCTGTGCCAGGAGAAGTTTTACGATAAATCAGAGGCTTGGAACCAGTTTGGGAGCAAGGTGGGTTGGCGGATTAATCATCTGCTGAAGCAGAACTATTGGAAACCCCACAAAGAGCTAGTTTTCAAATCAGATGCTCCCATTGGCCATTTGCCCCACATGGGTGAACAGTTTGGGATTAATACCGTTGAGGCGATTATCAAACAGTTAGACTACTGCGCCTCTACGCCAGCCGATATGTAGGTGTCTTCTTGTCAATAAGCGGCTTCTCAATAAGCGGCTTCCTGATGGCTAAACCGACTTTGAGGGAGGGGTTTGTTGGAACGCAACCTATAAATTTGGGTCGGCATGTTCAATGAAACCCAGTGGTTACAGCGTTTCATTGTGATGCATCCCTTATGCCAGAGCCTGCCCCTTTTCTGATAGGAAGAGGGTATTTAGGGTGCTGTTGTTCGGAAATATAGACTGAATGTGGTTGCCTAGCCTTGGCTCTGCCCCTCGTTGGGAGCGGAATTATGAGTAGTGCTGCGGAAGGGGGGAAACTAGGTGAAAAAAGATGGGTGCTTTCACTCAGCAGAAGTAGGGGGAGATCGGGGAGGATAAGCTTGTCACGCAGGAAAGAGCTAATTTGTTTTTCCTCCGTGACCAGGTTTTAGATGTTATTGATCAGTGCTGTTTAGGTTCGATTTGCAGATCAGGAATGGCCTGATCTTTCGGGAAAGAAGGGCGATCGCCCTGTGGTTCTGATCAGCAGGTGCCTTTGTCACCTCTTTTGCATCCGTCCGATTACGCTTGAGGAATTATTATTCATGCGTGCTTCTGAGACAATCCGCCCTGCAATGGCTAACGAATTAACCGCGACTGGGGCACAGCCTTCTGATCAGTCGTCTTCCTCGGCTGCTATGGCCTCCCAGAAGATGCCTGCCCAGGATGAGATGAGCCGTGAACTAGCGCTGCTGCAATGGGTGTGGCTTACGTCAGATAGGAGAGAGGAGGGGGCGATCGCCCCTCCTCTCTCCGCCCCCACCCCCTTTGCCCGCATCCCGCAATCGGTCGTTTCCACATTTCAGCATGTACGCACATTTGTACGCACATTCGATTGGTTGCATCCCCTCCGTTCGTGGATCAACTCGATTGAGGTACAGCAGCCTACCTTGGCTCATCGCATTTGTCGCCTCATTCCCTCCCAATGTCCCTTTGAGCGTGACATTCAATTTTTAGGACGGACGTTGTTTCATCTGCCACCTCTGTGCAAACTCAACCCGTTGTATGAAGAAGTGGTAGCTCTGAGATTTCGGGCGCTATGTTATTTAGCCGATGAATGTGGTGAAGATGTAACGTGCTACTGCTAAGGCGAGGGTGGTAGCGTCGGCGCTCACTTTTCGAGAGCCTTCATAGCCCTCATAGGTTTTTGCCTATGCAGGAATGGCGCAATTGTAGGTATGGCTATGGTCACAAAGGTTAGGAAATGCCAGCGTCATTCCCGTGAAAACGGGAATCCATGGGTTGCACGACTCTCAAGATGGATTCCCGCCTGCGCGGGAATGACGGGTAAATCTCCTATGGATCATGGCTACAACTATATTTTGAGTTAAACGGGGGAAGGCTGCATTGGGGATGAATGCCTTGAACCCCGTTATCTTGATCCGATTGATTCCAAGGTAGCGAGCTTTGCGGCTTCATCTCAGTTGTGGCCGTTAGGAAAATCGCTGGGGCGCGTGTTGGGGCGCATGTGAAGCTGTACTGAATCAGCATTGACATAGCCCACAGATCAAGCAACCAGGTTCATTAAGAGACTAAGTCGCTGGCCTCGATGTTGGCTGTTGCAGGTAGCTCTAGGCAATAGCCCGCACCATATACTGTTTTGATAAAGCGGGGATGGCGGGGATCAGGCTCTAGCTTGGTGCGCAGGTGGCGGACGTGAACCCGAATGGTTTCGATATCATCGTCGGGGTCATAGCCCCACACTTCTTTGAGAATGTCGCTAGGGGAAACCGTTTGGCCATGGCGTTGGAGCAAGCAATGCAATAGCTCAAACTCTAAGTGGGTCAGTTTGACCATGCGATCAAACCAGATGGCTTCGAGCCGCTCGGGGACGAGGGTTAGGGGGCCATAGTTGAGGATTTCGACATGTTTAGCCGCTTGGGGAATGCGATCGGTACGGCGCAGGAGGGCGCGCACCCGAGCCAGCAACTCTTCTACCTCAAAGGGTTTGGTGAGATAGTCGTCGGCTCCGGCATTGAAGCCTTCTACCTTATCTTGGGTTTGACTTAAGGCTGTCAGTATGAGCACTGGGATGTCAGCGGTGCGCTCATCTCGGCGCAACCGTTGGCAAATGGTAAATCCATCGACCTTGGGAAGCATCAAGTCGAGCATAATCAGGTCAGGCATGAGTTGGAGGGCGAGCGCTTGTCCTTTAATGCCGTCAAGGGCGCGGCTGACTTCATACCCAGCCATTTCTAAATTGACTGAAACCAACTCAGAAATAGCAAGATCATCATCAATTACAAGAATGCGTGGCATGCTTAAATACGATTTTAGTAAAGACTTTGAAAACTAATGAGGAGTGGTATCTAGGGCGATAGGTCTGGATTGCACATCAGGTTTTTTATAAGGAGGTTTATAGTAACCCTGTATAAAATTCTATTTTTTCTAGGATAACTGCATATTTATAGCTGTCTCTCTTGGGTAGATTGCCCCTATGGCTCAATCCTCCATCATTTATTACCACAATTTCTGGGTGCCTCTGTCACATTACTACAAGAATCTTAAAATTACCTTAATAAAACTCAGTACTCCTATGCCTCTGGTGCCTGCTGCGATGATCTGGAGACTCCGCCGATTGGGGGGGGGGATGAGCCTGTTGACTCTTCTGCAAGGTGAGCCATGATTTTGTTGATTGGGGCGGGGCTTTTGGTAGTTTTGTTGGCGGTGTGCGATCGCCAACTGCGCCACATGCTGGTGACTACGCCCAAATTGCCGATGGGTGCGGCCTTAGCCCCCAACGCTGCGCCAGATAGCTCTCTGGCCGTGGTGATCCCGGTCTATAACGAAGCGGAAAATCTAGCAGACTGTTTGACGGCGGTGTTAGACAATACCGATTTATCGGCTGCTCAGATGCAGGTGTGGGTTGTCGATGATCAGTCTACGGACGAGACTTGGGCGATCGCCCAGGCTTTCCAGCAAGCCCGCTCTGATCCCCGGTTGCACTTGCTGAGTGGCACAGCCCGTCCTGTTGGGGAGATATGGGTTGGTAAAAATTGGGCTTGTGTTCAGGCTATAGAACAATTGCAGCCGGATAATGCCCCAGATTTTTTGCTGTTTATGGATGCGGATGTGCGATTGGGGCGGGGGGCGATCGCGGCGGCTTTGATCGAAGCCCAGCAGTCCAGGGCCGATCTTCTAAGTTGTGCCCCAGCCTTGCAATGTGCGTGCTTAGCCGAGTGGCTGGTGCAGCCGATTATGCTCGCCCTCTTGGTGTTGGGGTTTGACAACGAGGCTGTGAATGATCCCCAGTCTAAAACCGCTTTTGCGGCTGGCCCCTTTATGTTGTTTCGGAACACGGCCTACGCCCAAATTGGCGGCCATCGGGGGGTTGCTGATCAGGTGGTGGAAGATGTGGAATTGGCGCGACGGGTCAAGTTTTCGGGGTTACGGCTGCGCTTCATTTCGGGTGTGGAAGCGGTGTCAGTGCGCATGTATCGCTCGTGGGGAGCACTCTGGGAAGGGTGGACGAAGAATTTGTATGCCGGTTCTCAGCGCAATTTAGGAGCCACGTTAGGCCTGGCGGGGCTGGTGGGGCTGTTGTGTGTGGCACCCTGGGTCACCTTCGGAGCCATCTTGCTCACAGGGTTTTGGGGTGGTTGGTCGGGGGTGGATGGGATCAGCTTGGGGTTGGTGGCGATCGCCCTTGGCCTCCAGTATGATGTGCGCCGTGTGGTAGGGGCTGACTCCAAATTACCTCCGCGCTATTGGTGGTTGACGGGGGTGGGCGGGGTTTTGGTGATGGCGATCGCCCTGGCTTCTATCTTTAAAACCGAAACTGGCATCGGCTGGACATGGCGGGGGCGATCGTTAAAGCCGATGCCGCCATTAGAGGCAAAATAGAGATAGGGGCATTTGCCATGGGCAACCCTCAATCAGGATCCTATTGACGAGACTTCTAGCACCTGATGAGGCGTGATGAATATCAGGCAGGGAGTGCGGCAGTTGGGCGTTCATCGTTTGGGAGAAGACAGCTAATGCAGTCTATTTGCGTATTCTGTGGATCAAACCCAGGGGCAAGGCTCCTGTTTCAAGAGGCCGCCGTTGCCATGGGAGGGGCGATCGCCCAACGCGGGATGACGCTGGTTTATGGGGGTGGCAAGGCTGGGTTAATGGGGCATCTGGCCGATGCCGCCCTGGCGGCGGGGGCAGAGGTGATTGGGGTGATACCAGAGTTTTTGGTGGCTAAAGAGATCAGCCATGACAACCTAACCCAGCTTCATATCGTCGAATCGATGCATGAGCGCAAAACCAAAATGGCCACCCTGGCCGATGGCTTCCTCGCCCTGCCAGGGGGCTACGGCACCCTAGAAGAATTCTGTGAAGTATTGACTTGGGCGAACTTGGGGCTTCATCAAAAACCCTGCGGTTTATTGAATGTTGATCAGTACTACGATCCTCTGCTGGCGATGTTTGATCGCGCGATGCAAGAAAACCTGGTGCGGGTCAGAATGCGCTCGTTGGTGTTGACCGCCGAAACCCCAGATGCCCTATTGCACGAGATGGAAACCTATCAACCGCAGTTGGTGAATCAATGGCTGCACCGCGATAGCCAAATCTGATGAGGTTGGGGCAACACCCTAGGGGCGCGTTAGCCCATGAGTTATAGCCATAGTCACAAAATTTAGGACATATCAGCGTCATTCCCGTGGAAACGGGAATCCATGGGTTGCACGACTCTCAGGATGGATTCCCGCCTGCGCGGGAATGACGGATACATTTCTATGGATCATGGCTACGGCCATAGCATAGAAGTCAGTACATTAGACCCTTCGTAAAGTGTGGCTGAAGCGTCTCGAATGCTTCTTGTTGGCTCAGCCCGCCGATGCCCATCAGGGATCTGCGGGTGCATGGTGTATTAGGTAGCCAGGTTTTGGCTGCGCTCAACCTTCCGTGATTGAGGGCTGAGCGAAGTCGTTCGCGCAGCGTCTCCCGCAGGGAGAAAGTCCGGTCAGCGGATACCTTATTTGTCTGCGAGTCCCTCAGCTAGACGGATGCAATTGGACGCTGAGACTGGCTCAGCCTTGGGCTTCAGCTTGCGTGCGGATTAACCGTTGCACGCTGATCAGGGCGCGATTGAGTTCGCGGGCTGGTTCTGGGTGCTTCAGGTAAGCGGCTTGTTCGTCTTCTAGCATGGCGATGTCCTGTTCTACCAACCCATCGAGTAGTTTTTGAGCCGACCCAAACAGGCTATTTTTGACGAACCGCCGGAAGCCATCGGGGAGCTTATGGAGCCGATGGAACGCCCTGAGAGAGGTGAAGTGGAGCAGGTAGGCGCGGGTATGGGTGGGGCTGGTGGGGCTAAAGAGGCAGTAGATTTTGAAATCATCGCCAAGGCTCGAAGCCCAGTTGGGGTAAGGATAGCTGACGGTGAGCGGCTCAGGATGAAGCCGCCGTAGTTTGGGGAAGAAGAGTTGTGAGATAGACCAGATTTTGTCGATGCGGTAGTAGCTTTGTGCTTGATAGAGCACATCCACGCGATCGCCATCTTCCTCTAAGGTTTCTAGTTTGGGGTCAGCCCATGCTTGGTAATCTTGATGCAAATGCCCGTGGTACATATCCATCAGGTTTTCGATTAGATACGAAAAATGAGCTTCGCAGTCGATTACCGAAACAGTGGCAATGTAATTGAGGTGATCCCACTCTGGCAGCGCCAAAGGGGCGCGGGTGGCGGCGAGGGCAAGATCACCCGGAAACACCCAGATAAAGCCATCTTGCTCCTTGACCGGAAATTGGCGGACGGGGCAATTGGGCAGTTTTTGATGGGCTTCTAGGTAGGGCACGGCGACGGTGTGACCTTGGGGATCAATGCGCCAGCCATGGTAGGCACATTCTATGGTGTCGTTGACGACGACCCCTCGGCTGAGTTTAACGAAGCGATGGGGGCAGCGATCGGCTAGAGCATACAGGGTTTGGGCAGGGTTTTCCTTCCCAGCGGCTAGGCTAGCGCGGAACAGCACAATCGGTTCGTTCCATAGAGTGATGCCGAGGGGGTGATGGGTGACTTCGCTACTCCGAGCCACGGCATACCAATGGTTGAGGTTGATCCCTAGTTGCCGCACATCCACTCGACCCTGGGCAGAGGGGGTGGCGGAAGGCTCTCCAAGATTCTCAGCTCCAAGGGGATCGGCTTCACGGTTATCAGCTTGGAGGCGTTGCATGGGAGGACTCCACTCACTCAAGGTTGGCTTAATTGTAGGGCTGGCGAAAGGGATGGTAAAAGGGCTGGCGAAACTAGCTCAGGATAGACAGAATCCCTTTGGGTTGCACGGTGTATAGCACGCGCTGCTGGCTGCCTTCGCGGTGCAGAATTTCATTCGCGGCCAAGAACCCACTGCTAACGGCGCGCTCCATGAGGCCGCAGGGGAATGGCATCTTCACCCAGTCTCCGGCAAAGAGGAGGTTGGGGACGGAGGTTGCTGAGGAGGGGCGATCGCCAAAACTGCCTGGTGGAAACCCGGCAAAGTTTTTTTGGTTGACTAATTGCCGATGCAACAGGTTTGCCTCTTTGAGGCTAGGCACGACCTCATATAGCTCGGCCTCAAAGGTATTGAGCAAATCTTGCTGGGTTGGGAACTCTGCTTCTTTGTAGCAGTAGGCATGGAGTTCGACGACGCTGCCCCCGGTTTTTTCACCCCAGGCAATGTAGTCGTCTTGGATGCGGTGATAGAGGGTGATGCTATCGGTGAGGCGGTAGCCAGAGAGGGAGGTAAACCAACTGTGCTCCCACTCAAAATCTTGATCAAACCAGAAGCGACCCACCGCAAAGGGGTCGGCGACCCGCAGCTTGTCTACTTGGCTGACGAGGGTGGCCTCTGGTTCGCCTTCTGCCAAGGAGAATAGGTGCTTGATCCCAGGGATGTCGGCGGCGAGTACATAATAGTCTGCGGCTAGGGTTTCTTCGGCCACAGGGCTTGCAGGGGCAACCGCCACTAACTGCACCTGCTCTCCTTGCCGTTTTAGCACCCGATAGGCCGTCAAATCTTTCTCGGCGGGGCCTTGGATCACGGCTCCACTGGCGGTATAAGCGGCTCCGTGGCAAGGACATTGGAAGCCTTCGCCACTGGCAACGACCTCGCGGTGAACGCTACAGCCTTGGTGGGTGCAGGAGAGGGAGAGGGCGCGATCGCCCCCTGGCTGCAAGGCAAAGAGGCGATCGCCCGCCCCAAAATATTCCAGATCTTCACTGCTCAGCAGTGGATTTCGGTCTACCCAGAACGGCACATTTCCACCCTCCCCAGCCCCTTGCTGGAAGGTGATGTCTGCAATTTTGCCAGCATCCCAGCGGAGTTTGCTGACCATCGCCTGGGTTAGCACTCGTCCGCCCTGGGCTTCGATGGCCGCCACAATGGGGTCTACGAGGCTGCGCCCCATGTCTTGGCAGGTGCCGTTAAACGCCAACCCTTCTGGGTTGCCAAAAAAGTAAAAGTGGAAGAATTGCATTAATTCCCCAGCACTCATGACATCGGGCGAATTGAGGCTAGATTTAGCAAAGGGAAGAAAATATAGGTCATAGAGACCCCGGGGAAAGTCTTGGGCGACCCACTCTGCCACCGAGATATTGTCTAATCGCTCAAAGGTCGCGGGGCTACTGAACCCCGTAATTTCCCGAAACACCTCTAAGTGTTTGAGCTTGGCGAGGTTGATCCCCCATTTCAGGCGATTTGAAGACGATATGGCGAGGTCTATTACGTTCCAAGGAAAAGCTGAGTGGCTGGGGCGAAATACTTCGGGGGCGTAGTTGTCTTTGTAGACCACCGAATAAAAATTGAGGGGTTTGAAGTTTTGGCGAATGCTGAGTTCATCGACTAGCCGAAACAAGTTGTAATACTGAGGGAAAAAGCCATGGAAGCCATGCTCCATGCGCAGGGATTCGCCTCCGACCTGGATATCCCAACTGGCAATTTTGCCGCCGAGTTGGGGCGATCGCTCAATCAGCGTCACGGCCACCCCTCGCTGGCTCAGCTCGTAGGCCGCCGCTAACCCTGCTAACCCGCCCCCAACCACTACCGCCGTCAAGTCTCGCCCAACAAGGCGCGGCAGCGTCAGCGTATCTTGGCCATACACCGCCGGTTTGGGCTTTTCTAAACGAGAGTAGCCAACGGCTCCCCCGATCGCTCCTACCCCAAAAAGCTTCAGAACTGCTCGACGAGAAAAGATCTGAAGCAGTTTTGAATCAGTCATAGAATCCATTTATAAAGCCAGTCTGGACGCAATCTTCAAATGACAATACCATTACTCTTGAAAGTCCCAGCCATAGAACCGCTAAATTTCCTGATTTAGCTTCGATTACCTAGCGTTTGCAGCTAAGGGCTAGATGCAAGGATCGGTTCTGAAACTAGATTAGGTCGTAGCCTTTTCCCAAACCACGCATCTTCACGCAGCTATCAAAGTTAATTTTAAGGGATTGCAACAAAGGCAAGAAATCTGCTCTAGCCAATGCCCTTCAGCGACCCTGGCGTAATCATTAGGCTGAACCATCAGACTCATCCATCAGACTCATCCATCGGACTCATCCATCGGACTCATCCATCGGACTCATCCATCGGACTGAACCGTGAGTGATTCGCCAAGGCTATTTGAACTCTGTGTGATCGGAATTCTCTGTAATATTAAGACAGCTTTACATTTCCCACAATCTGTTTCTACCCTCGGATGCAGGATTAAATCCCCATTTCTTGCCAATCGCTTGTTAATCGCTTGCAACGGTCGGCGGCTTAGATGCCTGCCTTGATCCTTTTAGTCGTGGAAAATGGGTCAACGGTTCCGGCAGGGTCGAGGCAGAATAGGGGGCAGGGTAAAGACCGCGCGATTGCAGGACTCAATGGCCGGTGAAGGGGCGATCGCCCCTTCACAATCAACCCTGCTTACAGTCCTGATCGATCAACGTAGATCAACTTTGCCGATCAACCTTCATCCTTAGGCGTTACCCCCAGAGCCGCTGCCCTTGTTTATGCTGAGGGGCATCTGCCACGGGTCAGCAGGTCGAGGGCATGAACAGAGTCAGAATTAAAGAGGGAATTGTGCAGAAAACTAGCCGCGAAGCACTGGCCGTTGCCCAGAGAATTTTGCTCGAATTGCTGCATCGGCGGCGGAGCCTCATCTTTTGGGCGATCTTTCCGGCAACCGTGTTGGTGCTAAACGCGCTGATCTTGCAAGAGCGGGCGCAGTTGACCACCGCCGAGGCCTTTGCCAGTGCTGCGCCTCCTAGCTTGGTGGGGGCGGCCTTGTTTTTTAGCTGTCTGGGGGGCAGTGTCGCCACGGTGGTTGCAGAGCGAGAGCAACATACCCTGAAGCGCTTATTTCTCTCGCCACTGACGGGGTTTTCTTACTTTTTAGGCATTTTTATTGCCCATAGCGTCATTGGGCTGGGGCAAACGCTGTTGGTGTGGGTCATTGCCCTCTCGCAACGGTCTGAGTTTCAAGGTAATTTTGCGCTGAGCCTCGGCATTATTCTCCTCAGCATCTTGGCCTATGTGGGGGTAGGCTTTATTTTGGGCACACAACTGGCACGCCGCACCGAAGATGTGAATGCACTGGTGGCGGCCTTTGGGGTGCCATTGCTGATCCTTGGGGGCGCGTTTCTCCCGGCCTCTCTGTTTCCCGATAGTTTGCTACGAATTGCAGAGTTTAACCCGGTTTACCACATGAACGAAGCCCTGCTGGGTGTGGTGGCTAGCGGAGAAGACTGGGGGGCGATCGCCCCTCACGTGCAATTCCTGGCGATTTTTGCCGTCAGTATGGTGATTTTGGGCTGGCTCTCTTATCTGCGAATGCTTCAGGTAGAGCGGCGGCTGTAGGGATGGCCGTTTAGTCTACCAATGCGGCGGTATCTCCAATTAGATTTTCCTGATTACCCCAGTCTGATTGCCCCAGTCTGATTGCCCCAGTTTGATGGATCTAGTTTGATGGATCTAGTTTGATGGATCTAGAAAAAAGCAGCCCGTAGACGGGTTTTAGGACAGTTCGCGCTTATTTTAGGGGATAGGAGTCGGATCAACCCCCGCCTCCCTTTCCGTCTACCCTTTCCTATGAGTATTGGCATGGCCAAAATTGAACCCCCCGGAAACCCAAATGGCTGGGGTGATCCCAGTCCCATTGTGATGGTAATTTTGCTGCTCATCTTCTTTGGAGCCTGGATTGGCAACATGAACCAACCCAGTGCCCTCACCATCCAACGATGCCAAGAAATTCTCCGCCAAGGCCAGTAGCGCCCCTCGCCTCACCTTCATCCTGGGGATCGGCAGGGACGGAACCACCGTTCATTGGGCTGAACGCTGCTTTTCCTCGGCCTTCCCCGGTCTTCCCTTAGCTGATGAAGCGTTTGAGGAAGCCCATTTTTTTGGCGTAGGGTGGGTAGCGCCAGTTGAGGTCGAGCCAGAAGGGCTTGAATAGCACACTCTTTTTGTGGGAGAAGGTGTCGAAGCCTGCTTTGCCGTGATAAGCCCCAAGACCGCTATCGCCTACGCCGCCGAAGGGCAGATCGGCCAGGGCAATGTGCATGATGGTGTCGTTGATGCAGGCTCCGCCAGAGGAGGTGTTTTGCAGCACCTGTTGTTGTAGCGCGGTGTTGTTAGAAAAGATATAGAGGGCGAGGGGTTTGGGGCGCTTGTTGATGAAGGCGATCGCCTCCTCAATGGTGTCGTAGGTGAGGATGGGCAAGATGGGGCCGAAGATTTCAGCCTCCATAACGGGGTCTTCGGGGGTGACGGCATCGAGTAGCGTGGGGGCAATGTAGCGCTGGGCGGCATCGGTTTGCCCCCCAATCGCCACGTTCCCCGATTGCAGCAAGGGCAGGAGGCGTTGGAAATGGCGATCGCTCACAATCCTGCCAAAATCGGGGCTTTGCTGTGGGTCATCGCCATAGGACTCACGGATCACCTCCTGCATTTGCGCCAAGAGTGCTTCATGGATGCGCCGATCGACGAGCAAATAATCTGGAGCAACACAGGTTTGCCCCGCGTTGATAAATTTGCCCCAAACGATGCGCCGAGCGGCAGTTTCGAGGTTAATATCGGCATCCACAATACAAGGGCTTTTGCCCCCTAGCTCTAAGGTCACGGGGGTAAGGTGCTGGGCGGCAGCGACCATCACCACTTTGCCGATCGCCGTTCCGCCCGTAAAGAAAATATGGTCAAACCGTTCTTCGAGCAGGGTTTGAGAGACATCAGCGCCGCCTTCTACCACCGAGACGAAGCCGGGGTCAAAGGTCTCTTGCACGAGGTCGGCGATGAGGCGAGAGGTGGCGGGGGCGAGTTCGGAGGGTTTGAGGAGGGCGCAGTTGCCAGCGGCGATCGCCCCCACAAGAGGGCCTAACATCAACTGCACCGGATAGTTCCAAGGGCCAATAATTAGAACGACGCCCAAGGGTTCGGGGTATACCCGCGCTTTCCCTGGCAATTGTTCGAGGGGCATCGACACCCGCTGGGGCTTCATCCAACCCTTGAGGTGCTTGAGCGCATAGTCAATTTCTTTGATGACACCAATTTCAAAGGCGTAGGCTTCAAATTCTGGCCGTCCTAAATCATCGGCCATGGCCTTGAGAATGCGATCGCGCGCGCTCAAAACAGCTTGGCGCAGGCGGGTCAGCTGAGCCACCCGAAACTCCCTGGGCAGGGTGACGCCAGTGGCAAAAAACTGCCGCTGCTGCTCTACCAGGGTTTTCACATCGAGGGGCATTTTCAGATCGGGCGGCGATGGGTAAACCATTGATCCATCCTGAATAGATTGTTTGATAGCTTCGCCTTCCATTTGTTTGATAGCTTCGCTTTTATAGCTGCTTTCCATTTGTTTGATAGCTTCGCTTTTTATAGCTTCG
>Ga0105044_10007511_pt1 | contig 15005 bp, 12 predicted proteins | sample MAT01_FD_78092 | JGI IMG/M metagenome (GOLD analysis project Ga0105044, IMG submission 78092) | Freshwater microbial communities from Lake Fryxell liftoff mats and glacier meltwater in Antarctica - MAT-01 | ecosystem: Environmental > Aquatic > Freshwater > Ice > Liftoff microbial mat | place... | reverse complement strand
TTTCTTCTTTGGCGGCGGGGGGGGTGGCGGTGGCTGAAGTTCTTCCTCGGTCATTACGCGTTCCGTGTACGGCACGGCTTTCTCGCCCCCGCGCACCGAGACGCGCCCGTCGCTGTCCACCACCAGCCGGGGGAAGGATTGAATGTCCGCATACGCGTCTTGCTCCACGATGCGCCCGCTGGGGTCAATGTGATGGTAGCTGAGGCTGCGCGCGGAACTGCGGTGCAAAGTGTGCAAGTGCCCCTGCCGATCCACTTGCATTTGTGGCTCCGTGACCGGCACAAAATGCCCCAGCGCCAACATCCCATACACCAATCCGTTCGGATCATCGCGCACGCCGGCGTAGAGATGATTGTAACGCGGCCCGCGTTTGACGATGAGCGAGTAGGTGCGGAAAACTTCCGCTTCCCCGGCCGGCCCGCCAAGGCTCACCGTTTGCGCCCAGATTTCTTGCCCATTCAAAATGGTAAAGCGGACAGTCGGCGAGGCCACGTCAATCGCGCCTGAGTTGATTTGCGCGCGCAGCTTGTAGGCCCCCCGATTTCGCAGATCGTAGAGGGGAGTCAGGTTGAATGTGCGGCTGACCGTGTCCCCTGCCGGCAACAACGTGGAAGCGCCGACCGGCACCGGCTTCAGCTCTTCCACCTGCCGGCCATTGTCGTCGAGAATCCAAAACGTCAACCACGGTGCCTGATCGGGTGCCGTCGTCAATTCCATTGTCCGCGCCGAAACATTGCGAATGCTGACCGTGGCCGCAATCGGCTCGTACAACACGTAAATCTCATCCGACAGTTGCACGGAGACCGAAACTTGACCGCGCCCAGCCTGCGCCGCTAACAGCCAACTCAAAACCGTTACCCCAACCCATCGTTTCATGCCGGCAGCCTAGCAGCGCCAAAACCCAAGCACAATCGAAATGGTCACCCGACCCGTGATCGCCGGCGCGCTGCTTGACCCCCTCCCCCTTGTTGCTTTACTCTACCGCCCACTCATGAAACCGAAAGTCGCCATCTACGACACGACATTGCGCGACGGCGCGCAGGGGGAAGGCATCTCGTTCTCGAGCGCGGATAAAGTCCGCATCGCGGAACGGCTCGACCTGTTTGGCGTGAACTACATTGAAGGTGGCTGGCCCGGCTCCAACCCGAAGGATCTGGAATTTTTCACCGCCGTGGCCGGGCGGAAATTCAAGACCGCCCGGGTCGCCGCATTCGGCAGCACCCGGCGCGCAAACGTGCACTGCCAGGACGATCCGCAGATTGACATGCTGGTGCGCGCGCAAACGCCGGTCGTCACGCTGGTCGGCAAGACCTGGTCCCTCCATGTTGCCGAGGTGATTCGCACCACGCCCGAGGAGAACCTCGCCATGATCCGCGACTCCGTGCGGTTTTTCAAAGAACACGGCAAAGAGGTGCTCTATGATTCCGAGCACTTTTTCGATGCCTACAAAGATGATCCCCGGTACACGCTCGCCTGCGTCCAAGCCGCCCAGGATGCCGGCGCGGACTGCGTGGTGTTGTGCGATACGAACGGCGGCACGATGACCAGCGAAGTCGCCCGCATCACGGCGGAAGTCCGCAAGCTGTTGCGCTGTCCGGTCGGGATTCACACCCACAATGATTGTGGCGTCGGCGTCGCCAATGCGCTCGTGGCCATCGAAGCCGGCGCGTCGCAGGTGCAGGGCACGATGAATGGGTACGGCGAGCGCACCGGCAACTGCAACCTCACCAGCGTGATCCCTTGTCTGGTTTTGAAAATGGGGTACGACTGCATTTCTCCGGAAAACGTCCGGCGTCTTCGTGAGCTTTCCATCTTTGTGGATGATCTCGCCAATGTGCGGCACGACATCCGGCAACCGTTTGTGGGCGCGACGGCGTTTGCGCACAAGGGCGGCATCCACGTCAACGCCATCGAAAAGGTCGCGCGCAGCTACGAACACATCGAACCCGAACAGGTGGGCAACCACCGGCGCGTGTTGGTGAGCGAGTTAAGTGGCCGCAGCAACATTCTGATGAAAGCCCACGAGTTGGGCATGGATCTCACGAAGAACACGCCGGAGGTGAAGGAAATCCTCAGCCAACTCAAACAGCTCGAACATGAGGGCTACGAATATGAAGCGGCAGACGCCAGCTTCCATATCCTCGTGCAGAAGTTGTTGAAAAAACACAAACCGTTCTTTCGGCTCCTCACCTACCGGGTCATCATGGATCGGGATGGCAAGCAGGGCTGCAATACAGTCGAAGCCAGCGTGAAACTGGAGATCAACGGTGAGATCGTTCACACCGTGGCGGAAGGCGACGGTCCTGTGAATGCCCTCGATACCGCGTTTCGTGCCGGCTTGAGCAAATTCTATCCCAAGACCGCCGAGGTCCAACTGGTGGATTACAAAGTGCGCATCCTCGACGGCGGCACCGGCACGGCCGCCAAAACGCGCGTCATCATCGAAAGCACCGACGGCCAAGAAACCTGGGGCACCGTCGGGGTGGATGACAACATCATCGAAGCGAGTTGGGAAGCGCTCGTGGACAGTGTCGAGTACAAGCTCTTCAAAGAAGAGCAGCGCAAGTAACGCCGGACCGGCCTACGCCATCCCGCCGCCTTGTTGCAACTGCTTGCGCAACTCGGTCGTGAACTCCTTCATGTCCTTTTCGGTGGGCTTGCTGGCGCCAAGTTCCGGTTCCATCCCCAGCCGGCCCATTTCGTCGAGGAACCAGTGCGCCTTGGCACCCGAGCTGAACCGGGCATAGCCGCTCAGCATCGAGCCGGGCGCGGGCATTTGGTCCACACTGATCGAGAGTTTGCCGCCGACCGGCGCATCGGGGGCCGGCAACAGCGTGGGATCGGGCGGGAGCACGAGCGGCTTCACCACTTCTTTCTCCGGCAACCGCGTATCGGGCATCTCCGACAGCAGCAACCGCAAATCCATGTACGTGATGGAGTCGCTCTTCTCGTTGCGGAGGTAATCCTGAATCTCGGAAAGGTTCCGTCCTTCGGCCAGCAATTGGCGGACGATCTGTTTACGTTCGTCGTTGGTCATAGGGGCGGAGACTACACGGAACCGTCCGGCACCGCAAGCGCCGCTCAAACGGCTTGCCAATCACAGTTGACCAGTCGCATATTCACCGCCGTATGAGTACGGATATTCCCAAGGCGTATGAACCGAAACTGGTCGAAGAACGCTGGTATGCTGATTGGTTGGCGAGCGGCCATTTCACTGCCCAGCCGGCTTCAAGCAAACCGCCCTACTCCATCGTGATTCCGCCGCCCAACGTCACCGGCGTGCTCACCATGGGCCATGTGCTCAACAATACGCTCCAAGACATTCTCGCCCGGCGGAAACGGATGCAAGGTTACGAAGTCCTCTGGCTCCCCGGCACCGACCACGCCGGCATCGCCACGCAGACCGTTGTCGAGCGAACCCTTCGCAAACAAGGCGTGATCAAACACCGCGATGATCTGGGTCGCGAGAAACTGGTCGCCAAAATCTGGGATTGGAAAGAGAAACACGGCGGCATCATCATCCAGCAGTTGAAGAAACTCGGCTGTTCGTGCGATTGGACGCGCGAGCGGTTCACGATGGACGATGATTATTCCCGCGCGGTCTTGCAGACCTTCGTGGATCTCTATCACAAAGGTTTCATCTATCGCGGCAAACGGATGGTTAATTGGGACCCGGTCGGCCGCACCGCGCTTTCGGACGAGGAAGTCATTATGACCCCGACGAAGGGTCATTTGTGGCATTTCCGCTACAGCTCCGAAATCGTGGTCGCCACGACCCGGCCGGAAACGATGCTGGGCGACGAGGCGGTGGCGGTGAACCCGGACGATCCGCGTTACCGGCATCTCGTGGGTACGCGTATCAAATTGCCGCTCCGCGATCTGGAAATTCCGATCATTGCCGATGCGGCCGTGGATCCGAAGTTTGGGACCGGCTGTGTGAAGGTCACGCCGGCGCATGATGTGGCGGATTATGAGATGGCCTTGCGGCATCAATTGCCGTTCACCGTCGTGATCGGACCGGATGGCGTCATGACGGCGGTTGCCGGCGAGGATTACGAAGGCTTGGACCGGTTTGAGTGCCGGGCCGCCGTGGTGGAGGAATTAGAGCGTGAGGGCTTGTTGGTGAAGGTCGAGGACTACGAGCACAACGTCGGCTACAGCGAGCGCACCAACGTGCCGATTGAACCGTACTTGAGCGAGCAATGGTTCCTGAAATATCCGCAAGTCCCCCGCTCCACCGAAGCCGTCGAGACCGGGGAGATCAAATTTTATCCCGAACGCTGGCAGAAGACCTACACGCATTGGATGCGGAACATCCGCGATTGGTGTATCAGCCGGCAACTCTGGTGGGGACATCGGATTCCCGTGTGGTATCGGGGCGCGGAAATTTACTGCGGCCTCGAAGCTCCGGCCGGCGAGGGTTGGACTCAGGATACGGACGTGCTGGACACGTGGTTCAGTTCCTGGCTCTGGCCGTTTGCGACGATGGATGAAGCGACGCGGAAGAAGTTCTACCCGACAACCGATCTCGTGACCGGCCCCGACATCATTTTCTTCTGGGTCGCCCGCATGATCATGGCCGGGTACGAGTATCAGGACGCCAAACCTTTCGGCAACGTGTACTTCACCGGCATCATCCGGGACGCGCAAGGTCGCAAGATGTCAAAGTCGCTCGGCAACTCCCCGGACCCGCGCGTCCTGATTGACACGTATGGAGCCGATGGTCTCCGGTTTGGATTGATGCTGATCGCGCCGCAAGGACAGGACATTTTGTTCGACGAAAAACGCTGCGAAGTCGGTCGCAATTTCATGAACAAGTTGTGGAACGCCGCGCGGTTCATTCAAATGCAACAGCCCGGCCGCACCGATCACAATGCGCATGACCTGAAGATTCTCTTCGAGATGAATGAGGCGATCAGCAAGGTGACCGTCGCGCTCGATGCCTACAAATTCAGCGAGGCGGCCAAGGAATTGTACGATTTCGTTTGGGGCGATTTCTGCGACTGGTACATCGAAGCCAGCAAAGCTGCGCCGAACACGGGCGTGCTCCAGGAAGTTTTTCGCGTGATCCTCACACTCCTCCATCCGTTCGCGCCCTTCATTACCGAGGAACTGTGGCACGGGATGGGATACGGCACCGGCACAATCCAGTTCGTTTCGTGGCCGCACCCCCAAGCAGCGCCGGGTGCGACGGCTGAGCATGCGGCCCAAGTGGACGACCTGTACGCGCTCATCGGCGCCGGCCGGCAACTCCGTAACGATTACAACATCGAACCAAAGAAACAGGTCCGCTTCGTCATCAAGACCGACCGGCATCTGGAATTCCTTCGCGCCGAATTGCGTTCGCTCCAAGCCTTCCTCAACGCCGAAGAAGTGCTGCTTGACCCAGCGTACACACCGACCGGCGTCACACCCAGCCTGCTCGTCAAAACCGCCACCATCTTCATGGTCGGTGCGGTGGACCCGGCGGTGGAACGCCAAAAACTGACCAAGCAACTGGCCGACATCGAGAAACAAGTGGCCGGGACAGCGGCGAAGCTGGCCAACGAAAGTTTCGTCAGCAAAGCCGCGCCGATCGCGGTGCAACGCGAACGCGACAAGCTGGCGATGCTGCACGAGCAACGGGAGAAGATCACGACGTTGCTGGCGACGATGTAACGCTAGCGGTCGAACGCGTCGAGGTAATCGCTGATGGGATTGCGCCGCCGCTTTTCGAGTCGCTCGACTTTCGCGAGGGTCTCAAACAGACTTTGGAAGCCGGCCCGCAAATCCACGGGATTGTGTTGCGCTTCGGCTTCATCCAAGTACGCGGTGATTTGTTCCGCTTGAACCACGGCGGCCGTCCGGGTTTTGTCGGCCAGCGCCACGGCGCGCCGGTACCGCGGCAATTGCCGAGCCTGCAACCAATCCAGCGCCTCCAGATAACGGGCAATAGCCGGCCGCAACGTGGGTCCGGCCTGGCTGTGCAAGATTTCGAGGCGCTGACGTTTATCCGCGATGGCCGGCGGCAGCCAGGCTTGATCGGCGTACCGTCCCAATTCCTGAAGTGGCACGGCAAGTTGCTCCCCCTGGCCGGTGCTCGTTGTCACAGTGAGTTGCGTCGCGAGAATCCCAGCCAGCCGGCGCGCGGTTTCCGCCGCGGTGAGATTCTGCGCAACGACGGTGGCGGTCCGGCTGGTCAGCTGCAACGCCCACCACCGTTCCACCGCCTTTTCATCCGCAAACTCAGCGCCATACACTTTCCAAAAAGCGTTCGTCACGGACTTCGTGCTGCCGAGAGCACCTAAATAATTTCGCAGCTTCAGCCGCCCCTGCGGCAAACCCAGCAAGGCTTCCGTGAACATCCACGCATTCGCTTCAAACAACTCATCGCCCGTGGTTGACTCCGCCGGCGTCGCGGTCAAAAGGTCGAATGCCGTTTGTGGATGACCACCGTCGAGCGAGCGGCGGGCGGCCTGCATCAGCCGTTCATCCCGGCCTTGGATGCTGCGGGCCAGCCCCGTCACCAGCCAAGCCGGGATGGGGGCCGTCTGATAAGGCCGGTGCCGCACGACCACTTCGTCACGGTTCGCCAGTTCGGCGGCCAACGCTTCCACGAGAATCTGCAGGAATCGCTGGTGCTCCAAGGCGGGCGGCACGAGCCACGTGATTTGGTATTTGAGGTGCAGATCGGTGATTGCGACGGAGAGCGATGGGGATCGTTCGCCACCCGCCGGCTGTTGATCCACCAAAATCACAATGGGATCGCGCCAGGGGGCCGACTGGTCCAAGAGGTTGTTCCACTCGCGTTTCACTTGCTCGGCGAAAACGCAAATCGCATGGGGTAACAACTCATCCGGCGCATACGCCACAAATTGATGCGTGATGCTAACGCCGCGGGCGAGCGTGTTGGTGGGGTCTGCCGCGGCCGGCCGCGCTGTCAGAGACAGGACGACAAGCAACGCAAGCAAACGCCAGCCGTTCACGGTATCGGCGCCGCGCGTTCGTAGCGGAGGGTGACGAGTTGCGTGTCGCTTTTCACGCTGCTGGCCGACTCGATCAAGTGCTGTTCTTCCTTCAAGTTGCCAAAGAGTTGGCGGAAGTACCCCTTCATGAAACCTGTTCGTTCGAGCAGCAACCGCGGCACCGGCAATTTGCCCAATTGTGCGGCTTGGGGCTGGAACACAAACTTGCCATCCGCGATGCTCGGCACGCCGGTGTAACTAAGATAAAGCTGTTTTTCCCACGACGAGCCGACCGCGATTTTGCCGAGGTAGACGACAGTGACGGAGTCTTCTGCCAACAGAATCTGCAAAGTGGTCGGGAAAAACTGCACGCCTCGGCCTGCGCTTTTCTTCATGTCCATCGTGCTGATCGCGGCGTTGATTTCCGCTTGGGTGAACGCCACCGTCGCCGGCTGTTGGGACTTGGTGGCGACTTCAAAACGATCCCGCTTCTGGTAGAAGGAAACGAGATCGCTGTTTGCTGTCTTGATTTTTTTAACTTCCGGCACTTGCGCAAACAAATAGATGCCCCACCCCAATAATCCCAAAATCACCAACCGAATGCCCCACGAAAAAATCCGCCCTACATTCGTCTTCCCCTTGGCCCTGAGACTCTTGCCGCCCCGGATGGGGGGCTTGATTTGGCTGATGTCGAGCTTCGTGCCGCACTGATGGCAAAAAATCCGGCCGAGTTCATTGTCGTGATTGCATTTAAGGCAGATCAACATGGATCAGTCCTTCTTTTTTGCCGGCGCAGCCGGCTTGGCAGGGGCGGTGGTTGAATCTTTGGTCGGCGTTGGTGCCGGGGTGTTCGAATCCTTCTTGGCGGCCTCTTGATAGCCCGGCTTGCGATAATCGGTAATGTAAAACCCCGAACCTTTGAAGATCAGCCCCGCACCGGTACTCAAGAGGCGTTTGACGTGGCCTCGGCATTTCGGCTGCGGGCATTTCTTCAACGCATCGGCTTTGATTGATTGCACAATCTCAAATTGATGACCGCACTTCTGACATTCGTATTCGTAAGTTGGCATAGCAGAGACGTGGTAACTTATCGGCAAATCACTCCCTCAAGTCAAGCTACGTAACGCCGTGCGGAGGGCTGTGGTGTGAGCGCGCGCCCGCTGCGCCAGCGGCGGCTGGATGGCCGTTTCGCTCCCCAGTACATGATCGGTGTGATGGAGAAATAAATGATACGCCATCGGCCAGCGCTTCCGCTTTTGCAACGCGGTGAGTTCTTTCGGCCGCTGAATCAGCCCGCGACCGTTGGCCGGCCGGCTGTCAATCACGCGTTCCCGGTTGATCGGTACCACTTTCCCCACAGCAGCCACCATCTTCTCGCCGATCTCGGGGGACAGACGGGTGACTTCGTAGAGGTAAAAGCCGGTCGCATCCACGTCCTCGTGAAACTCCATGACGAAACGAAACCGACGGTGCCGGATGAGCCGCTTGATCAACTGCGCCTCGACGCAATCCGTCGGGCTGCGAAATTGGCGATTGATGTCATAGCGTTGTTTGTTCCGGCGCTGGTTGCGTTCCCAGCCGTAGGGGTTGATGCATGGGAGCACGAACCAGTTCACCCGCCATTGCAGCGCCGCCGGACTTTCCAACCACTGCAACACGCCTTCGACGCCCGCCGGCTCTTCGCCGTGCATGCCGCCGGTCAGGAAAACAGTCGGCCACTGGCGATTCGGTTGCCGAACGACAGCGAAAAACGGGTAACCCCAGACCCGGCGAACTTGGGTTACGCGCCAGTGTTTGGCCGGCAAGACTCGCAGCCGGCGCATCACATCGGCGTAGTCGCGAATGCGTCCCTTACCCACCCTGACCAACTGCCTTGAGGAATTCCTTGTTGGTCTTCAACTTCGACAGACCGTTGAGCAATTTCTGAATCGCTTCCACGGGCGGCGCCCCGGCCAGAGCGCGCCGCATGCGGGAGATCGCTTCCAGATCCGCCGGCTTGAGCAGCAACTCTTCCCGGCGCGTGCCGGACATATTGATATCCACTGCCGGCCAGTACCGCTGTTCGGCGATTTTCCGGTCGAGCACCAACTCCATGTTGCCGGTGCCTTTGAACTCCTGGAAAATCAACTCATCCATGCGCGACCCGGTATCCACCAAGGCGGTCGCGATGATGGTCAGCGAGCCGGCTTCCTCGGTGTTGCGGGCCGAGGCGAAAATGCGGCGCGGTTGTTCCATCGCGCGCGCGTCCAACCCACCGGTCATCGTGCGGCCGGTCGAGCCGATGTAATTGTTGAAAGCCCGGGCCAACCGGGTGATCGAATCCAACACCACAAACACATCCTTGCCGGCCTCGACGAGTCGTTTGGCCCGTTCGATGGCCATCTTGGCGGTGCGCACGTGGTCTTCGATGGTTTGATCGTTCGTGGACGCGATTACTTCGCCGCCTTTGATCGAGCGACGGAAATCCGTGGTCTCTTCCGGTCGTTCGTCCACCAACAACACGATGGTATGCACGTCGGGATAATTCTGAATCACGGCATCCGCGATGTGATGCAGGAGCGTCGTTTTGCCAGTGCGCGGTGAAGCCACAATCAACCCGCGCGTTCCTTTCCCGACCGGCGCGACTATGTCCAGGATGCGGGTGGTGTACCGATCCGGCACCGTTTCCAACACAAACACTTCGTCGGGCTGGATGACGGTGAGATCATCGAATTTGTTGAGGCTCTGGAATTTATCCGGCGTCTCGCCATTGATGAGGTCAATCTCCACGAGTTGCGGACTGCCCTTGCGCGGCGGGGCGGCTTGGCCTTCGACTTCAATGCCGGGTCGCAGCTTGTATTTACGGATGATGTCAGGCGAGACATAGATGTCGTTCGGGCTGACTTGATAGTTGCGCGCGGGATTGCGCAGGAATCCGAACCCCTTTTCGCCAACTTCGAGGACGCCTTTGCAGGACGTGGTCGGTTGCGGGGGCCGCGGCTGTTGCTGCTGCTGGGGGTGTTGTTGAGGTGGGGGATGATGCTGTTGCTGGTGGCGGTGGTGATGGTGACGTTGCGACTTGGGCTGGTGCTGCTGCGGCGTTGGCGGCGGGGACTGCACCGGCGACTCGGGGGTTGGGATGGGTTGCGGTTGGACTTGCGGAGGCTGTTGTTCGTTCTCGTTCACAATAATCACTCTGCCGGCGTGAGACGTCGGCGTATGGTTTGCGCGGCGGCGTGGGCCTGACCGCATTGAATCCTAGTCTTTTCGTTTACGACTGCTTTACGTTTGCTGCACTGTTCTGGTTTGCCAACGTCGCGCGATGGTGGTCTCACACCACAAAGCGCAACATCCAGTATCGGTTTGAACTGCTACCTGGCCATTCGCTACCAGAATAGAACTTTCCTTTGCCGTTATCGGGCAATTCCGCGTTCTGACTTGCGACAGAAGTCGACGAAATGTTCGAGCTCTTTGCTCTGCGGAAGTTCGCGTGAGACCCTATCCAAGGCATTACTAACTGTCAAGCCCGCGCGAAACACTATCTTAAACGCCTCGCGCAACGAGCGCTGAACTTCCTCCGTCACTCCATTCCGTTCCAAACCGACTTTGTTCACACTGCGGCATTCCGCCGGGTTGCCGTCGGCCATCATATACGGCGGCACATCCTGCACGACTTTCGCGCAGCCGCCGATGATCGCCATCGTGCCGATCCGGCAAAACTGATGAATCGCCGCCAGCCCGCCCACAATCGCGTAATCCCCCACCGTCACATGGCCGGCCAGCGTCCCGCAATTACTGAAGATCACATGACTGCCCACCACGCAATCATGCGCGATATGCGCGTAAGCGAGAAAATTGTTGTGTGACCCAATGCGCGTCACCAATCCGTCGCCGGTCGCCGTGTGCACCGTCACGTGCTCGCGGAACACATTGCCGGAACCGATTTCCAAATAACATTTACCGCCCGCAAATTTCAGGTCCTGCGTCTTCAACCCCACTGCGGAGAAGGGAAAATATTCACACCGCGGTCCCACCGTCGTGCGCCCATCCACCACCACATGCGAGTGGAGCCGGCACCCCTCGCCCAACTGCACGTCGGGGCCGATGACACAATACGGGCCAATTTCACACCCATCACCCAGCGTGGCTTGGGAATGAACGATCGCGGTCGAATGGATGGAAGGAGACGCCATCAGAGAATGGGAACCTTCTACAGGAACAACCGGCGCGTGGCAAGCGGCGAATGCAACGGTTTGTGCCAATTCGCCTCTTGACGCTGTTGGTGGAGCAAGGTAAAAGCGGCCTACACTTTCACGGTGATTGTGTTGGTTTGGCAAGGAGCGCGCAGGCATTAAAGGTCAGACGTTGAATAACTTCCTGAATTACTTTTCGACAGACATTGGCATTGATCTCGGGACGGCGAATACGTTGGTGTATGTGCGCGACCGGGGGATTGTGTTGCGCGAGCCTTCGGTGGTCGCCATCCAAACCGGCACGAGCCACGTCTTGGCTGTCGGTGAAGAAGCCAAGCGGATGTTGGGCCGCACGCCCGGCAATATCCAAGCCATCCGCCCGATGAAGGACGGCGTCATTGCCGACTTTGAAATCACCGAAGCCATGCTCCGGTATTTCATCCAAAAAGTTCACACCCGCCGGTACGGCGTGAAACCGCGCGTGATCGTGGCGGTGCCGAGCGGAATCACCGAAGTGGAACGCCGCGCCGTGAAAGACAGCGCCACCCACGCCGGCGCGCGCAAAGTGTATTTGATTGAAGAACCGATGGCCGCCGCGATTGGGGTGGGATTGCCGGTGCAGGAACCAGCCGGTAACATGATCGTGGACATCGGCGGTGGCACAACGGAAGTCGCGCTGATCAGCTTGGCGGGGATTGTGTTGAGCCGCAGCGTGCGGGTGGCCGGTGACGAGTTGGATGAAGCGGTCATTCAGTACATGAAACGCGCGTACAACCTCTCCATCGGCGAGCGCATGGCGGAAGACGTGAAATGCAAAGTCGGCTCGGCCTATCCGCTCGAACAGGAACTGACGATGGAGGTCAAGGGACGCGACCTCGTGGCCGGGTTGCCGAAGACGTTGACGGTGACCTCCGAAGAAATTCGCGAGGCGATACAGGAACCGATTTCCACCATCGTCGAAAGTATTCGGGTGACGTTGGAACGTTGCCCGCCCGAACTCGCGGCAGATCTTGTGGACCGGGGCATCATGATGGCGGGGGGCGGTTCGTTGATTCGCGGCATTGATAAGTTGCTGGCGGAAGAAACGGGCTTGCCGGTGCATGTGGCCGATGACCCGCTCAGCGCGGTGGCCCTCGGCACGGGCGTCGTGTTGCAGGAACTCGGCTATCTCGAAATGCTCAGCAAAAATTCGTCGTAAGCAGGCGCAGGTCTCCCCCACCCGACCCTGTCCAACCCGCGGCGGCCACAGCCGTTGCCAGAGCGCAGGAATCGTTGAAGCACAAAGACTGGGTCATAATTAGTTTGCTGGCGTTGGGCTGGATTATTTTCTTGGGCCAACCGACCGGCGTCTCTGCCCGTTTACGCGACTGGACAGGCCGGCTCACGACGCCATTGGTGAAACTGGGTCAGTGGATTCCCACCGTGCAATCGCGCCGGACGCTCGCGCAAACCAACGCAGTGTTGCAGGTGGAAATCAATTTTCTCCGCGAACGCGACCGGGCGGTCCGCGAAACCGTGCGCGAGAATCGCCGGCTCCAACAACTCCTCGACTTGAAACGTCGCGTCGCCTTCCCCACCGTGACCGCGCGTGTGATCGGCCGCGATGCATCGAGTTGGTGGCAAAGCATTCAGATTGACCAAGGCAGCGAGGCCGGTCTCGCGATCAATATGCCGGTGCTCAATGCCGATGGCTTGATCGGCAAAACAGTCGCCGTCTCGAAAGGCCAATCGCGCGTGTTGTTGCTGCTGGACCCGGCCTGTCAGGTGAGCGCGATTCTTGAAGAATCACGCGAGCCGGGCGTCGTGCGGGGCGTGGCGGCGGTGTTCACCACCAAACCGCAATGTCGGATGCTCTATGTAAATCGCAGCACGCAAGTGTCGCCGGGCCAAACAGTGCTCACGTCCGGCCTGGGCGGGGTTTTTCCGAAAGGCATCCGCATCGGCACCGTGCTGAGCGCGGAGTTGGACGCGCAGAGCGGGATGTATCAAAACCTCGACATTGATCCCGCCGTGGATTTTCGCCGGCTGGAAGAAGTGATCGTCATCCTGAGCCAACCCTGATGTTACCGACGATCACCGCAATTTTTGCCATGCTGCTGGCCGTCGCGATTCAGTCGGCGTTGCCGGCGTGGTCTTGGCTGGGAAATATGCGATGGGAATTCATCCCGGGAATTGTGGCGTATGCGGCGTTGGCGGCCAAACGTCCACTGGCCGCCGTTGCCTGGGCGGGGCTGGCCGGGCTGGCGCAGGACGCGTTGTCCGCCGGGCCGTTTGGTTGTTTCGCGGCGGCGTATGCGCTCGCGGCGCTCGTGTTGTGGTGGTGGCGCGAATTGCTCGATCCCGATCTGCCGTGGGTGCAATTGCTGGCCGGTGCGCTGGTGGCGCTGATCGCGTCGCTCGCCGCGATCGTGGTGGTGGGCGCATCGTGGGTGGCCGTCGGACGATTGTTCTGGCTGACGTTGATGGGAGCCGTGGTGACGCCGGTGATTTTCTTGGCGGTGGATTTTGTGCGTTTGCATTGGGGGGAAACCGAATGATCATCAGTTCCCCGACTTCGCAACAAAACCCGCGCCTGTTTGTTTTTGGGATCGCCGTGGCAGTGGGATTATTGGTGTTGCTGGTCGCCTTGGCCCGGGTGCAGGTGTGGCGGAGCGAACATTTTGGGAACCGGGAAGACGCCCAATCATTGCGCCGGATTCGCCTGCCGGCGGCGCGTGGTGAAATTGTGGATCGCAATGGCGTGGTGTTGGCAAACAACCGGCCGAGCTACGACATTGTGATTTATCTCGAACAAATCCGCCGCGACTCGAAACGCCAAGATGTCGTGCGCGCGGCCGGCGCAACCTTGGGCGCGCTCAGCCAGGCGTTGGGCCAGCCGGTGGGATTGGCGGACCGGGATGTGCGGATTCACTATGCCAAACGCCGGCCCATTCCCCTGCCGGTCTGGCGGGATGTGCCGACTTCGTGGGTGGCGGCGTTTGCGGAACGGGCAAGCGGATTGCCGGGAGCGGATTTGATTGTCACGCCGGTCCGCCAATATCCGCAAGGCACGCTGGCCGCGCACCTCCTCGGATATGTGGGTAAAGCCGAAGTCTCGACGGACGAGGAATTGGAGCACTACTACTATTACCAGCCGGACAGCGTCGGGAAACAAGGCGTGGAGCGGACGTACGATGAGTTTTTGCGCGGCGCGCCGGGTGGGCGGACGATTCGGGTGACGCCGGGTGGGACGATGGTGGGCGAGATTGGAGAGAAAGCGGCGGAGCGCGGGAACCGGGTGACGTTGACGTTGGATGCGCGGATTCAAGCGTTGACCGAGGATGCGTTGCGGCGCGCCCCGTTGTCGCCGCGTCATCCGTTGCGCGGGGCGGCGGTGGTGCTGGACGTGCGTACCGGCGCTGTCCTTGCGATGGCGAGCGTGCCGACGTTCGATCCCAATATGTTCAATCCCGGCGTGCCCAGCGAAACGATTCAGTCGGTGCTGCAGAATGAGGAGCGTCCGATGATCAATCGCGCTTTCGGTGGGCTGTATCCACCGGGTTCGACGTTCAAGCCAATCACGATGTTGGCGGGATTGGAATCGCGCCGGTTGAATTTGGCGGAGCGAGCGGTGTGCGGCGGGTCGCTGCTGATTGGCAATCGGTCGTTCGGCTGCTGGAAACGCGATGGGCACGGGAGCGTGGATGGGCCGATGGCGATGCGCCAGTCTTGTGACGTGTGGTTTTATCAGAAAGGAATGGCGACCGGCGTGGAACAAATCGAGCGGATGTCCCGCATGTTTGGTTTGGGCCGGGCAACAGGTTTCGATGTGGGCCGGGAGCATCAAGGTCTGGTGCCGAGTCCCGACTGGAAACGGCGCGAGAAACAGGAGCGGTGGTGGGATGGTGAT
>Ga0105044_10007508_pt1 | contig 15008 bp, 13 predicted proteins | sample MAT01_FD_78092 | JGI IMG/M metagenome (GOLD analysis project Ga0105044, IMG submission 78092) | Freshwater microbial communities from Lake Fryxell liftoff mats and glacier meltwater in Antarctica - MAT-01 | ecosystem: Environmental > Aquatic > Freshwater > Ice > Liftoff microbial mat | place... | reverse complement strand
GGCCCTTGCGATGGCCGGCACCCTGGCGATCGGGATGGCCGGCTTCGTCCTGGTCCCGCTCCTCGCCCACGGCGACCTGCGGGGCGAGAACTCGGCCTGGTCCGACGTCGCCCTCGGTCCCCGGCTGGTCGGGATCTGGCGGGGTGAGTTCCTGTACCGACCGTGGGTCGCGCTCGTCGTGGTGGCCGGTTTCGTGTTCGTCGGCCTGCTGGCCATCGGTCGGCGGCGCGGCGCGCTCACGCTGCTGCTCACGCCGGTCGTGTACCTCGTCCTGGCCCGGGCGTTCATCACCCTCGCCGCCGACAACATCGTCGCCATCCAGCTGACCAACCGGTCCATCGCCAACGTCGGGCTGCTGGCCGTGCTCCCTCTCGCGACCCTGCTGGCCGCGCCCCGAGGGTTCGCCACCCGGGTGGCCCTCGCGACGGGCGCGCATCCTCGACCGGACAACCCCGCCACCCACGCCGGTGACGCGCTCGTCCCGGTCGTCCTGGCCCTCCTCGTGGTCCTTGTGCCGTCCGGCCTCGACCGCGACACGGCGAGGGTCGTGACGCCGACCCCGTCGCTCGAGGCGATGGCCGACCAGCTCCGCGCCCTCGTGCCCGAGGGCGCCCGCTTCGCGACCCAGCGCCTCCCGGCCCGCGAACGGGACCTGACCGGGATGTCGCACCCCGACCTGTGGCTGGCGTGGGCGACGGGCGCCAACACGCTCAACATCTACAACCTCGAATCGTCGGTGGTGTTCGAGCCGGTCTACGAGGCCGAGCACCTGACCGACCGCCCACCCGATGCGGTGGCGGCGCGACTGTCCCGGCTCGGTGTCAGCCACCTCGCCCTGCTCGACCCCGCCGAGGCGGCCGACCTGACCCGCTCACCGGCGTTCGCGACGGTCTGGACCGACGGATCGATGGCGATCCTCGCCGTCCTCCCCGACCCCGGTCAGCCGTCACCCGCTGGCCTGCTCACGGCGCCGGTGCCGGCGGAGGCGGTGCTGGTGCGCGCCGATCCGCAGCACCTCGTGATCGAGGCGGCGACGGTGCAGCCCACGACGGCCACGGTCGCTGTCGCCTGGTCGCCCAAGTGGCGCGCCGCCGTGAACGGCAGGCCGGTCGCCACCGGGGCGACGGCCGACAAGCTCCTCCAGCTACCGCTGCCGGGCGGGCCCGCGCAGGTGACCCTCGACTACGGCCTCGACGACGCCGACCTCGGCGGCCGCGCCCTGACCGGCGCCTCGCTCGCCGTCGCCATCGCCGCACTCATCGGTGACCGTCGCCGACGAACCGGTTCCCGCAGCCGGGCCGACGGCGCCGATTGCGCCGAGGCGTCCGGCGAAACCACCGGGGGCGACCCCGTGTCGGACGCGGTGACGCGTGCCACTATGGGCCGATGAAACGACTCACCGGGCTCGACGCCACGTTCTTGTACATGGAAACGCCGTCGTCGCCGATGCACGTCGCCAGCCTCTTCATCCTCGACCCGTCCGACGCGCCGAACGGCTTCTCGTTCGACCGCCTCCGCGAGCTCTACGAGCAGCGCCTCGACCTCGCGCCGCCGTTCCGCCGTCGGCTCGCCGAGGTCCCTTTCGGGCTGCACCACCCGGTGTGGATCGAGGATCCCGACTTCGACCTCGACTTCCACATGCGGCACATCGCCGTGCCCCAGCCCGGCACCACGACCGAGCTCAACGAACTGGTGGGGCACCTGGTGGCCATCCCCCTCGACCGCAGCCACCCCCTCTGGGAGGTGTGGCTGATCGACGGTCTCGAGGACGGACGGGTGGCCGTGCTCAGCAAGGTCCACCACTCGGCCATCGACGGCGCCTCGGGCGAGGAGCTCATGGTGGCCATCCTCGATCTCGGGCCCGAGATCGAGCAGAAGCCCAAGCCCGCCGAGGAGTGGACGCCCGACAAGGTCCCCACCGACACCGAGCTCGTCGGGTACGCCGCGGTCTCGTTGGCCCAGACCCCCATCCGCGCCGTCAAGGCGCTGCAGCGCACGGTCGGGGTCGCCCTCCAGATCCGCGGCACGAACCGCCAGCCCGACGTCACCCCGCCGCCCGCTCCGTTCACCGCACCGCGGACGTCGTTCAACAAGCCACTCACCCCCCACCGGGCCCTGGCAACCGCGAACCTCTCGCTGCCCGAAGCCAAGATGGTCAAGAACGCGTTCGGCACCACGGTCAACGACGTCGTGCTCGCCCTCTGCGCCGGTGCGCTGCGCCACTACCTCGACATCCACGACGAGCACCCCGACGGCCCCCTCGTGGCGATGGTGCCGATCTCGGTGCGCGGTGACGACCTCAAGGGCACCATGGGCAACCAGGTCTCCTCGGCGCTCACCACCCTCGCCACCGACATCGACGACCCGGTCGAGCGGCTCCAGGCGATCCACGACGGCATGCAGTTCGCCAAGGGGCAGCAGAACACCATCGGCGCCGACACCCTCCAGAACTGGGCCGAGTTCGCTGCGCCCGCGGTGGCGGGACGCGCCGCCCGCCTCTACTCGCGCACCAAGATGGCCGACCGCCACCGACCGCTGTTCAACGTCACCATCTCCAACGTGCCCGGCCCGCCGTTCCCGCTGTACGTGGCCGGCGCCCGGGTGATCTCGAGCTACCCGATCGGGCCGATCTTCGACGGCGGCGCCATCAACATGACCGTGATGTCGTACCTCGACTCGCTCGACTTCGGGCTCAACGTCTGCCCCGACATCATCGCCGACCCCTGGACCATCGCGGACGGGTTGCACATCGCCCTCGACGATCTCACCAAGGCGGCGAACGAGCTGTCCTCGAGCTGAGCGAGCGTCGTCAGCCGGCGAACCGGAAGCTGCCCTTGTCGGCGACCTTGGCCTCGTAAAGCGCTCCATCCGCGGCATCCACGAGCTCGTCGATCGACACCGATCCCGGTGGTGCCGCGGCGATGCCGACGGTCGCCCCGACGCAGACCGCGTCGCCGGACACCTCGATCGGCAACGCGACCTCGTGCGTGATCCGGGCCGCGATCTCGGCCAGGTCCTCCGCGCCGCCGATCCCGCGGCAGATCACGGTGAACTCGTCGCCGCCGAGGCGGGCGACAAGGTCGCCGGTCCGCACGACGCGCTGGAGACGACGGGCGACCTCGCGCAGGACGACGTCGCCGACCCCGTGGCCGAGCCGATCGTTGACCGGCTTGAACCCGTCGAGATCGATGTAGAGGACGCCGACCAGCAGACCCGACCCCGGCTCGTCGAGGGCGTCGACCAGCTCGCCGTAGAAGCGGGACCGGTTGGCGAGACCGGTGAGCGGGTCGTGGGTAGCCGCGTGGCGCAGGGTGGTCGATGCTCGCTCCCGTTCGAGCACGAGCGCCGTGAGCGTGGCGAGCTGCTCCATCAACATGCGCGACGTGTGGTCGATCTCCTCGTCGTCACGGCGCCACAGGACCAGGCAGGCCTCGATGCCCTGCGGGCCCGCCACCGGCCACGCCCAGCACCAGCGGATCGGGCTGCCAGTGGCCGCGATCGTCCCGGCCAGGTCGGGGGGGAGGTCGGTGGCCGGCACCGACTGCGCTGCACCGGTGCGGCGGGCGACGGCCCACGGGGTGGTGGGGTCGCCCGAGTCGACGGTGAGGGCTTCGGGGAGCCCGTCGGCGCGCACCGATCGCTGGAACCGGTCCGGGTCCGGTTCGAGGAGCACGACGCCCTCGGCCTCGAGGGTGTCGGCCCCCATGACGTCGATGAGCAGGCGGAGCGTGTCGTCGACGTCGGTCCCGCCGGCGAGCGACTCGAGCACACGGTCGAGGAGGTGGCGCTCGTCCCACCGCCGGACGTAGACGACCAGCCCGCGGATGCCCGGGTGGGTGACCTGCGCGTTGGCCGTCACCTCGGCGATCAGGAAGGTCCCGTCCTTGCGACGGACCCGGAACTGCATCGGGCGCTGCAGGCCCGTCGCCGTCATGGCGTAGCCGACCGAGTCGAGCGCGGCGGCGTTCCACCCGAGATCGAGGTGGTCGAGCAGGCTGTCGCCGACGACCTCCTCGGGCCGGTACCCGAAGAGGTGCTCGCAGGCGCCGTTGATCCACTGCACCACGCCGGCGTCGTCGACCACCATCATGACGATCGGGGCGCCGTCGACCACCAGCCGCAACAGGTCAGGCTCCGCTGGCAGCCCGCTGGGAAGTCCATCCGCCACGTCGAGATCCTACCGGCACCTCACGATCGGGCGCCGATGCCCGCCCGGATCAGCCGAGGGCGTCACGCACCTGTCGACCCCAGTGGGCGATATCGGTGTCGTCGTCATAGGTGGTGCGGGGCCAGAAGAAGCCACGCAGGCCGTCCTTGCGGTTGCGGGGGACGATGTGCACGTGCAGGTGGGGCACGCTCTGGCTGACCCGGTTGTTCAGGGCCACGAAGCTGCCGGCGGCACCCAGACCCGACTCCATCACCCCGGCCAGCGACCGCGCCCGGGCGAAGAGCGGTTCGACGAGGTCGGCGGGCAGGTCCGCGAGGGTCTCGACGTGGGTTCGCGGCACGAGCAGGACGTGGCCCTTGAACAACGGCCGGATGTCGAGGAAGCCCACGCACACGCCGTCGTCGAGCACGACCTCGGCGGGAGCCGCGCCGGTGACGATCGCGCAGAACCGGCAGGTGGGATCGTGGAGCTCGTTCGTCGTCGTCACCCACCCATCCTGCCGTGTCGCCCGCCCCGCTCGGCGAGCCGCCCCGCCGTGAGTTACGCGGAGATGAACGTTGGTCGGCATCCGCGCCCCGAGCGGCAGACGGGTGTTTGATGGATCTCGGTGATCCGACCCGCACGAGCGACGCCCCCGAACCGCAGCCTCCCCGCTCCCCCGAGCGGCGTCAGGACTGCGCTGCGGTGAACCCGGGCGTCGCGGTGCCTCACGTAGTGGGAGTCCCGTGACCGACCTGCTTCCTCCTCTTTCCGCGCGCCCGTCCACCGATCGTCACGACGACGAGCGGCAACCGGAGGGCCGGTCGGCACCTCCGCTGCTGCGGGTGGTGCTGGACACCTCGGTGCTGATCTCGGACCCCGAGTCGCTGTTCGCGTTCTGCGACGCCGACGCGGTGATCCCGCTGATCGTCGTGGAGGAGCTCGACCAGCACAAGACGAGGGTCGACGACGTCGGACGCGCCGCCCGGGAAGTGATCCGCACCCTCGAGGACCTGCGCATCGCCAACGGGGGCGACATCCGCAACCCGGTCGCGCTCCCCGGTGGCGGGACCCTCCGGATCGAGACCAACGGGCTGATGCTCGACGAGGTCGCGGCCAAGGGCCTCGACCCGACCAAACCGGACAACCGGATCCTCGCCGCCGCGCTCGGACAGGCCAAGCACGCCGAGACCGTGGTGGTCACCAACGACGCCGCCCTGCGCATCAAGGCCGCCCAGGTCGGCCTCCGGGCCATGGAGCACCAGCGCCGCCGGGCGCGCAACGACGACCGCCGCCCGGCCGGGTGGACCACCATCGAGGCATCGGCGCAGTTCATCGACGAGCTCTTCGCCTCGCCCGATGGCCTCGACATCACCGACCTTCTCCCCGTCGACGCGGCCTCGGTCGAGGGGCTCGACACGAACGAGTTCGCGGTGTGCCGGGCCGGCAGCCAGTCGGCGCTCGTCCGCCACGTCGACGGGCGTCTCATCCCCCTGCACCGCTCGATCGAGGCGTGGGGCCTGCGGCCCCGCTCGAAGGAGCAGCAGTTCGCGCTCGACCTGCTGCTCGACCCCGCGATCCGGGTGGTGGCCCTCGACGGCACGGCGGGCACGGGCAAGACCATCCTGGCGCTCGCGGCCGGGCTCGAGCAGGTGATGGAGCAGCCGCACTACGACAAGCTGTCGGTCTACCGACCGATCGTGCCCGTGGGCAAGGCCGAGCTCGGCTACCTCCCCGGCGGCATGGAAGAGAAGCTCGATCCGTGGATGACCGCGGTCACCGATGCGTTGGTCGCCCTCACCGAGACCCGGTCGCACGCCGACGCCCGCTTGCTCCTCGACGAGATGACCGACCGGGAGAAGCTCTCGCTCGAAGCGGTGACCTTCCTCCGGGGGCGTTCCCTCCACGGCACGTTCATCGTGGTCGACGAGGCGCAGAACCTCGAGCCGACGACCTTGAAGACCATCCTCACCCGCGTCGGCGAGGACACCAAGGTCGTGTTCACCGGCGACACGAGCCAGATCGATGCGCCGTACCTCTCCGAGCACAACAACGCGATCTCGGTGCTCATCGACGCCTTCGCCGGCGAGCGGTGCTTCGGGCACGTGCGGCTCACGCACTGCGAGCGGTCCGAGGTGGCGTCGCTGGCCGCGGTCCGCCTCTGAAGCCTCTGGATCTGACGCTGACCGGCGTCGGGTCAGCCCAGTTCGCAGGCGGCGGTGAAGCTGGTGATGAAGGGCAGCTGAAGCTCGGGGACCCCGCTGCCGCCGTAGGTGAACGCACCCAGGAACACCGCGAGGGCCTCCGGGTCGGAGTTGGCGATCTCGGCCTCGATGCAGTCGGCCTGCGCCACGGTCAAGCTCGGCGTGGTGACCCGCACCTGGTTGGTGATCAGCTTGGCGACGCGAGGCTGGTCCACACACGCCGTAACCGCAGAGCCGAGCGCCGCGACCCGAATGGCCTCGTCGGTCGACGCGTCCGGCCCGTTCAACCACTCGTACACGGCGGTGTCGACGCACTTCCCCTCGTCCTCGTTTATGCCGATGCGACCGGGCTCGAGGCGCATCTCGTCAGGGAGGTCGCTGATGGGGATGTCACGAGCGGTCGGCGGCTTGGCGACCGACACGGTCGGCCGCTCGGCGAGCGTGTCCATCGCCGACGGGCGGCTGGCCGGCGTGGTGCCCGATGCGATCGGGTCGGTGGTGGCCGGGGTGGTCCCCCCGCACGCACCGGCGCCGAGCGCCAGGACGACGACGCCGATCACGACCGCCATACGCTGGTTCATCTGCTCGCTCCCGAGATCGCGCGGGCGGGGCGATCGGACGGCCGAGTCGCCGTCACCGCCTCTTCCGCCTGGTGGCCAGCGACCGTAGCGCCACACGGCGGCGAGGTGCCATCGCGGGTGGACCGACACCGGACTCGGCGCCGGTCCACCCGAGTTGGCTCAGCTGCTGAGGCCGCAGGCGGTGTCGAGGGCCTCGATGAACGGGGCCTGGATCTCCTCGGCGCCGGGTCCCTCGTAGATGAAGGCGCCCAGGAAGATCGCGAGCGACTCGGTGTCGGCCAACGCGATCTCGCTCTCCAGGCAGCTCGCCTGGGTCTCGGTGAGCTGGGGGGCCTCGGAACGGATGCCGTCGACGATGGCGACCGCGATCGTGTCCTGATCCACGCAGGCGGCGACGGCGCCGCCGACCACACCGGACAGGGTGGCGTCATCGGTCGCGTTGGACGGGTCCTGCGTGTACTCGTAGATGACCGTGTCGACGCAGTCGCCCTCCTCCTCGGTGAAGCCGAGGTTGTCGCCGACGCCGCGGGTGCCCTCCGGGAGCTCGGTCTCGTCGATCTTGGAGACCGTCACCGGCCTGGTGACCTTCGTGGTGGTGGAGTCCTCGTCCTCGGTGGTGGTCGTCGACTCCTGCTCGGTGGTCGTGGTCGACGGCGCCGTGGTTGTGCTGCTCGCTGCCGTGTCGGTCGTGGTGCTCCCGCACGCCGTGGCGCCGAGCGCCAGGGCCGCGACACCGACCAGCGCCAGCTTCTTGATCATCGCCATGTCTGTTTCCTCCCGAGCGCGGGGGTGGCCCGATGCCGCCGTCGACGCCTCGATGTCCGGTGGGGATCGTAGTCGCCACGTTCTCCGCGCCTGAGCACCGATAGGGTCGACCCCGATGGTCGATCAACCGGCAGCGCGGCCGCCGAACGAGCCCCAGCCGACCCGGTTGGCGCCGGCGCACCCCCGGCGCGCCATCATCCTCGCCGCCCACGACCGGGCCCTCGATGCGGGCGCCGACTCCTACGTCGACCCCGCCAGCGGCTACACGGTCCTCACCAGCGCGTTCCTCCTGGCCCGCGGCGCCTGCTGCGACTCGGGTTGTCGACACTGCCCATACCTCGAGTGAGCACCAGCTCGGCTGAGGTCCCCGGCACTGTCGGAGCCCCTGCGTAGGGTCGACTCATGGCTTCCACCCCTCCCGGCGCCGCGCCGCCCGTCTACGGGCTCGACATCGAGACCGACACCACCATCGACGGGCTCGACCCGCTGGTCGCGGGCGTGATCGCCGTCGCGGTCGCCGGACCGACCGGGGTCGCGATCTTCGACGACAGCAACGAGGCGCTCCTGCTCGACCGCCTCGACTGGCACCTGGCCTCGATCGAGCCGGGCGTGCTGGCCACGTGGAACGGCGCCAACTTCGACCTCCCCTTCCTGCACCTTCGGGCCCAACGCCACGGCGTGGCACTGGGCCTGCGGTTGCGCCCCGACCCGATGCTGGCCCTCCCCCGCGAGCCCCTCGCCGGCCACGCCCACACCAACCGGGCCTGGTGGCACGGCCACGCCCACCTCGACGCGTACCGGCTGTACCGGGGCGATGTCGTCCCCGCACTCGGGGTCTCGGGCGGCCTCAAGTCCATCGCCCAGCTCTGCGGCCTGTCACCGGTCCAGGTCGACGCCTCCCACGTCCACGAGCTGTCGTCGGCCGACCTGCGCGCCTACGTCAGCAGCGACGCCCGGTGCACCCGCGAACTGGTGCTGCGCCGCTGGTCCACCGCCCGCTACTCGGTGGACCGCGGCGGCGATCCCGACGCACCGGCCCTCCCCGACGAGATCGCGACCCGCGTGGCCGAGAACGTAGGATGACTCCGCATGCAGCTGCCGCGCGAGCGCCGCGATCGCGGCCGGGGAGGGATCGGGTGAACGAGCCAGGCGCCGGCGAGGACATCCCCGCCAAGCGGGCCACCTCCACGTCGACCTTCGGGGTGAGCCGCCGCGAGAACCACGACTCATCCGACTTCTACGCCCGCTTCGCCGCACCGGTCCTCAGCACCGACGAGACCGTCAACCTTCCGGGGCCCGTCAACTGGATCCACCACGGCGACGCCCGCGCCCCCGAGAGCGCCGACCGCCTCAAGCCCAGCTCCATCGCCCTCGTCGTCACGTCCCCGCCCTACTTCGCGGGCAAGGCCTACGAGGAGGAGCTCGGCCAGGGGCACATCCCCGCCGACTACCTCGACTACCTGCAGATGCTCCGCGATGTGTTCGCCATCTGCGTGGACAAGCTCGAGCCCGGCGGGCGCATCGCCGTCAACGTCGCCAACCTCGGCCGCAAGCCCTACCGGTCGCTGTCGGCCGACGTGATCTCCATCCTCCAGGACGACCTCGGGCTGCTCCTGCGGGGCGAGATCATCTGGCGCAAGGCGGAGGGCGCATCCGGGAACTGCGCGTGGGGCTCGTTCCAGAGCGCCTCCAACCCGTCGCTCCGCGACCTCACCGAGCGGATCATCGTGGCGAGCAAGGGCCGGTTCGACCGCGCCATCGACCGCAAGAAGCGGGCCAAGCAGGGGCTCCCCACCGCCAACACGATCTTCAAGGACGACTTCATGGACTGGACGACCGACGTCTGGAACATGGGCACCGAGAGCGCGGTGCGCGTCGGGCATCCGGCGCCGTACCCGGTCGAGCTCCCGCAGCGCCTGATCGAGCTGCTCACCTACGAAGGCGATGTCGTCCTCGACCCGTTCATGGGGTCGGGCTCGACCGCGGTGGCAGCGGTGCGCACGGGGCGCCGCTACGTGGGGTTCGACACCGACGCCGACTACGTGCGCGCCGCCACCGAGCGCGCCCAGGTCGAGCTCGATCAGCGCGAGGCCGGCGCCGCCCCCGACGGCGCCCGACGGCCGTGGAAGACGGTGGCGCCGGGCCGTGACCCCGAACTGTCCGAGGCGAGGCACCGCCCCGATCTGCTCGCCGACGCCGAGGCTGCCGGCTGGTCGGCCAAGGAGCTCGCCCAGCGGGTGCTCACCGACGCCGGGTTCACCCTCACCAACCTCGATCCCAAGGGTTCGCCGAAGGCCGTCCGGCGGCGCCATGGGGTCGACCTCGCCTTCGCGGCCACCGACGGGGCCGGCAACCGCTGGTTGTTCGACCTCGCCGGCGCGTTCACGCGCGGCACCGACCGAGCCGGTCTCCGCCCCACCGATGTGGTCTGGAAAACGCTCGGCAAGGCCTCGATCCTCGCCAACGCCGAGACCGAGCCCTATCGGCTGGTGGTGCTCACCACCGAGCTGCCCGCCAAGGGCCAACCGTCCGCCGGCGCGCTCCGAGCGGCGCGGGGCGCCGACCAGCCCATCTTCGACATCATCGACCTGCTCGACGACACCGGCCGCGCGCGCCTGGCCCGCTACGCCCGCAACGGGCCCGGCCGGGGGCCGCTCGGCGAGCTGTACCCGCCTCCCCCCTCTCCCTGACCCGGCCGCATGGCGACCTTCACCACCAAGCTCACCGAGCTCGGCACCGCCGTCGGACTCGTCTACGACCCGGGCGCGCCCTGGCCCGATTCGATCGAGTCGCTCCACGTGCCCGGCATCGACGACGACATCTGGAAGCCCGTGGTGGTCCCGGTCACCGCCACCGCCCATCCCGAGCGCGAGCTCCTGCTGCGATCGCTCGCCAACGGCCACGCCTTCCGGGCCACGGTGCTCGGCGGTCGCCGGCCCACCCACGTCGAGTGGACGGGCGCGGGCCGTTCGACCTGGACGTCGGACATCCCTCGTGACCTCACCGTCGACCGCGTGTACTTCGTCCAGGCCAAGTACGACTCCACCTGCGTGCTCAACACGTCGCCCGCCACGATGGTCGACCACCTCCTGCTCGACGACGGGGCCGGGTCGCGCCAGTCGTGGTACGAGTCGGTCGCCCTCGACGCGCTCCAGGAGTACTACCGCCGGGTGCGCCACCACGCGGCGACCGACACCCTCGAGGCCCCGGCATCGCCGACCGACAGAACCGTCGCCGACGACCTCCCGGCCGACGTCCGGGATCTCGAGACCCACCACCGGGCGACCCTCAAGGCGCTGATGCGCCAGCACCCCGTCGCCGCGGCCGAGGCCGAGGCCTACCGCCAGCTCTGCCGTACGGTCTCGCTCGAGACCGAGTGGCGCTGGACCCATCGACTTCGGGCGGCGACCCCGGGCCAGCGCACCCAGATGCTGTTCCGGATGCTGCGCGTCGCGGGCGGTCCGTACTGGCTGCTCGGCACCAAGGGCTCCCACCCCGTCCAGTTGGCCGTCACCGACACCCGGACGTGGCGCGAGCGCTACGCCCTCAAGCGGTTCACCGTGTCGGCGGCCCACGCGGGCCAGCCCCAGGTCGACTGGCGAGCGGTCGTGGTCGAGCGCGCCGACGGCACCGCACGCACCATCGAGGGCTACTGCGAGATCCGGTGGTCGCACGGCAAGCTGCAGGGCAACCCGGAGTGCAAGGTGCAGGTCGTCACGCCGCTCGCCGACCTCCCCGGCTACCACCCGATGGTGGCTCCCGGGCCCTGATTCTCCCCCTGTCCCGGTCACCGCTCGCGCGGTACCGTGGCCCAAACGGGTTCGCGACACCCGGTCCTGCACGCGGTCGCCTCGACGCTCCGGCGTCCCACCAGCGCACCGCACGCACACCGGGAGTCCCCGTGAAGATCCACGCCTCGTCCAACCGCCGCACGCGCCGCATCCGCCTCGAGGTCGCGAACGACACCGACCGCCTGGGTCGCCTCACCGAGGCGGTCGAGGCGGCCCTGGCCGGCGACCCCGACCACCCGCCGACCCTCGTCGCCGCCACGGCGCATGCCGACACCGTCGAGATCCGGCTCAAGCCGCTCGCCAGCCATCCCGCCATCGAGCTCGAGGGCTTCGTCGCGCCGCCCTCGTGGTGGTGCCTCGGGGTCATCTCGGGAGGCCAGGCCGGCCGGCTCGACGACTCGGTGCCCGCCGAGTCCGGGCCGAGTCGCTACCCCGTCCATCTCGCGCACGTGGTCGCCCGCTCCGGGGCCACCGCCCGGGTGCTGCGCGATCGCCGCACGGGCGAGGTCGCCGCCCACATCGCCGCGACCGAACCCCACGACCCCAACCCGCGCCACGGCACCGATGCCGGCGTGCTCGACGACTACCTCCGCCTGGCGCTGCGGCTCCCGACCCCGCCGCCCCGGCGGGACACCACCGAGCTCTTCGCCGCCCTGTGGATCCACCTGGTGATGAACGAGGCCGCCCTGCATCGCCTCCTCGATGCTCCCTGGCGCCGGGTCGCCGCCCTGCACCCGGTCCTCGATGTCACCGGCCGCCTCGCCGAGCCCGACCTCGTCGACTGGGCGGTCGAGCACCTCGCCGAAGCGGCCGAGCTCCTCGCCCGATCCCACCCGTGGGCGCGCGTGCGCGCCACCTGCCAGGAGGGCGTCGGCCCGGTGGGCGGCCGGGCGGCGGAGCTGGCCGGCTGGCTCGACGACGGCGCCTTCGCCCGGCTCGTGCTGGCCAACCTCGCGCCCCTCGAGGACCTCCTCGCCGACCTCCACCACCTCCTCCGTCCCGACGTCCACGCCCGGTTGCTCGACACCTTCGCCACCTGGGGGCTGCTCGCCCCTTCGGTACCCTGACCCCGATGTCCGCATCCACGGTTCCGGATCCCGCGTCGTTCCCACCGCTCCCGGCGCACCGCGCCGCCCAGTGGGCGCGGTTCGGGCTCGGCAGCAAGGCAACCTTCCCCACCTTCGTCGGCCTGGTCGTCGAGGACCTCCGTACCGACTACTGCCGCATGCGCCTCCCCTACCGGCCCGAGCTCGACCAGCCGGGCGGGGTGGTGCACGGCGGCGCGCTGGCGACGCTCATCGACACCGTCGTCGTGCCGGCGGTCGGCGCCGGCTACGACGAGGTCCCGCTGATGCTGACGTTGTCGATGACCATCAACTACCTCGGCGCCGTCCGCCACGAGGACGCCGTCGCCCACGGATGGATCGTGCGACGGGGTCGCACGGTGGTGTTCTGCGAGGCGGCGGTGTTCAGCGCCGGCGGGGCTCCGGCGGCCACGGCGTCGCTCGTGTACTCGGTGCGACCGGGTCCGGCCGGGACCGCCACCGCGACGACGGCGCCGCCGGGCTGACCTGGGCGACCGGTATCGGCCACCCGCACCGGCGAACGGCGACCCGCGACCCGGGACTCGGGACTCGGGATGGATGCGTGAAAATGGTTGAAAAGAATTGACAGTGCACGACATCGTGGTCACGATGGGGGGGCTCCCCGAGCCTTGCCGACCCGAGCACCTGCGTCGGCCTCCGTCGTCTCCTCCCGATCCGAGGCCGTCATGCTCCGTCACCTGCCCGTCCCCCCTCGCGCCCGGTGGGGGCGACCACGCCCCTCGGCGACACCCCGCCGCGAACGACCCCGCCGCCCGTCGCACCACCTCGGGGCCGTGGCTGCGGTGGTGGTGCTGACCGCCGGGTTGGTCACCGGGGCCGGCGGCGAGCCCGATCCCGACGCCGCCGTGGCGGCAGTCACCCCGATGTCGGGCTTCGCCGCCACCGTGGCGGGCTGGACCAGTTGGTACGGCGCCTACGGTCTGGCCGACCTCGGGTGGGCCTGGTGCATCGACCACGGCAGCTCCGCCCCGGACCCCGACCTCGTCTACGCACCCACGAGCATCGCCGCCGAGACCGACCCCGACACCCGGGCGGCCATGGCCTGGGCCGTCACCATGAACCCTCCGCACGATCCCGTGACCGCCGCGGCGATCATGCTGGCCCTGCATGACCTGCGCGGCGCCCACTACCCCTTCGGGCCGCTCGAGGTGGAGCGACTCGGACCGACCGATCTCGCCGGGTTCGACGGTGCCGAGGCGGCCGTCCTCGACCGGGCCCGAGCCATCCGGGGCGACGCCTGGGCCCACGCCCACCTCCGCCAGCCGTTCTCGCTGTCGGTGGAGGCCGACCGGGCCGCGCCCAGGACCGACGGCGCGGTGCGGGCGACGCTCACCGACGCCAACGGTGCAGCCGTCGGTGGCGTGGCCATCACCCTCGACACCGCCGGCGCCGCGCTCACCTCCAACTCGCTCGGCTACACCGCGGCGGACGGCTCGGCCTGGTTCGGGTTCCGGTCCGGGGACGGCGAGAACCGGTTCGCCGCCCGCGCCGACCTCCCCCGCACCGAGCCCGAGGTCTTCGCACCCACCCGGGCGCCGGCCCAACGGGTCATCATCCCGGCCTGGGCGACCGCCGAGGGCGTCGACGCCTTCGCCCCGGCGCCGACCACCACCCGCACCAGCACCACCCGCACCACCAGCACCACCAGCACCACCAGCACCACCAGCACCACCAGCACCACCAGCACGACGCGCCCGCCGACCACCACGACCACGACACGTCCGGTGACCACCACCACGACCACCCGCCCACCGAGCACCACGACGACCACCACGACGCCCGAGACCACCACGACGACCACGACGCCCGAGACCGCGACAACGTCGACCACCACCACCGCACCGACCACCACCTCGTCCACCCCCACCTCGTCGACCACCGCGGTGCTGCCACCGACACCGCCACCCGCCCCGCCATCGGGTTCGGGTCCCAGCCCGGGTGGGCCCGGGGCACCCCGGGCCGCGACCACGTCGACGCTGCCCCGCACGGGTCGACCGACGTACTCGTGGGCGCTGATCGGAACCGGGTCGGTGCTGTGCGGGTCGGCACTGGTGCGTGCAGCCCGGCGCCGCTCCACCGCTCCCTGATCACGCGCCCGAGGTTGGTTGGTGCACCAGCACGACGTTCATCACGGTGACCACGTCTGCATCAGGCGGCCTGAGCCGATGACACACTGGGTAGGTCCTGCTCCTGCCGGAGCCGACGCGTCGCCGACCACCGCACGGTTGTCGGGCGACGCCCCATCCCTGAAGGAGTCCCCGCGCCATGGCGGATTCACGCAAAGCCATCCATGCCTACCTCTCACCCGAAGCCCACGATCAGTGGCACGACTTCGCCGCCGAGAACGGAGTATCGGTCTCGGGCCTGCTCGAGGCCATCGGCCTCGAGTGGAAGGACCAGATGAACGCCGACGG
>Ga0105044_10007505_pt1 | contig 15014 bp, 12 predicted proteins | sample MAT01_FD_78092 | JGI IMG/M metagenome (GOLD analysis project Ga0105044, IMG submission 78092) | Freshwater microbial communities from Lake Fryxell liftoff mats and glacier meltwater in Antarctica - MAT-01 | ecosystem: Environmental > Aquatic > Freshwater > Ice > Liftoff microbial mat | place... | reverse complement strand
CCTGGGAGGTAAGCGTGGGGCGTTTCCGGGTTGAGGGGCTTCCCGCGTTCGGCGTCAGGTTTTCCGGGGCGGGTCGGAATTGAATGGGGCCGCGCGGCAACGCAGCCCTACCTGAAGTGGTAGGGACGAGCTGCCGCTCGTTCCCAGATAGAACCGCCGCGCGCTAGAGGACCTGGGAGGTAAGCGTGGGGCGTTTCCGGGTTGAGGGGCTTCCCGCGTTCGGCGTCAGGTTTTCCGGGGCGGGTCGGAATTGAATGGGGCCGCGCGGCAACGCAGCCCTACCTGACGTGGTAGGCCGCGGATTGCGTGTGGGGCAATTTTCAGGCATGCAAGGAACGTGTTTCTCCTGCGCATCGGTTTATTCCTGATCCTGGTCGGCCTCGGGTCGGGGGGGGGCTGTTCGCGCGAGGAACCCGCGGCTCCGGGTCCGCGGGTATCGAACACCAATTCCCACGCACTCGACGACGTTTCACCGGATGATTTTCAATCCAGTGTGCCCCGGGAAGGTGGGCCGGCCGGATATGTTGGTTCCGCCGCCTGTCAGGTGTGTCATCAAGACCAGTTCAAAAGTTGGCACCGGACGTACCATCGGACCATGACCCAGTTCGCCACGCCGCAGACGGTCCAGGCGAATTTCAATCAGGTGACTCTCACCAACGACACGACCCGGTTCCTACTGTCGTGTGAAGGCCAGGAACTACGGGTACGAATGGAGCGAATCCTCGATTCCGCGTCGTCGGGCGAACCGGCCCCAGCTCTGGATACGCGGGTCAGCTTGGTGACCGGTTCCCATCATATGCAGGTCTTCTGGGTGCCCGCAGGCGATGGCAATGTGCAGGTGGGATTTCCTTTCACCTGGTTGATTCCCGAGCAGCGTTGGGTGCCCCGCAATTCGACCTTCATCCGCCCGCCAGGCTTCGCGCATCAAGCCGAGGTGTGGAATATCGTGTGCAGTCGATGCCATTCGACGGCCATCGAGCCGCGCGTCGATCCTGTCCAGCGTCGAATGGATTCCCGAGCTGCCGAACTGGGAATTTCCTGCGAAGCCTGCCACGGACCGGGAGAAAGTCACGTCGCCGCCCGAACCGCCGCGGGACCGTTAGCCCCCAAACCGGACGCCTCACTCCTCGCCCAGGAAATTGTGCATCCGGAGAAGATCGATCCCGTCCGGTCCGCTGAGATTTGCGGCTTTTGCCACTCGATGAAATGGATCGATCGCTCGGAGAATTGGCGGAAGGATGGATTTCGTTTCCGTCCCGGCGATGCCCTCGCGACGACCACGCCCTTGATTCAGCCCGGTCAGGTCGAATCCGTTCCGGGATTGCGGGACTATTTGGCGCGCAATCCCGCACTACTCGACGACTATTTCTGGCGGGATGGCATGGGGCGGGTCAGTGGCCGGGAATTCAATAGTGTCGCGGAGTCACCCTGCTTCCAGGGTGGCCAATTCTCCTGTCTTTCCTGTCATTCCCTGCACGAAAGCGAACCCGCTGACCTGCTCGCCGTCAACCGAGCCGACAACCGAGCCTGCACGCAATGCCATGAAGGGTACCGCGAGCCGGAGGCCTTGCAGCGACATACCCACCACCTCGCCACCTCGTCCGGCAGCGATTGTTACAACTGCCACATGCCGCATACGACTTACGGCGTCCTGACGGCCATTCGCAGTCATCAAATCAGCAGTCCGCGGGTGGCAACCGAACTGGCCACGGGTCGGCCCAATGCATGCAACCTCTGTCATCTCGACCAATCATTGGGCTGGACCGCCGACAACCTGACGGAATGGTTTGGTCAGTCGAACCCCGATCTCGATTCGGCGACCCGGTCTGTTTCCGATGCGGTCCGTTTGTCTCTTGTGGGGGATGCAGGGCAGCGCGCCCTGCTGGCGTGGCATTTCGGTTGGGAACCCGCGCGCCGGGCCTCCGGGACGAACTGGATCCCACCGGTTCTGGGGATTTTGCTGGATGATCCGTATGCCGCCGTGCGGTGTGTGGCCGATCGTTCGCTGCGGCTGACTCCGGAATTTCGTCCGGCCGGCTACGATTTTGTGGTCGACCCGGCGAATCGCCGGCCGGCGCGAGAAAGCGTATGGTCGCTTTGGATGGATTCCTTCGCAGGCTCGGTACCGATTCTTCCGTCGGGCGTACTTGTTCGTCCTGGGCCCGCCCCGGAGCACGACGAGCGGATCAATACACTCCTCAAACTTCGCGACGACCGACCCATGCGGTTGCGTGAATGACCGGAGCCGAAGTCGGGCTGAGGCTCCAACTGCCTCGGTCCAGTGGAGAAGCAGGCGCCGATCCCCGTCGTAGAACGAAAAAGGGCACTCACCGGTCGGTGAGTGCCCTGCTTGGAGTGGCTTATGGTCAGCGACCTGTTTCCATCAGGCCAATGGCCCGATAGGCCTCCTTGGCGGCTTCGCTGTCACCCATTTCGGCCACCAATTGATCTGTGACCTTAACTCGGAGACGCCGGTACTCCGTTACATCCTTCTCGGTTACCTTACTTTTGACGTCGGCTAGAGCGGTTACGGTGCCTTCGTAGTCCTTAGCCTGCAGGGCGGTCAGTACTTTGTCCGCCCCCGGCAGGGTGAACGGTTTGTTGGCATCGACTACTTCTTCCTTACTGCAGCCGGCCAGGAGAAAGAGGAATGCGGCTAAAATGCCAAGCCAGGGATGCGCACGATACCAGTTCATGGATGTAAGGGTAGGGAGGCGGCTCACTTGTAGCCCGGCCCGTTTAGCAGTTCATTCGGACGCGGGTTCTTCCTGGCGTCGAGGAAGTCATTGAAAGCCCGCAACTTGATGAATGTGGCGGTGCCCCCAAACCGTCCCACCACGGCCCCGCCGCCCTTGTCGGCGATGTCCTTGTAGGCGCCCGATCCGGCATGCCGCTGCGAGACGCCTTCGCCACCGGATTCAGGATTATTGCCGGCGTCGTTGAAGAAGAATCCGTCGGTCTCATTCTGTTCCCAAAGTTGGATGTCGAGCGGGAGGAAATCGGTGGACTTATACGTCCGACCGGCCAGGTCGCGGGATTTGGGGCCGACGTAGCCGCCAATCGTTCCGTTCATGCAATAGGAGGTCAGCTTAACCGCTCGGGCGAGGTACCAGGTTTTCTGCCGTCCCTGGCCGCGGATGGCGACGTCCTTTGGGCATTCCAAAACCTTGGGCGTGCTCAGGAACGATCCCAATTGGCCGATCCGGAAAAAGGCGAGTTGGTTGCTATATTGGGCCGATTGCTGGGTCCTGCCTGCAGCACTCACGGGGGCCGGCGGCCCTCCGGGGATACGACCGTTATTCCGGGTCGCGTAGCACCAGTTGTCGGGTCCCGTCAGATCGCCGCCCCAGCTCGGATGGGCAAGATAATCATTGTTGTCGGTCGTGTACATGTGACTCGCCAACAGGACTTGTTTCACATTGTTGAGGTCGACGGTGTTCTGGGCACGATCCTTAGCTTTGCTCAGCGCCGGAAGGAGCATGCCTGCCAGGATCGCTATGATGGCGATGACGACCAGCAATTCAATGAGCGTGAAAGCGAGCCGTTGCCGGGATCGCCAAACTGGGGAGAATTTTGGCAGGTTCATTTGAATACGGAGTTCGCTTCCTGATTACGTAACTGTTTGATCTTTGTCAAACTCCCTCTTTTTTCGGACGAGTGTTCCTTTGGATTGGCGGTGGCAAAGGGCTTCGGGCGGGTTGAATTAGCTCTTAATATTGGGTTGAACGGTTCCCGGTTTGGCAGGTTTGATCGCGCGTGATGTTCCCCGCCGTGCCCACAATCAGGGTCGATTTAGGGCGATTGCTGAAGGGCTTGCCATGACGCTTTCCGCGCGTAGGTGGATTCTTGGGTCGCTTGGATTGGTTGTTTTGATCGGGTTCGTGATCTGGAAGAAATCTGCCTCGACTCCGGCGGTGGGCGGTCGCCTGGCTCCCCAGGCCACTGAGGCGGCCGCCCGGGCCTACCTAGAACTAGAGGCCCGCGAACGTGCGCTCGAAGCGGAGTTGTGGGGGCCAGAAGTGACCGCGGCGCTGCACGAGGACGAACTGCTTCGACTTTGGGATTCACTGAAAACCGCCCCGGATCCTTGGGCCGTCCTCGCGAACGCGACGATTGGGTGGGTCAGGTTGCCCCAGCTCAATCCGGCGAAGCCACTGAGCGACGGGACTCGGGTATGGACCTTGCAACCCGATCCATCAAAAAATCGTCTCGGGCCGGACGCGCGTCGTGTCTGGCTGCAGCACTGGGCGGATTCGGGCTGGAAATTGGTTCAGACGACCTGGGCTCTGGTCGAGCATTACCCGGCGACCGCCGGTGGTCCGGCACGTTCGATGCTTCAATTCACCGCACACTTGGACCAACCCGCCGCCGCCCAGCGGGCGAGGTTGCGCCTGACCGCGGCCCTGACCTGGAGCGCCGTTTCCGGGGCTGTACCCGAGTTGGCGCAGTTGGAGGTGCACACGGGAGAGTTATTGGTGCGCGGGGGAACCGAGCCGTTCCGTCTTTGGTTCGAGGACCGTATCCCCGTCGATCGATCCCCCTTTCCCGATCCTTTGCTGCTCTGGGATCTGGAGGACGACGGGTTCGCCGAAATCATCCTGGTGGGGGCAGACCGAGTATGGCGCAACCGGACGGATCCAACCCGAGGACGCACCTGGGTTGGTGAATCTTGGCTGGGTTTGCCCGCCGAACGAATCGTCGCGGCCCTCCGCGTGGACGTAAACGGGGATCAGCAGGACGACCTAATCACGGCGGCGGGGCCGGGGATTCGCTGGTGGCCGGGCCGTGCGGTGGGCGGGCCGGGGGCGGGAACGCCGGTGAACGGTTGGTCCGCGCCTGGGCGATTGAAGCATCCGCAAGTCATGACGGCGGGCGACATCGATGGGGATGGCGATCTGGATCTGTGGGTCGCACAATACAAGCTGCCATACCAAGGTGGGCAATTTCCCACGCCCTGGGATGACGCCAACGATGGATTTCCTTCCTACCTACTCCGCAACGACGGCGCGGGACACTTCACCGACGTGACGGACGCCTCCGGGCTTGCTCCCAAGCGCTTTCGGCGCACGTACAGCGCGTCGTGGGTCGATCTCGATCTCGATGGTGACCTCGACTTGGTGAACATCAGCGACTTCGCCGGCCTCGACGTATTTTTAAATCAAGGGCAGGGGACCTTCGTGGACGTCACCGACGGGCTGGGGCCGGCGCGCCATGGCTTTGGAATGTCGCATGTCATCAATGACCTGACGGGCGATGGACGACCGGATTTACTAATGCTCGGGATGACCTCCACGGTGGCGGATCGCTTGGGTTTCCTGAATCTGGCGCGGGGCGAGGATTCGACCCGTCGGATGCGGGAAATGACGCTGGGTAATCGGTTATTTCTGGGGGCGGCAGGGGTCAGGCCGCTGATTCCGGCGCCGGAACCCGTGGCGTCCCGTCTGGCGCGCACCGGGTGGACCTGGGGTGCGGCCTGGGCGGATTTCGATCACGATGGCGACTTGGATCTGGCGGTGGCCAATGGGCATGAAACCCGGGCGAACGTTCGGGACTACGAACGGCAATTTTGGCGGCACGATCGTTTCGTGGCGGGCTCGGCCAATGACCCGGTGGCAGATCTTTACTTTCGAACAGCGGCAGGGAGACGTCAGGCGGATCAAGCGAGTTATGGTGGCTGGCAGAGTAACGTCCTGCTGCTGAATGAGGGCGATCGGGAGTGGCCGGACGTGGCCTGGCTGTGGGGTTTGGCACTGCCGGCCGATAGTCGCAACGTGTTGGTGGAAGACTTGGATGGCGATGGCCGGTTGGACCTTGTCGTCACGACCCAGGAAGAATGGCCGGAGCGACGGCAACGACTCTTGGTTTATCGCAATGAACTTCCTGCCGGAAACTGGGTCGGCTTTCGCGGGCGGGGGCCGTATCCCACGGGTGCCCGGTTCGAGTTGGAAACCACGTCGGGCCGACAGAGCCGTTGGTGCCTAACCGGAGAGGGGTATCGTTCCCAGAACGCGCTTTCGGTTCAGTTCGGGCTCGGGGGCCAGCGTCCAATCCGTCTGTCCGTGTTCGTTCCGGGACGTCCTGCCGTCTTTTGGAACGTGGAAGGGACCCGACAGTGGCATTTGCTCGAGTCAACTGGACGTTAAGTCGGTGTATTCCCGCTCAGGTGACTCAGAGTTTACTACCCGCGTGTGCGGGGAAGCTCGGTTTGACACTGTGCGATCAAAGTCACACACTTTTCTTAACTTCCACTCCTCATGAAAGCTCCCCTAGCTCCCTTCGCTCACTGCCGGCAGGGATTTACCTTAATCGAACTCCTCGTCGTGATCGCGATTATTGCGATCTTGGCTGGAATGCTTTTGCCCGCGCTGGGTAAGGCGAAATCAAAGGCCCAAGGAATTGCCTGTCTCAGCAATACGAAGCAATTAACGGTGGGCTGGCATCTCTACTCGACCGATTTCAATGATCGGGTGGCGAATAACTACGGGGTGTCCGAAACTATTGAGGCCGTCGATAAAAAGATCTTCGACAATTGGGTGAACAACGTCATGACCTGGTCAGCCAGTGGGTCGACGGCGGATAGGAGCAACACGAACAAGGAATGGGTTGCCAATGGGGTCTTAGGTCGGTACACCGGCGGCGCGGTCGGAGTCTACAAATGCCCGGCCGACATTTTCCTAAACCCGGCGCAAAAAAAAGCCGGCTACACCCAGCGCAATCGCAGTCTGGCCATGAACGCGTTTTTCGGGCGGTTCAGCATTGCGAAAGACCCGACCTTCTCGGGCTTTAACTGGGGTTTTCCCGACCATACGCAATTTCTTAAGCAGGCCGACTGCCCGAATCCGGCGAAGACTTGGCTGTTCTTGGACGAACACCCGGATTCCATCAACGACGGCTATTTTATCAACAATCCGTCCGGTACGGCGTGGCAGGATATTGTGGCCTCGTACCATAACGGAGCCTGCGGCTTTTCCTTCGCCGATGGTCATTCCGAGATTAAGAAGTGGACCAGCGGCGCCTCGAAATACCCTGTGAAATTCGTTTATCCGGCCACCAAGACCTTTGATGCGGCGGGGAAAAACGATTTTCAGTGGTGGCGGGAGCGAACCGGTTACGTGAAGAGCAAAGGTGGCCCGCAGTGGGGTTACTAAGTGTGGCTTGCGCTTTTAGGCCGTCGGGAACTCCGGCGGCCTTTTTGTTTTCGACGAAAAGTTTTGCCAGGGTTGAGTTTCTATTCGCTTCTTGCGAAGGTGTTTTGTTGGGGCAAATTGCTTAAAGGCACCTCACTCATTTCCTCCCCACCGTCCATGAATTCTTTGCCCCAGAGTCCTCGGAAACGCGGATTCACCCTTATCGAGTTGCTCGTCGTGATCGCGATTATCGCGATTCTTGCCGGAATGCTTCTACCCGCCCTCAGTAAGGCCAAGACCAAAGCACAGGGCATTGGCTGCATGAACAATACCCGTCAGCTCATGCTGGCCTGGAAGCAGTATGCCGGGGACAACCACGAGACCGTGGTCAACAACTTCGGAATCGATACCACCCAGGCCACGATCGCGCTGGGTCGGACCGATCCGATCAAGGGCTATCGAAACTGGGTCAACAACGTGATGAGTTGGGCAACCACGGAGGACATTACGAACAAGACCTATCTGAGTCGGGGACCGTTCGCGTCCTACGTGGGCAGTTCTACGGCCGCTTATCTCTGCCCGGCGGATCGTTTTTTGTCCGCCCGCCAACGCACGGCTCGCTTCCCGGCGCGGGTACGGAGCCTGGCCATGAATGCGTGTTTCGGATTCTATAGCGATCCGGTGGAACGGACCGCTCCCGAGGCTTCGGGTCGTAACCGGTATGTACCCTTCCGACAGTTCACCAAAGAATCTGCCGTGGTGCGTCCCGCGGATACCTTCGTGATGCTGGACGAGCATCCTGATTCGATTAATGACGGGTATTATTTGAACAATCCGGGGAGCTATAATCCTACCACTGATTTGGTCTCACAGGTGCCTTCGAACTGGGGTGATCTACCGGCCTCTTATCACAATGGCGCGGCTGGTTTCTCCTTCGTGGATGGCCATTCGGAAGTGCATCGCTGGGTGGGTAAGACCGCTCGGGTGAGGGTCAAAGCGATTGATGGGCAAGGCTTTGACAGTCCAAACCTCAATACCGCCCAAGACAAGCAGGATATCCGCTGGATGCTCTTCCGGACGTCGGAACGGTGAGGGAAGAAGGGGGGGCTGAGAGCTGAGAGCTGAGAGTTTAGAGTTGTTAGAATGCTTCGAAAGCGAAGGTAAGACTCTCGACTCTAAACGTTGGGCAATGCCTGCCTTCGGGAGCGCTGGGCGGACGGTTTACCCGTGGAAGCGGCGACCCACGACGATGGCGTTGTGGCCACCGAAACCGAAGGAATTGTTGGCGAAGACTTCGATCCGGCGTTCCTGCGGGGTGTGTGCCACCAGATTCAAGTCGGCTTCCGCATCCGGAGTGTCGAGGTTGATTGTGGGAGGAACGACCTGCGCTTCCATTGCCTTGCAACAGATGGCCATTTCAATGGCACCCGCCGCGCCGAGCATGTGGCCAGTCATACTCTTGGTACCGCTGGCGGCCAGTTTGTAGGCGTGGTCGCCAAAGACATGCTTGATCATACGAATTTCGCACAGGTCACCCACCGGGGTACTGGTGGCGTGGCAGTTGATGTAATCCACCTGGTCCGGATTGAGTTGGGCGTGGCGCAAGGCCATACGCATCGCACGGGCAGCGCCCTCGCCTTGGGGATCCGGTGCGGTCATGTGATTGGCATCGGCGGTATTGCCGTAACCCATCACTTCGCAATAAATCCGGGCGCCTCGTTTTTTAGCGTGTTCCAGTTCTTCCAGAACTACCACGGCTGCGCCTTCACCCATCACAAAGCCATCGCGATCACGATCAAATGGCCGGCAGGATTTCTTGGGATCGTCATTGCGGGTGCTCATGGCTCGCATGGCCGAGAAGCCGCCGATGCCCATCGGCACGATGGTGGCTTCGGTGCCACCCGCAAACATCACTGAGGCGTCTCCCCGCTTGATCGTGGCCCAGGCCTCTCCAATGGCGTGCGTGGCAGTGGCGCAGGCGGAACAGGTCGCGAAATTGGGTCCTCGAAGCTTGTAATACAGCGAGAACAGGCCCGACGCCATGTTCAGGATCAGCATCGGGATCATGAATGGGCTAACTCGGGACGGGCCCTTATTGAGCAGGATGACGTGCTGTTCCTCGGTGGTCTGCAATCCGCCGATGCCCGAGCCCAGGTAGACCCCGACTTCATCGCGATTGGTCCTTTCCAGGTCGAGGCCGGAATCCTTGAGCGCGCCCCAGCCGGCATAAACGCCGAAATGGGTGAAACGATCCGTACGGCGAACTTCTTTGGGATTCGGGAAGGCGGGTGAAGGATCGAAGTTACGCACCTCGGCCGCGATCTGACAGTCGTAGGCAGACACGTCAAACGCGGTGATGCGATCAATCCCGCATTCCCCAGACAAAAGGTTCTTCCACAAGGTATCGGCGTCGTGACCCAGGCTGGAGACACAGCCAATGCCGGTGACAACAACGCGGCGGTCAGACCAGGAACTCATGATTTGAACTAGTTAGCCGGCAGGAAGGGAAACGACGACTCAGAAAAGTTCCCAACGAAACGAAAAGGCAGCCGGTTAACCGGCTGCCTTCGCGTCGGAAACGCGTCCGCGGTTATTTCTGCATGTCTTCGACGTATTTGATTACGTCCCCGACGGTTTGGAGCTTTTCAGCTTCCTCGTCCGGTATTTCCATGCCGAATTCTTCCTCAAGAGCCATTACCAACTCGACCGTATCGAGTGAGTCGGCTCCCAAGTCCTCAATGAACTTGGCCTCCGGCGTCACCTGGTCGGCGTTGACGCTGAGTTGATCGACAATGATGTCCTTGATGCGTTGCTCGATGGATTTTTCAGCGGCCATATGGCGTGGATAATTTGCGTGGCCTGTCTAGGCGTCGGCTGGGGGGGGCGTCAAGCCTTGTTCCCGCAAAATGTCAGTCGGTCACATCACCATTCCGCCATCTACGGTCAAAACTTGTCCCGTAATGTAGCGTCCTCCAGGGCCAGCCAGATACAGCGCTGCGGCCGCAATATCATCGGCTTGGCCCAGGATTCCCAGGGGGATTTGCTTGAGCAGACCTTCCTTTAATTTTTCATCCAGGTCGGCGGTCATGTCGGTCTCAATGAACCCAGGCGCAATGGCGTTGCAGGTGACGCCGCGTGAACCGAATTCCCGGGCGACGGACTTCGTAAAGCCGATCAAGCCCGCCTTGCTCGCCGCATAATTGCACTGACCGGCATTGCCAATCAGGCCAATGACGCTCGCGATGTTGATGATGCGGCCGGAGCGTTGCTTAAGAAAGCTGCGGGAGAAGGCCTTGGTGAAGGCGAACGCTCCGCGTAAATTGGTGTTCAACACGATGTCCCAATCGGCATCGCTCAGGCGCACCAGCAAGCCGTCCCGCGTCACACCCGCGTTGTTAACGAGGATATCGACCCGACTGGCGTCCCGCAGGATTTGCTCGGCGGCGGTGGCCACCGCGGCGGGATCAGCCACATCGACGGCCAACGCCCAGGCGCTTCGGCCGAGGGCGCGGACCTCGGCGGCAACTTTTCCGGCATTTTCGGCGGTCCGGGAGACGCAGACCACGTCGGCGCCGGCGGCGGCCAGCTGGAGGGCGATGGCGCGACCGATTCCGCGCCCGGCGCCGGTGACCACGGCAACTTGATTGGCAAGTGAACTCATGAGTGCCTGAACCTCCCTTCCGAGGCGGGCGGGCGTCAATAGCAGTTGAGGTTGGAAAAGCGGCTCGCGGGTAGGGCCGGTGAGTGGCGATGGCTTCGCGCACCCGAGCCAGGCGATGGAAGGCGGGAGGTTGGAGGGGCGTGCGGGGATCTTCCGGGGCTGTCCAGCAAAATCCGGGCCTCACCTTCGTCCGGGCTACGGAAGGTACCGCACACCCAGCCACTCCCCACTGGAGGATGCTTCAGAGGATGGGACCATGAATCGCGCAATACCGCTGCGCGCCACTTGCCCGGCGTCGGCGGCTTCTTCACCGTGAAGGCGTCGTATGCCGATCGCCCCGAAATCCGTGTTTCGTCCGTTCATCCCGGCCGGATCTCCCCTCCGTGAGTTCACGGTCCGCTCCCTCATTGTGGGTACCTTGCTCGGGATTGTTTTCGGGGCGTCCTCATTGTACCTGACGCTCAAGGTCGGCCTAACGGTCAGTGCGAGTATTCCCGTGGCCGTCATCTCGATCGCGTTGTTCCGAGTTTGGGCCAAGTTAGGCGGACAAGACGCCACCATTCTCGAACATAATATCGCCCAGACCGCAGGATCAGCTGGGGAGTCTATCGCCTTCGGTGTCGGCGTCACCATGCCAGCCATACTGATCCTGGGATTCGATCTGGAAGTGAGCCGGGTGTTGCTGGTGGCGGTGCTGGGCGGGTTGCTCGGCATTCTGATGATGATTCCGTTGCGCCGTGCGTTGATCGTGCAACAGCACGGGGAGCTGAAATACCCTGAGGGAACGGCTTGCGCTGAGGTATTGAAGGCGGGTGCGAGCGAGGAATCGCGGGCGGCGGCGGATCCGATTCACCGATTGGAAGGGAAGGGGTCGACCATCAACGCGAAGACCATCTTCGGCGGATTTGCCGTTGGCCTCCTCTACAAGTGCGCCAATGTGGCTTTTAAGTTGTGGAAGGATGTTCCCGAAAAGGTATTTGGAGCGCCGCTGAAGGGTGGGTCGATCTCGGCCGAGATTTCGCCCGAAATGGTCGGGGTCGGGTACATCATTGGTCCGCGAATTTCCGGTATCATGGCCGCGGGGGGCGTACTGAGTTATCTGGTCCTGATTCCGCTGATTAAATTCTTTGGCCAGAACCTGGTCGAAGTGTTGCCTCCGGGCCGCAAATTGATCGGGGAGATGACGCCGAATGACATTCGGGGCGATTACATTTTGTATATCGGTGCGGGGGCCGTTGCCGCGGGGGGGATAGTCAGTCTGTTGCGCTCATTGCCCACGATTTGGCACGGGATCAAGCACAGCGTGGCTGATCTTACCGCCGCTCGTGCCGCCAAGAACGAAGCGGTCCGCGGCCGCACGGAGGTTGATCTTTCCCTGCGGTTTGTGCTGATCGGAATCGTCGTGCTGCTGGCCGCGATTACCTGGGCGCCACCGCTGCAGATGAACCTGTTGGGGGCGATCCTAATTGTCCTGTTGGGCTTCTTGTTTGTGACCGTGTCGTCGCGTCTGACGGGTGAAATTGGGTCTTCCTCGAATCCGGTGTCCGGAATGACGGTGGCGACGTTGTTGTTCACCTGCCTGGCGTTCCTGGCGGTCGGATGGACCGGCAAGGGGTACTACGTTACCGCGCTGTCGGTGGGGGCCATCGTTTGCATTGCGTGTTCCAACGGCGGAACCACTTCGCAAGATTTGAAGACGGGATTCCTGGTGGGAGGGACGCCGAAGCGCCAGCAGGTGGCCATTTTGATCGGGGCCTTTGCTTCGGCCGTGACCTTGGGCCCCATCCTCCTGGCGCTTAATCAGTCGGCGACCACCTACGTCGATGCGCTTGAGGTGGCGCCTTCCTTGCGAGTTCCAACGAACCAGTTGGCCGGACTGGCTTGGGAACGTTTGAGCGGTTCCCAGGGCCGCCATGACCAACAACAGTATCGGGTGTGGCATCAGCCCGATCCGGTGGGCGGCGGTTCGCAGAAGTTCTTGGTGGACGCCACGGGTAAACCGGTGTGGTTGGTCGATCCCGGAATCAACGGCACCCATGCGGAGCGTCCGGATGGTAGCAGCGTCCGCAAGTTCGACGCGCCCAAGGCGGTGCTCGTGAGTTACATCATCAAGGGCATTCTGGACCGGAAGTTGCCTTGGGAATTGGTAATCCTGGGGGTAATGATCGCATTAGTGCTCGAATTGGCCGGCATCAGTTCACTGGCGTTTGCCGTGGGGGTTTACCTGCCGGTTTCGGTTTCCATGGGAATTTTTGCGGGCGGAATGATTCGCTGGTGGGTGGACCGACTGGATCGGCCCAGGCTGGTGAACCAGGGGCTTACCCCGGAAGAAATCACGGCGGAAAGCGATAAGTCGCCTGGGGTCTTGATGGCGTCGGGTTATATTGCCGGCGGCGCGATCGCAGGAATCGTTATTGCCCTGGTCGCGGCCGGAATGGAAAAGACGGATCGGTTGATTACGGACTGGTCGACGAAGTCGAATCCCTTTTTCGCTGGGGCCAATGCCGACCTGTTGTCGCTGGTTCCTTTTGGGCTTTTACTGGCTTTCCTTTGGCTGTCGGCCCGGGGATATATTCTTAAAACTCGATAAGGTCCGCAGCATTGCCGAGGACTGGGCGACTGTTTAATCTACCTCATGAACGCAAGCCGCTGGATGGTCCGGGGTGTGACCACAGTCCTACTGCTCGCTGGCATCCTGCTGGCGGGATGTGCGGGGTGGCGGAAGCCGGATTTGAAATCTCAAATTGGGATCATGACCTATGATCAGGCCTTACTAGAGTTGGGGCCGCCCAATCAGGTGGCTGATCTGGAGGGGGGCGGCAAAGTGGCTCAGTGGCTGCAATATTCGAGCCGAGTCTACTCAACCGCGGGACCCGCGTATGGGGCTTGGGGTCCGATGTGGGGTGGTTTCGCCAGCGCCAATGTCAGTTCCACCCCAGCCGTTTATCTTTTGCTTACCTTTGGACCCGACTTGAACTTGGCCAGCGTGCGGCAGCAGTACAAGTGATGAGTGCCTTTTTGCAGGTCAATGAAGCCGGGGGTGGACTGTGGGGTTTTGCCAATCGGTTATTGATGGTCTTGATCGTGCTCGCCCTGCTGGCGGGCGGGGGGCTTAGTTATCTGCCGTTGATCCAACAAAACCGGGATTTGCGGGAGCGCCTGGAGCGAAATCGAGCGCAACTGGCGGCGCTGCAAGCTGAATTGCGATCCTTGCAGACGACCGTGAATGCGCTGCAGACCGATCCCCGGGCCGTGGAGCGGGCGGCCCGCGAACGGGGCATGGCCCGGCCTGGGGAAGCAATCATCCGGTTCGAGCCGGATCCAGGGGTGAGAAACCGCTGATCGGGAGAGAGACCCAGATTAATCGCGAGTCGCGATTGATCTTTCCCGCGGGCAGTGGGAGGTACCCCAGCCGGTGTGGGATACGCGCCGTTTTGCCGGCCCTCAGATTATTCGATTAGATTCGCGCCCATTCGCGCTTCCAGCTGGACGGATTCAGCCAGGGAGGGTGGGCGGCGCCAGCACGTTCAGGAAGGTGAAAATTCCGCGGCCACAGTGAAATAAAATTGACTATCTAATCGAAATGATTTGGTTTTTTAATATCTCCACCGTTCCTGGTCTATTTGAGGCTTTTTTAAGCCGTTACCGATTGAGCACCCTCGTGCCCGTCGCTCAAATAAATCGTTCGAGTTGGGGTGGAATAGAGTAGTGGCCGATAGAAATTATCTCCCCACCATGAAACACAGAAATCTAGTGGCCAGTTTGATGACTAGGCTTTTCCCAGTCGCCTTCGGATTGACCTCCTTGGCGAGCAGTACCAGCGGTACCTTGTACTTCACGACCTTTGCGGGCGGACAGAATGTCCACAAAGTCGCCTATAAATAGTGGCTGGGAGAAAACTACCCAATTTAAGGGTTCGGATGGGTGGGAAAATCGTCAACTATTACAACTGTTATAGTTAATCCGACTTTTTGGGTTGCTGGAGTTCACTTTTCCCGCGTTTTCCCCATTTTTCGGCACCTGTGGCGACACTTCTTCCGTAGCGAGTAGCGGCCGAAGTTCTTCTGAAGCCAGCGCTTGGCAGCCGCGATCTCGCAGTCCTACTTTTCGTGGCCGTCCTGGGGGACGATGAACTCGGGCCGCAAGGCGAAGACCTCGCTTCGACCCGGAGCGACCACGACCGGAGTCAGGGCGGTGTGAAAGTAGATTCGCGGTCCCTTCTCCGG
>Ga0105044_10007501_pt1 | contig 15018 bp, 14 predicted proteins | sample MAT01_FD_78092 | JGI IMG/M metagenome (GOLD analysis project Ga0105044, IMG submission 78092) | Freshwater microbial communities from Lake Fryxell liftoff mats and glacier meltwater in Antarctica - MAT-01 | ecosystem: Environmental > Aquatic > Freshwater > Ice > Liftoff microbial mat | place... | reverse complement strand
GACGAATGGCTGACTACTCTTTGCTGGGCATGTCATCGTTCAAGACATCCGGACAAGATGGTGCCGAAATCAATTGTGGAAGAAGTAAGCCAGTCAGATTTCCGTGCGCTGACAAACTACATCGACATACCGAATAAACCTTCTCCGCTAGCCACTACCGAAAGTGAATCGACTGCGGAAAAAGTGAATCGGAAGCCTACGTCCATTCCGTCCAAGCTTAGTGGCGACGCGGCTGGTTTTCCGCGGATGAGTATGCGCAAGGCAGACTCCAACATTCAGCGCCCTCAGGCGAGATTTGATTATGACCCCAACAAGCTGCCGCTATCAGATCGCCCCGAGTTCCCCAGACCGACCAGAAATAACGAAGAAATCCATAAGTGGGCTGCGGTCGCAATTTGCGTCGGAGCGCTGATCTTTCTTTTGGTTCAACTACTTTGGTGATCAAGCCTCACCCCGCCGGCTTCGACACGAACAGGTTTATTCCCAGTCGCTGCGACAGGAACTTCGCCACCAGTTGGCCCTTTACGCTGTTGCCGGCGGAGTCCAGCGGCGGGGCGAATGTGCCAAGGCCGGCCTTGCCCGGGGAGACGGCGACGATGCCGCCGCCGATGCCGCTCTTGCCCGGCAGGCCGATCTCGTAAAGCCAGTCGCCGGATGTCTCGTACAGGCCCGCGGTCGCCATCACGGCCAGCGCGTAGTGGCAGACCATCGGGTCGACGACGCGTTCTTTCGTCAGTGGGTTGACGCCGCCGTCGGCCAGCGTTGCTCCCATGATGGCCAGGTCGCGGGCGCTGACGTTCAGCGAACATTGCCGGGTGTACAATTCAACCGCTTCCACCGGGCCGATCGCGATGCGGCCAAAACCCTGAAGCAGTCTCGCGATTGACTGATTGCGGGAGTTGGTTTCCGTTGCGGACGCGTACACCTCGTCGTTCATCGACAATGTCCGCCCCGCGAACCGCGACAGGCCATCATGGATGAACTTCCATTTGGATTCAACGTCAGGGCCGGGCACGAGACTGGTCGTCGCAATCGCCCCTGAGTTGACCATCGGATTGGTACGCCCCCCGTCGCCGCGTTCGATTCCTTCCAGAGAGTTGAACGCCCGGCCGGTCGCGTTCACGCCGACCTGCTCGCGCAATACGTCCGGCCCCAGGACTTCGCAGACAAGGGCGAACACGAACGGCTTCGACACGCTCATGATCGAGAACGGGTGATCCGAGTCGCCGGCCGCGTGAACCTTGCCGACCGTGTCCACAACACAGATGCCGAGCAGGTCGGCCGGCACACGCGCCAACGCAGGGTAAACCTGCGAGTTCTGCCCGGACGTGTCCGCCTTGAAGCGCGCGTGAGCCTCAGCCACCAACTGCTGCACATCACTCGCGGCGGGTAATTGGCCGGTGGAGACAAAACCGGCCTGGGGCGAAGAACTGCTGAACATCATTGGCTCCGGGTGTTGCAAGCAGGGGGCGTCGCACGCGTTTTCAGTCAATATCACTTCGGCGAACTCGTGTTGACAAGTCGAAAACAGCAGATTCCCGTGCTACACTATCTCCGGCGTGTCGACTCGCGACCGCCACACCTCCGGAGTGCCCCCCCATGTTTGAACGCATCGCGAACGGCTTCACCATGGCCCGCAGCAGCTGGTCAGTGCTGATGGCCGACAAGAAACTGCTTGTTTTCCCGATGATCAGCGGCATATTGACGCTGCTCATTCTGGCAACGTTCGCGATCCCCACCGCGATCCTGCATCAGAAGGGGCAGCTGATGGGCGAGGACGGCAAGCCGCACATCTGGTTCTACCCGATCCTGTTCGCGTACTACGTGGCCACTTACGCCGCGGTGATTTTCTGCAATGCGGCCCTCGTCAGCTGCGCCCTGCTCCGCTTCGATGGTCAACCGGCGACACTGGGGGATGGCCTGCGTGTCGCCATGGCCCGCCTGCCGCAAATCCTCGCATGGGCGGTCGTTTCCGCCACGGTCGGTATGGTGCTTAACGCCATCGAAAGCGCCAATGAACGGATCGGCTACTTCATCAAGATGATTCTCGGCACCGCCTGGTCGCTGATGACCTACTTCGTGGTGCCGATTCTGGTTGTCGAGAAAGTCGGCCCGATCGATGCCGTCAAGCGCTCGACATCGCTGATCCGCAAGACATGGGGCGAAGCCCTCGTCGGCAAAGTCGGCCTGGGGCTGTTCTTCTTCCTGATGGTCATCCCGCTGATCGCGCTGTTTGTCGGCGGCATCGTGCTGTTGAAAACATCGGTGGCGATCGGGGTCACCGTGCTGGCGATCACCGGCATCCTGTTCCTCATTTTCCTGGCCGTGTCGTCGGCCATGAGCACGATCTTCCTGACTGCCATCTACCAGTACGCGCAATTCCAGCGCGTGCCGGATGGCTTCAACCAGCAGGCGATGGCCGGAGCCTTCGGGCACAAGTAGTCGTTGTTGAACTGTGACTGCGGAAGGAGCGTTCGATCGGGCGCTCCTTTACTTCTTGCTGACCGCCTTCATCGCGGCACGCAACTGGATCAGCGCATCGTCGATCTGGTCGATCGCCTTTTCCTTGAAGCCGCCGAAGTTGTTGTTGCCGTTCTTCAGTTCCTGACGTGCTTCCTGCAGCCCCTCGATCGCATTGCGGATGCGCGGGAAGTCGCCCTTCTTCGTGTCCTTGTCGTTCTTGTCTTTGATCCCTTTGAAGTTGAAGTCTTTCTGGCTGATGAGTGCCTTCTCGATCGACACGATCGCGGCATCGATCGAGTCGATCGCCTTGCCCTTGTGGCCGCCGAAGACATCCGGCGCATCGTTCAGTTCCTTGCGGGCATCGCGAAGATCGTAGAGCGCCTTGTGCAGGGCCGGGTGTTTCGCCTGGGCGTGCAGTCGCTCCGCGGCAGGCGCGAGGAGCGCCAGCAGCGTGAAGGCAACGATCCGACCGGTCGGCCACTTCGTAGTAATCATTTCCGTACCTTGCGAAGAGTGAATGACGATTGACCGGTGGATCATACCCGCTCGGCGCGTCGGCTCAAGATTTTGTTGGGAACAAAAGTGCTTTCGTCAGCGTCAATCGTGTGTACAATACGGGGAACATCCGCTCTTTCGCACGGTTTGCCGGCATCGGATTGGCCTGCGCCCCGCACATCAGTCATCGGGTCGAATTGATCGGGAGTCGTTCATGCTGCGATGCACATTGTTCATCCTCGGCCTGGTGATGCTCGGCCAGGGAATCGTTTCGTTGTCAAGCGCGCAGGAAGTCGGTGGCCGGCCGCACATGGAGCTGGTCCGCGGCCTTCGCAAGGAGGGCATGTCCGACCTGGCGCTGCAGTACCTCGACCGGCTGAAGGCCGGCAAGATCGACGCGGAAACGTCGTTGGTGCTCGATCTCGAGTACGCTCGCACCTGGCTCGACATCGCCGGGGACGAGAACGACGAACTCAAACGCAACACGATGATCGGCCAGGCGAAGCGCAAGCTGGAAGCGTTCATCGCTGCCAACGGCAAGCATATTCTGGCACCGCAGGCCAATGTCGAACTGGCCCGGCTCAACGCCGTTGAAGGCAAGCAGTTGATCCGCAAAGCCCGCAAGTTTGAAGAGCCGAAGCAGATCGCCGCCGCCATGAAGCTGGCCCAGCCACCGCTGAAAGCGGCTGCGGACAAGTATCGCGCAACTGCCGGCATGATCGAAGCACAGTTGAAAACGCTGGATGCGAGCAAGTCCCCCGCGAACGATCGGCTGCGAAAAGAACTGCTGGACTTCCAGACGACCGCTCAACTCGATGAAGGCATCACCATCTACTATCTGGCCGAGACGGTTGTCGGCGACGACACGAAAGACGTCGCCGCCCAGGGCAAGCTTTACAAGGACGCGCAGAAGATCTTCGAAAAGCTGATGTACTCCGATGAGAAGGCCCCCATCGCCTATATCGCGCGCGCCTGGTGTTCGCAGGCTCAGTTGAAGGGTGGCGATCCCGGCACGGCCGAAAAGACGATGAACGAACTGCTGAACAAGAAGGGCGTACCGGTCGCGGCGGCAGGTCTGCGCGTCGGCCGGTATTTCAGCATTCTCAACTCGTTCGATAACTACGCCAAGCTCGAGAAAGACACGCTGGCGTGGCTGCAGGACTATGCCGCGTACCGCGATACGGCCGAAGGACTCGGTTGCCGCTACTACCTCGCCAAGGCCCGGGGGGCGCTGGGTTTTCCCGGTTTGAAGATCGACAAGAACATGAAGGTCATTGGCATCTCGCCGGCCGGCCGCGCGAAATTGGAAGAAGCCCAGCGCGGTTACAAGGAACTGGCCGACGGCGAAAACGAGTACTCCGAACGTTCGGCTCGCAACCGCGCCCAGATTCTGGTGACTCTTGCCGATGCCGATGGTAACGGCGATGCCCCGCCCGTCGCGTCGCTGCAGAACTTCGAACGCGCCTACCTGATGGCTCAGGTGCAGGTCGCCCGCTATGCCCAGTTCAAGAATGCCATCGGCATGACCCCGCCGTCCGATGAGGAGATCAAGAAGGAAGAACTAAAGCGTTACGGCAACGCCCTGCGTTACCTCGAGCATGCCCTGAAGATCGCCAATCAGACCAAAGAGACTGAAAAGGATGTTTTCGCCGCGCATCTGTTTCTTGTGGCCTGCTACAGCGAATTGAAGATGTACCCGCAGGCGGCTATTCTGTCGGAGCACCTGTCGCGCGAGTACCCGAAGATGCAGAAAGCATCGGTCGCGGGGTCAGTGTCGGTGCAGTCTTACAACCGAAGCCAGATTGAACTGAAGGGGCTGAAGGAAAAAGCCATCGCCGAGAGCGGCGACGGTGACGCGAAAGTGGAACAGTTCTGGGACGCCAAGTTCAAGGCAGATACCGAACGCATGCGTCGTGCGGCCGGGTATTTGATCAAAGAATGGCCCGGCGAAACTGCCAGCGACGAGGCCCGGCATCTGCTGGCGTTCTATGCCGCCCGCGAGAAGAAGTTCGACGAAGCCTACAAGGCTTACGCTGGCATCCGCAACGCGTACCCGGCAGTTCAGGCCGCCCGACTGGAGCTCGCCAGCGTCGTCTTCACCATGATCTACCCGACCGACAATCGTGATCCGTCAACCTTCAACCAGCGGTTGGCCGACAATCTGCGAACTTACAGCAAGCAATGGAAAGAGGCACTGGGCCTGCTGGAAGCAACCCCGGCACCGGAAGATGAAGCGTCGCTGACCGATGCATTGTGTTACATTAACAGCCGGCTGCAACTGGCTCGCATGTACCAGTTGGAAGGGACCGCAGCGAAGGCCGAGAAGGTATCGACTGATCTGTCGAAAGAGATCGGCCGATTTACAAAGCCGACCGCCGAGCAGAAGGCCGATCTGAGCATGAATGCGAAGACCGTCTCCCTCAGCGCCATCCGCGCCCAGGCAGTTGTCGACTACAAGAACGGCGATCATGCGAAGGTAGCCGAGCTGCTCAATCCCCGGATCGAAGAGATCAAGAAGGACTTCGCGAAGAAAACGCCCGAGGAATCGATCCTGATCCAGCGGCTTCGCAAGACGCAGCGAGACACGGTGACGCTGGCCCTGCAAAGCTGCGTGCAGGATCAGAAGATCGATCGCGCCGGCGAACTGCTCGACCTGCTCGAAGCCAGCGGCGGCAGCGTCGAAGAACAGATGGGGACATTGCAGACGCTGGTCAACAACGTCCGTTCTCAGCTCGATGAACTCGACGCGGTCATCAAGAAGGCAACCACCGACAAGAATAAGGCCGAGGTCGATGCGAAAACCGCTGAAGCGAAGATCCTGAAAGATGGCTTCACGAAACTCCTGCAGAAGTTGATTGCCCGGGGAAGCGTGCTGCCGATGAAGATGAAGCTGTTTCTCGCGCAGGGGCTGGTGGGCGTCGAGGCGTATGCCCAGGCGACGGCGGAACTCGTGGAGTTCCGGAAGATCCCCAAACTGGCGATGCCGGTCGAGCCGGCCGGCAATCCAAACGACGAACAGACTGCCAAGTACAAGCGGGAACTCGAAGACTTCGCGGGTTACGACAAGTATCAACGGCAGGCGCAGTACATGCTTGCCCGCACCTACTGGAAGTCGAAGGACTATCAGAAGGCACTTGCCTTGTTCGCTGAAATGACCGGGCCGTTGAGTTCCAAGGGACCGACGCCGAAGGACAAACAGGGCTGGGCATACCCCAGCCTGCAGGTTCGCAAGGACAAGGCGATGATGCTCGAAGAGATGGCGCTGGCTGCTCCGGAAGCCGATCGCATGCGTCGCTGGAGCGAGGCCGTGCAGGAGTGGATCGGCATCGCCAAGACGTTCTCGCCGCAATTGGTACCGATCCAGCAGAACCTGAAGCCCGAAGACGAAGCGCGTAAATTCCTGTTCATGGCGCTCGTCGCCCCCCGGGCGGACGATGACGAAACCGATTTCACCGTCATGCGGATCCCGCTGATTTGCATGAACTACGGAGCCCTGTTGACGGAGGAGCGTGAGAACGCCGCCAGGCTGGCTCAAGAGACCGCCGTCAAGCGCGAACGCTACTTCGATTTGTACTTTGAGCAGAAGCGCTGTTCGGTGATGGCGTTCAGCAAAATCGGCCCGGCGGCCGTGAAGGGCAGTACCGCTGACTTTCAGCAGAAGTTCGTCGACTTCGCCAAACAGTTCAAGGACTTGCAGTCTAAGGAAAAGAACCCCGACCTGCCGGCCGAACTCAAGACGCGCATCAAGCATCTGGTCGATACGGTTCCCGAATTGAAACGCGAGTACGACAAACCGTCCGGCTGAGCTTGTTGCAGCGAATATGAATCACCCGAAATCGATCGCCCTCTACAAGGATTCGCTTCATGATCACGCGTTTCACTGCAGGTCTGGTGCTGGCCGGGCTGATGTTGGTAATCGTCGGCGACACTTTGGTCGTCGGGCAGGACAAAGTCGAACGCCGCGACCGCAAGACCGACAAGAATGTGATGGTCACCGGCAAGATCAGGGAAGAAAGCTCGACGGGCTTCAAAATGGTGGTGGGCGGCAAGGAAGAGACGATCCCCGCAGGGGACGTTGTTCGCGTCTTTTACGACGATATGCCCGCCGGCTTGAAGGTCGCGTACACCAACCTGTTCCTCAACGAGGAGAAGGAAAAGGACCCGGCGAAGCTCCTCAAGGATTACCAGGACTTTTTCCTGAAGGCAAATGCGACCCAGGGCGTCAGCGCCCCGGCGAAACGTTACCTCGACTACCGCATCACGATGCTCAAGGTCGCGGCCGCCGCCGACAACGACGACACCAAAGGGGACGCAATCGGCGAGGCCCGCCGGGCACTCGAGAACTTCGCCACGACGTACAAAGCAGGGTGGGAAGTGCCGTTCACCAATCGGCAGCTGGCGAAGATGCATCTCGACCGGCAGGACTATGAGAGCGCGATCAAGATCCTCAACGATCTGGCCGCATCACCGGCCGTGTCCGACGACTTCCGAAACGAGGCCGACCTGATGCTGATCGACGCCATGTTCCAATCCGATAAGACCGAGGCGGTCACCGCCAAGATCGACAAGGCCCTTGGCGATGCCAAAACAACCGAAGCCCAGAAGGCCCGCTTCCGCATCTACAAGATCGGTCTGGAAGCTCAGGCCCCCAACTCCAAACTCGAAGAAACGATCAAGAAGCTGGATGACGTGATCGCCAAAACACCGGAACCGGGCACGAAAGCCCTGGCTTACAACATCATGGGAGATGTCTACGCTCAGCGTTCGATGCCGCGCGATGCGATGTGGTCGTATCTGTGGGTCGATGTCGTCTACTCACAGGACAAGGCCGAGCACATCAAGGCCGTGACCAAACTGCTGAAGTACTTCAAGGACGAGAAGGACAACGAGAAGGTCCAGATCTATCGCGAGAAGCTGGCACGGATCAAGTAACGCAACCAATCACGACGAGCAGGGGGCATCAGCCCCCTGTTCTTTTCGCTGAAGGGCTCCACATGTTCCTGCGACTGATACTGGCGTCGTTCGTCATCGCCCCCGGTGTTGTCATGTCCGCCGACCCGGTCCCGGCTAAGCCGATCGCCGAGAAGAACGAACTTCTCTTTTCCGATGACTTTGAAGGAGCCGAACCGGCGAAGGCATGGCATCGCGTGGTGCCGACGTTCGTCGTCGAAAAGGGGTTGCTGAAAGGCACGCAGACACGCGACAAGGACATGCCCACGGCCGACGGCAAAGGCGTCGTCAAGGCCCACGCCGCGGTGCACGGCTTGGAAATCCCGACAAAGGACAGCGTCGTTGAGGCGCGCATCCGCTTTGACGGGGCAACGATGATCGACGTCGAGTTTGACGATCGCAAGTTCACCGGTGCCCATTACGGCCACCTGTGCCGCGTTCAGGTTCGACTCAACGGCGTCACGCTCATTGATGAGCGCGACGGCAACATGCGAAACGACATCTACGAGATGAAGAAAGACCCCGCGAAAAAGGCCGAGGTCGCCAAACTGCTGATGGGCCGCAGCGTGACCTACCCGGTGAAACTCGATACCGGCAAGTGGTACAACCTCGCGGTCGAGACCGTCGGCGAGGAGATGCGCGTCAGCATCGACGGCAAGCCGGTCGGCTATCTGAAGTCATCGGGCATCGCCCATGCGACCAAGTCGAAGATCGAGTTCGGCGTCGCCGGCAAGGATGGCAGCATCGACGATGTGAAGGTCTACAACGCCGTACCCGCGGCGAAGTAAGAGGACGTCATCGAACTGCCCGGGATCAATCGAAAATCGAGTGGCAACGGTGCAAAGTTCCGTCGGTCCGCAACCGTATAACGCTCATGTAGCGATCTGCCGCGCGTCAATTGTCCGGGTACTGAAGTGATGCTGTGGCGTTGAACACCTCTGTTCCCGTCAAGATTCATGAAGAAACACTGCCCACGCTGCAATCGTAAGATTGTCGTTCGCGCCTTCGCGCTCTGGCTGTCGGTCGCGGTTCTGAACCTTCAGCCGGGGAAAGGCCAATCGGTGCCGCTCAAGGCGCCCGTCGGGACCGACTGGTTGAAGAAGTAAGCCTGCACCGTCTCGAAGCAATCGCGCACGGCGATGTCGCTGCGGACAAACCAGTCAGGCATGCCTTCAAACACATCCATCCTTGCCAACGCGTCGTCGTCAACGGCCCAGAGTTCGCCGGTGATTTCCTCGCCGTGATCCTGATCCAGCACCAGTCCCGGGTGCCAGCCGAGCGCGTACATTCGGTACAGCGGCATTGTGGCCGCGTCGCCGCGGAACTCCTGTCCCGCGAGGAAATGGTGGTTCTTCTGGCCTCGCTTCAACGTGCCGTAAAGGAAGAGAATTGTTTTGCTCATGGTACCGGGGAGCGTTTTCGTTCGGGAGAGTTGCAGCCATTATACTCTCCCGAGGGGGGCATGCCGTGGTCGAAACCGGCAATGCGCCAAGCCCTGAAGGTAGCCGGCGACATGAGGGAGTTCCCGAAGGACAAGGAACCAGCGGCAATGGTAAAGCGCAGTTACCGCGAGCACTGGGGCACGCCGAAGGTGGGTCTGATGGAAACCGATCAGTAGTCGCCGAGCACTTCACCGCCATTGCGCGTACCGAGTGCCAGCCACGTCTGGGCTGCGACACTGCTGGTGACGAAGCGGACCGACCCGTCCATCAGAAGGCAGTTCACCCCGCGAGGATGATAGCTCCGGCTGGTGATCACTGCATAGGTCGGCATATTGGTCGTTTGCCCTTCGCGCATGCTGTTGAAGTCGATGTCGTATTCGACGCCTCCGGAAGAATACGCACATTTCGTGTTGGGGGGGAACGTCGTTGTCACGCCTGATTGGTGCACACGGGCATCCACCCATTCCGTATGGCCGCTGTTCGACTTGAAGTCGCCTCCCCATGCACCGATCGTTCCGGGATTGGTGGGGCGTGCCGTGCCGACTGCCGACGGATTTCCACTGTTGCGTAAGTACGGTGTATATGCCTTGACCTCCGACATCGCCAGCGTTTGGCTGGATCCGTCCGCGAATTCGCCCACGGTAGTACCGCGGTTTACGACAAACGCACCGTCCCCGCCGGTTCCCGTACCGGCGGCGTCCGGCATATAGATGAACCACGATCCCGCATTGGCACCATAGGTCAGGGGATAGTGTGTAAGCGATCCGTCCACTCGCTTCCGGTCGTTCACATCACTCGGGCAGACCAACAAGGCCACGCGCTTCTGCGTGACGGCCGGTTGTGCCGTGTACGTCGTCGAGAATTCGATTAATCGCTGCAGATTCTCCTGCTCGACAAACGGCAACAGCTTTGACGGAAAACTCCAGGCGGCTCCGGTGGTGCCGATCGGGTAGTCGCCCAGCGACGGATACGCCGAACTGGCGACTTCATACCCGTGAATGGCCAAACCCAGCTGCTTCAGATTGTTGCCGCACTTAACGCGGGCGGCAGACTCACGCACCCTCTGGACGGCCGGGAGCAATAGGCCGATCAGCACTGCAATAATCGCGATCACCACCAACAGTTCAATCAGAGTGAAACCGGTGTGAACGCGTGCGCTGGTCTGGTTTGATCGCATTCAAAAACGCTCCGCCTGGGGGGCGAACTTGGGGTACACTGGGAGGAAGTTAAGATCGAGACTCGATCTCAACAAGGTAGGCTGTTGCGTACGGCTTTCAACAGGAAAAATGAGAGAACAAGTGGCAGACATGAAAAAAGGTGAGCGGAACAGACGTTCCGCTCACCTAAGAAATTCGGTAATTTGTGTGTAAACCCTTTTACTTCATCACGTTTCGCTTGATGACGTACTTGTCCTTGTTGTCGGCCAGCCACTTGGTGGCAGCGGTTTCCAGATTCTTGTTGAAGTCCTGACCCTTAATTAATTTCGGCTGGGCATAACCATCTGCCGGCAGCAGACCCAGTTGCGAAAAGGTCCCTTGCAGGGTTACGCCATTGGCGTCGGGCTGGTTCCACTTCAACTCGCTCATTGCTGTCAGAATCAGTTTGCTTTCCTCCGCGTCGATCGGCTCTTTCACCAGCTTGGCATTCGGCTTGGAGGTGAATGATCGATAGCGCTGCAGCAGCAGGTTGGCGGCAAATGCCCGGTCAGCGGCTTCTTTGGCCTTCAGTGCCGACTTCGGATCTTCGAAGATTTTCAGGGTCTTCTTCACCGTCGTCAACTGCTTGTCGTAGTCGGGTGCCGACTTGTTCAGCGGTTGTGCGAACTGCTGCATCACGTAAAAGTCGCCGTCCGGGTGCTTGCTGACAAAGAAGCAGCCTTCCTGCCCCGCCGTCAACGCGACAACCGGGCCCGGGATGCGTGCAATGGCCGGGCGAATGTTCGGCTGAGTGCTCAGGGGCGGGGCCACCCCGCCGCCATTCGTCTGGAAGCCGATGCGGAGAGTCGTCACGCCCTTGCCGCCCAGGATCGCGTCGTCAATCTTCACTACGGCAATCTGGTATTCGACCTTTTCGGCCGCGCCGGGGAAAGGCATTGCCTTTGTCGGCTCTTTTTCAATCTCGACGACCTTGCCGACGACAACCACTTCCGCGGTCTGTGCCTGCAGTTGGGCCGGGATGTCGGCCGGCAGCGCTACACGCAGGGCCTTGGCCATCGACGTGAAGCTCAGCGGAAGGATGATCGCGATCGACGCGATGGCGAATTTGAACATGCGATACATAAGCAAACCTCTTGGTTGGTAATGTGTTTGGGGGATAATGCCGGTTGGACTAAGGACGAGACAGACCGTTTGTCGGATTGTGGACTTCGGGAATTTATCCGGAAATCGGCCGAGATGCGACCGGACGGTTCAACAGTTGTCTCAATGCCTGTTCGAGATCGTCATATTGGAACCGATAGCCGTGCCGGATGGCCTGTTGCGGGATGACTCGCTGGCCGCGGGTGGCGACCGCGGCCACTTCGCCAAGCAGCACACGAAGCGCAAAACGTGGTACGGGCAGCCAGCAAGGGCGTTTCAGCACCTTGGCGAGTGTCTTGCTGAAGCCCCAGTTGGTCTGCGGTTCGGGGGCGGTGGCGTTCATCGGGCCATGAAGACTGTCCGACGACAACGCATGGCGGATCATACCGGTCAGGTCGTCAATGTGGATCCAACTGATCCACTGCTTGCCGTCGCCGACGGGGCCGCCGATGAACAACTTGAACGGCAGCAGCAATTTCGACAGGGCGCCGCCATCGGGCGCGAGAACCATGCCGATACGGGGATGCACGACGCGAACGCCGGCTGCCCGGGCCGGGTCGGCGGCGGCTTCCCACACGATGCAGATCTTCGCGAGGAAATCGCCGCCCGGCGCGTCGCTCTCGACCAGTTCCTCATCCTCATGAGGGCCATAGTAACCGACGGCCGAGGCACTGATCAGCACTTTCGGGCTGCCCTCGTCGCGACGGGGGTGTTCCGCCATACGTGCCGCGATCAGCCTCGTCGGCTCGACACGACTGTCGATCAACCGCTGCTTGAACTTTGCCCGCCAGCGACGGGCAAACACATTCTCACCGGCCAGATGGATGACGGCGTCGCACCGATCGAGTTCGTTCAACCAGGGACCGGGCGAAGCAGGGTCGCCCCGCAGTGTCAGAACTCGATCCGGAAATCCGGGTGAGTCGCGACGGCTCAGCGCGAGCACTTCATGCCCGTCGCCGAGCAGTGCAGGCAACAGTCGGGAGCCGACCAGACCGGTTGCGCCGGTGACCAGTATCCGCATCAACAACCTCGCCGGTCAAACAAAGGCGAACACTGCCCGGCAGCATGATCGGCCGGGCAATCGGTTACTTCTTGCCGAGGGGTGCGAGAACGGCGGCGATATCCTTGATGATGTCCTGCCCGCCGTCGACCTTGGTCGCGATACGGAGCATTTCACCCTGAACCTTCTTCTGCACCTCTTCCATCTTCGGCTTGTACTTCTTCTCGAGTTCATCCTTCTTGGCACCCTGCGGTTCGCCGATCTTGTCGATGCGGGTCTTCAGGTCCGCCAGCTTGTCGCCGGTCTTCTTCAATTCGATCTTCGCCTTCTCGGCCGATTCCTTGTCCTTGATCGAGGCGAGCACATCGGCGAAGCCGCTGAAGGTCTTGATCGCATCTTCGGCCAGGTCGTCGTGCGTATCCTGAGCCCGTCCGGGCAGCGTCCAGACGAATGCCAGCACTGCCGTCAGGAGAACCTTCTTCATGAAATGCTCCAGCATGTTTCGGGGTAGGGGGCCAAGTCACTTGGCCTTTCTGAGCAGTATAGGGAGCCCGCCTCTTGCTCACCTGTGGAAAACCGCACCGGCACAGCAGATTTTCAACGCAGGGTGATCTCGTACCGAATGTGGTTGGCCATGATCTTCTCCGTGCCTTTCGGCACCGTGTTAACGAGAAGCCCCCTGCCGTCCCGCAACGTATACTCGAACGGCTTGCCTGTCACGGGATCGACCGGTAATGGCAGCTTGATATCGCCCGGCGTTGCCGGCAACTTGCCGTCGTGCGCGGCCGCGTGCAGGCGAATCGCTTCGACAACCTGCAGCATCGCGAACCGCTGATCGAGCCGGGCCTGGGCCGCACGCACCTTGCGGACGGCGGCACTCAGGCTGCTGGCCAGAATGTCCTCGATGTCAGTCAGTTTCGCACTCTCGGTTCTTTCCATTGCTTCATCGGCCTGCCAGAACGGAAGGGCCGCCCACTTGGCCATGTCATCGCGAAGGACTTCCTGTCGGAACAACAACCGCAGAAAGATCACCTGGCCCGGCGGGTATTGCTTCACTTTCGCCTCGGGACAGCCCAGTTCGATCAGATTTTGTTGCGATTTCTGCAGCCACGCGGCATCTTCGCTTCGGGCCTTCACCCAGCGCTCCGCATCGGCAAACGCCTCTTTCGTGTTCAACATGCCGGAATTTCCGCGCACTTTCGCAATGATCTGTGCGACGTCGTCATCACTCCAGACACGGGAAGGATCGGTGAAGCCGGCGAACTCGCTGCGGACAAACACCCGTTCCCCTTGCAGCGCCTGCCGGACGTCGACCAGCGAGGACGGCAACTGCACCAGCGCCCAGTACAGGTTGGGCGCGCCCGGCTGCTGGATCAGCTCTTCGATCGTGCCGATCGTCTGCTGCGCGATGGCGATGCAGACCAGGTTGCCGATCAGCGTGGGATGTTCGCCGAGACACTTCGCCAGGGCGAGATTCGTTTGAATGGTCCGGATCGCATCGTCGAACTTGCCGGCCTTGACTTGGCCGCGGGTGCGGACCTTCAACACTTGCGACAGTGAACGAAGCTGTTGAATGTCCGGCAGCAGCAGATTGATGCCGTCGCTTTTCAACTGCTGCAAGATCTGCCAGTCGCACCCTTCCAACCGGGCCGCGTACAGGGCTTGCCTGGCCGATGTGCCGCCGTAGTTCTCCGCGTCTTTCGGCAGATCTGCCAGCGGGCAGGTCAGCCATTTGGTCCGGTCCTCGACCAATTGCTTATCGTGGTACAGAACATTCTGCTCCATGAAGCACTTGTAGAACGCCTGCACCGAATTGCCCGGCTTCTTGTCGAGCAGGTCGGGCAGCAGCAGGAACTTGAGCGCCGGCTTCGGCTCGCCCTGCGGCGAAAGCGCGAGTTTCGTGACCGGCAACTGTTCCTGTCCCATGACGGGCAGTGCCCACAGCAGCGCGCAGCATAACGTCAGTAGTCGCATGACAATGGCTCCCTGGAAAAGAATAGACTCAATCGATGACGACGGAAGAGATCGACTTGATCGTCCAGATCGGCTCATCAGGCAATACTGCCGGCACGGCAATGATCGGCGGCAACGCGTCCGGGTCGGCCGTGCGCAGGGCTTTCACATAAATCGACGGCGCCGGTAGCGACTCCACCGTGGGCGTACCCGGCCGAGGCGTCGAATCGACAACGACTTCCACATCTCGTGTGCGCGGCCCGTTCAACAGAAGCACCAGTGACACGCACTGCGTGATCGCGAACAGGCCCGCCAGCGCCGGCCAGATTCGCCGGGGCTTCACCGATGCCCGCCCGGCGGCGAACAGCATCCCATCGCGATCGAGACTCGCGCCAGATGGCTTCAACGAACCGAGTCG
>Ga0105044_10007500_pt1 | contig 15018 bp, 12 predicted proteins | sample MAT01_FD_78092 | JGI IMG/M metagenome (GOLD analysis project Ga0105044, IMG submission 78092) | Freshwater microbial communities from Lake Fryxell liftoff mats and glacier meltwater in Antarctica - MAT-01 | ecosystem: Environmental > Aquatic > Freshwater > Ice > Liftoff microbial mat | place... | reverse complement strand
TGCGATATACACTTCTCCAAAAATTTAATGTCTTTTCTAAGCTCACATATTTGATGTCGATACGGGGACAGCCATTTATGCCAAATTCCGATGATCGTACCACTCACACCACGCATATTTATGGCGGTCAGTTTGGGGCCAATGAAGTGCATGGCAATCAGACCGTCAATTTTGGCACGTCGGCTCAACCGCCCGCTCCACCGCAAGGGGCTGGCGGCCAACCCCCACGTCCCGAACCGTATAAGCCGACTCTCCCCTCGCCGCAAGGCAAAGGCGGCCTGTTCATCTCCTATAAAAGTGAAGATCGGCCCTGGGTTGAGGGCGCTGTGCGCGAGTTGGTGCAGCGCGGCGTCGTGGTGTGGTGGGATCAGATGAATCTGCCGATTGGCGTCAACTGGCGCGATACAATCCAGACAGGCGTGCAGGAGAGCAAAGCCTGTCTGCTGTTCGTCTCAGCGAAGGCGCTGGCCTCCGATGAGGTCAAGATTGAGTATCGTGCCTTCCTCAGCCAGAAGAAGCCCATCTACCCTGTCATGCTGGAAAATACCCCCCTCCCGATTGAATTGGCGGGCCTCCAGACCAAACCTTATACCCAGATCGCCCAGGTGATTGATGTGGTCAGTCAGTTCGTGCGTTAAAGAGACGCGCCATGTCTACCCCACTCGATACGCCTCCAACGTCCGATTCACAGCGGCCTGATCCCTCGCCTGATGAGGGATCAGGGACATACGAAACGCCTGATACGCCTGCGGATCACAAACCCGACGCAGAGAGTCACTTTCCACCACCCTACAGCAGCCCCACAGACGCGCCGCTGCCGCAAGACCTCTTTGGCCTCATGTACGATATGCTGCGCCAACTGCCGGAGATGCTCCGCCCCCAGGTGACGCAGTATATCTACGGCGGCTCGTTTGGCGCTGCGAATCAAACGGGCACACAAACCGTCCAGATGCATAACGCATCGCCACAGCCGCAAAATACGGCTACTACCCCGCCCGATGCAAGCCCCATGCCGCTCTTTGACAGCGTGAGCGCTGTCGAGACATGGTTCTTCAGCCTGCGCGATGATGAGCCGCTCACGTTTGAGATGCGGCTGCATGTGCTGGTGATGGCGGTCTTTTCGGGCAACAGTCTGCGCTTCATCGAATCGGCCAAGACCATTCTGCGCGATCAGATCACGATGGGCCGTACAGCGCCCAAGCCTGACGCCTCGGTCTTTGCCCGCAGCATCAGCGCTGTGCTGCACGCCACCGCGACTCAGGCGGCGACAGTGCCGCAGCACGATGGCCTGACGCAGGTCTACCGTTTTCGAGAAACGCACTATCAGATCATGGTGCTGCAATTCCTCAGCACAGCCCCCGATTTGTACGTCTTCCGTCAGGCGTTTCAGGCATGGCTCCGCACCATCTGCACCCAGAGCGACGCGACGCTGTATCAACTCGGCGCATCGCTCACGACGATGACGCGCATTCAGGCCGCGATTGGTCTGGGCGAGTTCGCCAAGCAGGATTTTAGCTACTACGACAGCACCCTCATCCAGCCCTGGGCCGAAACATGGTTTGCCGACGATCACACGCTGAATCATGTCACCGTGCTCGGTTGGGTGCTGTTTCAACTGGCGACGGACAGCCGTTATACCGATCAGGTGTATCAACGGGTGATGACGTGGGCCTCCACCACTTCGGCGGGCGAGACGCGCACGCTCAAGGAGCTGTCGCTCATCTGGACGGCCACGCAGATGATCAGTATGCTCGGCCTGCTGGACATGGAGCGCACGCTGCCCATCATCACGCAGTTGGCCGCCCAGCGCATCCCCGATCAACCTCTGTTCCTGCTTTTCCCACTGGTGAGCCTGTACAGCGCCGCATGGCACGCCAACTCTTTGCTCGATCTTTTCACAGATTGGCAGCGTCTGCCGCGTGACAATCCGACCCATGTGCATCGCGCCACTCTGGGCCTGCGCTATTTCCTGTTTCTGGTCGGCGGCAAGACACAGACCGACAGCCGCATGTCCCTCACATCCAGGGAGCCTGAGCCGAGTCTGGCTGTGCCGACGGATGCCCAAGCGATGGCAGAAAGACTTCTGCGCCGCGTGGGGAATGCCGATGAACTGATTCAGGCGACCATCTGGGATGTGATCCAGCGCGGCAGGCAGACAGGCACGCCGCATCCCGAAGCCAGCCTGGAATATCTGATCAAGTGTGTGCTGCGCCAGAATGGATCGGTGGTGGATCATATGATTGACTTACTGGGACAGTGGCTGCGGCTGGCCGATCAGCGGGCGGATGTGCGCGACAGCATCCTGTTGATGATGCGCCGAATCAAACGCGATCCCGCTGGAAATCGCATCATCGACAAGCTGTGCAAAGGTCGCGCCTTCACCACCAGTACAGCCGCCCGATTCCTCTTACAGGACTGATGACTGTCTCAAAAAGTGTTATTGAAGGAGAAGTTATGACAACGCCTCATCCCAACAATCGCACCTGGAACGATGGCCTTTTACGCATTGTTTCGCTGTCACGCGGCCAGCATCTTGATGCCACCCAGAATCCATCCATGCAGTTTTTGATCTTCCATCAGGTCAACGCGAAGATTGGGGCCAAAGACCCGTCAAATCTCTCGTTCAAACAGGCGGTGCGCCCCAATCAGCCCTTCCGTATGCCGCTGTGGAATACCGGGCATATTGTATGCATCGGCGTTGATCTGACGCAAAAACATGCTGATTTTGAGCTGATTCTCTATACCAGGCAGAGAATCAAAGGCGAACTCAAGGTTTCCATTGGCTACCGCGTACAATCACCGCTGGAGATCACACAGCACAGCGATGTCTTGACCGATTTATGGCTCTACTGCCAGGATGCCGCACAGCGCGTCGTGGGCGTGAAAAGCCATAACGACATCCCGATTGATCATGTGCGCGAGGCCCTGCTGCATATGAACACGGAAAAACTCGGTCTGAACGTTGTCGATGTTGTGCTGCCCTACCCGATCTTCTGGGACCCGTCTGTCGCGCATGTCGATACGACCATTGCCATTGAACACGCCAGGGCGCACCAGTCGCGCAATGTGATTCTGACGCAGATGGAGACAGATCGTCAGCGCCGCGAGATCATCGAGAACGAACTCGCCCGTTATGGCATCTATGACATTGAAACGATTGCCGATGTCATTGCGGCCCTGGATAAGAATGACTTGGATCTGGCGCGAGCCATCCATAAAGTTAAGGAGATGCGCCGCATCCGCCGCTATGAGCAGGATGAAAAAGACCGCAAGATGATTAAAGATCTGGCGGATCGTGACAAGCTCGACAGCTTCAACTGGCAGGATCTGGGACAGGGCGCGATTGATCGTCTGAACAGCGGGCGGCAGGAGGAGCAGCAACTCACCGGGGGACGCATGACTCCGACGCAGTCTTATCCCAATTATCATCGCGGCGTCCCGCAGAATGAGCCGCCCCAGCTCCCGACGTCGCAAAATCAGAAAAAAACCGGACAGCTTCCGCTGCTGCCCAATCCCGAATACACGGACAGCACAGGCCCGACGGCCCAGGGCAACCCTCACAAATTGATCGACAATGGAGAGGCCCCAGGGCAAGCCGCCCATGCCGCCCTTTTCGATTTAACCCATCACAGCGGGCGTTTTCTGCTGCGTTATCCCGTGACATATTTAGGGCGGCGGCCCAACGATAATCACATTGTCATCGCGGATGATCGTGTCTCACGCCAGCACGCCATTATTGAATTTCAAAGCGATATGTTTTACATCCGCAATCACGAGAAAATGCACAGTAACCTCGATACCCTGGTCAACGGTATTAAAGTTGGCAGCCAGCGTATCGCCCTGCATGATGGCAGTGAGATCATCATTGGGGAGGCGCGGTTGCAGTTTCGGCTTCAACGCAGCGGAGATTATTCGGATGGCAACAGCGAGACGCGCTTCGGCTGAACCAGGGCAACCTGTTCTTTCCCGACTCAACACATCCAGGTCATCACGGACGGCCAGGGGGTGCGACACAGAACGTGTCATTTTGCGTATGGGAACTCATATCCAGTTCAAACCTTATCTTGTCCCAACCTGTGAAATAATAAAGGCAGCAAGAAACGAGACTTCAGGAGCAAACCGATGAAAAAACTCTTTTCCCGTCCCTCGGTGATTGTGCTGATGGGCGTGATGATTGCGGGCCTCCTGCTGATCGCGCTCGTCCAAGCCAATCCCCCGCTTGCTCTCAACGCCTCCCGGACAGACATGATGTTACGAGCGCAGTCAACGGGCGTCATCCTAATAATGGGGATCGTCCTGTTTGGAGCGGCCTCCCTGATGATCCTCGTCATGTCGCTGTGGCTGCGTCTGACTCAGCAGCATCATGCGACCACAGGCGGCTTTACGACCTTTACCCCATCAGCAGCCTCGCGCAACACATGGACACCTGACGACACACAGAGCAAACCCACCCGCCCGGCCACTCTTCCCAATCGTCCTGTGCCAATGGCCCCGCTTGCCTATCTCGTCAGCCCCAATGGACAATCCATTGCCATTCAACGCGCTGATTTTGCGATTGGACGGCAGCGTGAGAATGATCTTGTCATCAAAGACCTGTACGTCTCACGGCGTCATGCCCGTATTGTGATGCAGCACGGCCATTTTATGCTGTGTAATCTCAGCAAGGTCGGGACTTTCGTCAATCAGGCCCCGGTGCATGAGGCCACGATTTTGCGCGGCGGCGAACAGATTCGCATTGGCTCGGCGGATTTTCATTTCGCGCTGCCCACGCAGCAGAGCACGTCTCAGTCGGCAGTCCGCTCGTGAGTTTGTCATTTCTCACTCACCGTCGTCTCAAATATTCCACCGCTTCGTAGGGATAAGGCCCGCCTTGTCCGAATGGTTGGACACGGCAGGCCGTGTCCCTACAAAACGCCATATCTCTATTTATCGTGTATACCTACACCCATCCCATCTCAAATTGAGATCGCAGCGCTTATGACGCCTCGACAATTCGCGCCTGCTCCACCACCGCAGCGGGCGTGAGACGCTGCGGGAGCGTCAGACTGCCATCGATATACAGGGCGTGCCATAGATGCAGCGTCAGCAGCGACCACAGCGGTTTGAGATGATAGCCTGTCCGGGACAGATGCTCCGTCACGAGGCGCGAGACAACATCCGCGTTGACCATGCCCGCCGCTGTAACATATTCCTTTGAGAGATAGATTTCGACCAGCGGCAAAAAGACCGTCCGCAGCCAATCCGATGTGGGCGGGATGAAGCCCCACTTGGGCCGATCCAGAATATTTTGCGGCACAAAGTCTTTAACAGCATCCTTGAACACAGCCTTGAACGTGCCACCGCGCAGCTTGTAGCGCGAGGGTAAGTGCAGCGCCAGATCGACCAGGCGATGATCTTCCAGCGGCGCACGCGCCTCAATGCTCATGAGCATACTCATCTTATCGACGCGCATGTTGCTGTCTTCAGGAATCCACAGGCGCAGGCTGGTATAGGCAATGCGATCTTCAAAATTGCCGGTCTGAGGAGCGGCTAAAAAGGGCTTCAACGTCTGACGCACCGTCTCAGAAGCGCGGGCCGCCTGTTTGGGATCGACCAGCAGCGCGGCGGCCTCCTCCTGCGTGAAGACGCGCATCCATTCCAGATAGCGGGCCGAGGGGTCGCTCTGTTTGGCTTTTCGCGCCAGTTCCCGCCAGCGATCCACCCGCTCCATGAACGGAATCAGCGCCTGTTCGCGCAGCAGGCCGGGCAGCGCGAGAAAACGCCCCAACAGTTGATCGTTCTGATAATGACTGTAGCCCAGGAACAACTCATCGCCCGCATCGCCGCTGAGAAGCACCGGAATATCGGTATGGCGGGCCAGCGCCGACACGTACAGCGTTTGAATGATGCTGTGCTGTGCGATAGGTTCATCCATCTGATAGATCAAATGCGGCAGCAGATCGCATACAAACGCATCCCGAATCACGATGCGATGATGGATCGTCCCGATATGCGCGGCGGCCTGCTCCGCATACTGGGCATCGACATTGAATTTGCTGTCTCCACTGCTGCCGGCCTCAAAGTCAAAGCCCACCGTAAACGTGTGCAGCCGCTGGTTCATGGCCCGCTGCATAATCGCCACCACCGCCGTTGAGTCAACGCCACCGCTGAGGAACGCCCCGACAGGCACATCGCTGATCATACGGGTTTCGACAGCATCGATCACGGCCTTACGCACATCTTTGACAGCTTCCTCATAGCTGAGAGAGGTGGCAGTATTCATCTGCGGCGTCCAGTAGCGCTCAATCGTCAGACCGTGCGGTGTCAGACGCGCATATTGGCCGGGGGCCAGCTTCTGGATGCCCGCAAACATCGTCATAGGGGGTGGCACATAGCCCAGCGTGAGGTAGGTAGGCAGTGCATCCATGTTCACCGTCGGGCGAATATCGGGATGCTCAAACAGTGCTTTAATCTCTGACGCGAAAAGAAATTCGCCATTTTCGCGCAGCGTGTAATACAGCGGTTTCTCTCCAATGCGATCCCGCGCCAGAAACAGCGTACTGGCCCGCGCATCCCAGATGGCGAAGGCAAACATGCCGTGAAGACGATCTAGCACGCGCTCGCCCCATTCTTCGTAGCCATGCACAATGACTTCGGTATCGGTGCGCGTGGCGAAGTGATGCCCCACCCGTTCCAGCTCATCGTGCAGCACGCGGTAGTTATAAATCTCGCCATTGAAGACGATACAAACCCGCCCATCTTCGTTGTAGACCACACCGGGCGGGGCCGCCAGATCGATAATCGCCAGCCGCCCTGCGCCAATCGCACACACAGGTTCGGTATGGAGGCCGTAGCCATCCGGCCCACGATGCGCGACGCGCTGCGCCATGCGCCGCACCAGACTCTCCTGAGCCGAGCCTGACCAATTAATCTGACCAAAAATTCCGCACATGCGACCTCATCTCAGTGTGGTTAAAGGAGCCAGGAGACGTTATCAGTGTCTACCCCATTCAATTGTAGGGGCGAGTCATGGGTCGCCCCTACGTCAATCCTACCTCAAATTGAAATGAGACCGCCGCAACCACGTTGTAACATACACCTATCCTATGCCTCTTCATCTTCGGAGCGCAGCGGGCATCTCTTCTCGCTCGTGAGCGCCAGCGATCCGCCTTCGCCCGTTGTGACAAACTTATCTCCGGCCTCCAGGTAGAACACGCCCCAGGTCGCACTGCTCCGCAGCCGCACCACAGAACGATCTGTGACTGCGCCATCGATCTGCATCCAGAACACAGCCGGGCCTGTGAGGGTGCTCTCAAGGGCAACCGTCGTGTCTGCGCCGCCCTGCTCGGCATAATAGGCATTGAGCCGATCCACCAGCGCCTGAATTTGCGTGTCGGCGCTCTGTGACGGATTATGCGTTTCATCAAGCATCGTTTTCAGCTCACACTGCGGCAGCGCAATCATCCGCGAGGCCATGACAATCTGTGAGACGTGTGGTGTCAACCTGGCTGATGGGATGAGCTGTGTCGCAGTGGGCGGCACGGAGGTCGCCGTCACAACCACAGCGACAGGCGTATGCACGGCCCGCGTCAGGATGACCGCCTCAGCATCACGGGTCATCGTCGCCGCAAGATCGACCTCTTTTGCAGGGCAATCAGGCGTCTTGCCCGCCTCATCGCTGCAATCCACGCTGTTAGAGGTCGGTGTACCAAAGGCAATCACAGCAAATCCAAGCAAAAATAGCAGGAGTACAAGCAGGCTCCAGGGCGGGCGGCGCGTCTCAGGCTTTGGCTTTCTCGTGTCCATCGATCACTCTCCTTATACCATCGCGAGATAACGGACAAATACTCTTGAGTGTCTATTTGAGTGTTGAAAGAAGGGGTTCAAAATGCCATCTCTAGGAATTGATCTGTGGCATGATTGGGTGTTGAGGCCATCACACGTCAGATTTATCTGGATGACCATGTGTTGACAGGAAAAATAATTTGTTGAGTATTAAGAGGAGGCTTTTCACAGGAATGACCATAATATAACGCCTGACCTCGCTTTAGACAACAGATTGGAGGATTGTCTTTTCTCAAATCCCTTCCATCAATCATTTTCACATCATGCGCCATGTGGGGCAGATGGTGTCACCACGCAGGTGTACGCTAGAATAATGCATTCACAGCGGCTGATAAGACGAGCCATTAGAGCACACCGACTTAAACAACCACGAGAGTTCTATGTTCCTTTGGTGGCAAAAACGCACACGGCTTGAACAGGGTCTGATTGTCCTGGTGAGTACCCTGCTAGTGGGAGTCATTGTTGTCATGTGCAGCATTCTCCCGCTGAGCAGTTGGGATTTTCGCAATAATCTGTGGGGGCCAGCCCATCTGCTGGTGACAGGGCGCAGTCCTTACCGCATCGATCAGTTGTTTGACGGGAGCAATTCCGTCTGGTTGCCGACCACGATTGGCGCTCTCAGTCCGCTGGGACTCCTGTCATTGGGGCAGGCGACGACGCTGTGGGGCGTTGCCGCCTTCGTCACCTATGGCGTCATTCTGTTCGTGAGTATGCAGACGGACAAGCCCGCCCTGCTGTGGTTGGCTGTCGCCCTGCTCATGGCGTTTCTCTTTCCATCCTATCTGAGTCATGTGGGCCTGGGACAGTTTTCCATCTTCTCAATCCTTCTCGCCTTCCTCATCGCCGAGCTGCTGGATCGACGTGCGCCTGTATGGGGTCTGGCACTGTGCCTCGTCCTGATGTGTACCAAGCCACAGTTAGTCCCACTGGTGGGGATTGGCGTGTTGGGCGTCCTGTATCAACGCGGCGGACTCAGGGCCTGGGCCGCCTTAGTGACGTGGAGCGGGGTTTTCACGGCGCTGTTTTTAATGCCTTTATTTTTACGCTTCCCGGACTGGATTGAGGGCATGGTCTGGGCGTTCACCCGCAATGCCGTATGGCTGCAACCCTCCAGTCTCCATAGTCTTTCAACGTCCCTGGGAACGGTGGGGATCATACTCTGGGCGGCGCTCACACTATTCACCCTCGCTGTCACCGTTTGGCAGTGGCGTCATATGCCTGCACGCGATGCGGTTGTATGGTCACTCGCGCTCACGGTGCTGGTGACGCCGTATGTCTGGTCGTATGATTTTGTGCTTCTCATCCCCTTGCTTATTTACACGCTCTTTGGCGTGAGATGGTGGCTGCCACGAAGTGTCTTGACGCTGGGATACGCGGTTGTCTGGGGATATTTCGTTTATCTGCGTGTGGCATCGACCAACAGCGACGAGGTGTTCTGGTGGATTCCTGGCATCTGCCTCGTGTTGATCCTCCTGTGCTGGGGCTTGAATCGGCTGCGGCCTGAGCAAACAGATGTTGCGCCCTCTATCGCTTGAGATCAGGATGACTTTACAGCACAAGACTCCACCAGATGTCCTATGCCTGTCTCATATTCCTGGGCTACACTGGTATAATAATTTTACGGCGAGGAGAAATCTGTATGCGCTATGACGCACTAATCATCGGGACAGGACAGGCGGGATTTCCCCTGGCAGCGGCTCTCAGCAAGCGGGGCGAGACCGTCGCTATTTGTGATGGCGGCTTCATCGGCGGCACATGCGTCAACGTCGGCTGCTCCCCGACCAAAACCCTCGTGGCGAGTGCGCGGGTAGCGCATATGGCGCGTCGTGCGGCTGATTTTGGCGTCACGGTGGGCGAGGTTAGCATCGACTTCGCCAGAGTGATGAAGCGGCAGAAAGACATCGTGAAGAAATTCAATCGCGGCGTCAAAGATCAACTGACGCAGGATGAAAAAATCACGCTGTATCGCAAAAATGCCACCTTTATTGATGCCCACACGGTCAAAGTGGGCAAAGAGATTCTGGAAGCCAATCGCATCTACATCAACACGGGCGCACGGGCGACACTTCCTGATATCGCGGGCTTGAAGGATGTGCCGTATCTCACCAATGTCAGCATCCTCGATCTCAAAGACCTGCCCAAGCATCTGATTGTGCTGGGCGGCGGCTATATCGGCCTGGAATTTGCCCAGATTTTCCGACGCCTCGGCAGCAAGGTCACGGTGATCCATCGCGGCGCACAAATCCTGGATCGTGAAGATGCGGATATGGCCCAGATCGCCCACGATGTGCTGATCGGGGAAGGCATTCGCATCGTCACATCCGCCACCACCGAACGGGTCGAAGGCAAGAAACAGTCTGTGCGTGTTCATATCAAGACCTCAAAAGGGACTGAGGTGATTCAAGGCTCACATCTGCTGGTGGCGACAGGCCGCACGCCCAACAGTGATGCTCTGGCTCTCGACAAAGCCGGTGTGCAGGTCGATCAGCGCGGCTCTATCACGGTGGATGATGAGCTGCGAACCAATGTGCCGCACATCTGGGCGTTGGGCGATGTCAACGGGCGCGGCGCGTTCACCCACACCTCCTACAACGATTATGAAATTGTCGAGGCCAATCTTGACACACCCACGCGCAAGGTGACGGATCGCCATATGGTCTATGCCGTGTATGTCGACCCGCCGCTGGCCCGCGTGGGCATGAACGAGAAAGAGGCGCGTGACTCAGGCCGCAAGGTCTTGATGGCGACCAAACCGATGAAGAATATCGCCCGCGCTCAGGAGCGTGATGAGACGGCAGGACTCATCAAAATTCTTGTGGACGCGGAGACCGAACAATTTCTCGGTGCGGTAGTTTTCGGCATTGGCGGCGATGAGGTCATTCACAGCATTATCGATCTGATGTATGCCAGAGCGCCCTATACCGTCATGAAGAATGCCGTTCACATCCATCCCACCGTGAGCGAACTGCTGCCGACAACATTGGCGGATTTGAAGCCGCTGGAATAAGACGACCTGATAGGTTTTACACAGACATCTTGTAGGGGCGACCCATGAGTCGCCTCCTACAAGATGCCGATCAACGGTTGAGAGAGGGCAAGGTGTGGGTTGTCTCAGGCGATTACAAACGTGCCGCTATGTCTTTGATTACAAGCGCCATCGCCAAATAAGCAAATTGTGGATCAACCCTTGACGCTATAGTGTATGTTTGATATACTTCTTTTCATGTCGTCGTGAAAAACGAATTGACAGACGGCCCTATAGATTAGCGGTCAGATCGTCGCCCTTTCACGGCGAAGGCCAGGGTTCGATTCCCTGTGGGGTCACACAACGGGATATAGTCCGAACATGCGCCAACCTCAGGGTTGGCGTTTGTTTTTTCCTCAGAAAACACTCCTCCAACATTCTGTATCCGCTGTGTCACATGTCGCAGATAAGAAAATGGAGACATTAGCTCCAAACGAGTGATCATGCCCTCCGGGTTAACAACAACCCGCTCGATCATCTGACGCAGTAACTCTTTTTGATCACTGCGTTCCAATTTATTGTACAGTATACCCGCTTTTGCAATGACCGTGAGTGCTGCATCCAAATTGGCAATATGATTTTCGCGTTTTTGCTGCAACGCCTCTAAATTCATCTGAATCGTCCGTCGCCGATCCTGCCACTCAGCCCACAAATTGTCCCAAACACGCTCAGTGATTTTCCCTCCTGCAAACAACCGTGCCATGCGGGCTTCTTCATCATCAACAGCTCTTAGTGCAGCTTGTAGCTCAGTCTGTTCAGAAGGGCGCAGATGACCTAGTTTGCGGGCAAGCTCATCTGTATAACTTTCACGAATGATAGGAATCAGCTCTGGATTTATCTGTATCCGTGTCATCTCAACTAAGATTTGCTGATCGACAATACTGCATGGGAGATTGATATTGCTGCTCGTCACGCAGTAGTAGGCCGTGCCACCACCAGGACGACGCGAATTTGAGGTTGATCCCGTCAGCTTGACCAGCTTCTCTTCATCAGGTAATTCAAGGTAAATCAATCCCTTTAATAAGTATTCATGTTTACGCTTCGCAATCCGATGCTCGTAACGCCGCGCTAAGATACTGAGTCCCTGCTCAAACTCCTCTGTGGAGACAATGGGTTGCCATTCTCCCTTTACAGTCTTAGGCGGAATCTTGGCTGTTTCACTTATCACCCATCCTGCATAAAACCAGTTATGAAAGCTCCGTGCCAGGCTACTGACATTGGCTTTACGCTTGCCATTTGCTTTGACATCGACAAACGAACGGCCACTGCGATATCGATAACCCCTGCCATGAAGCTCCTCAGCAATCTCTTCCAGCGTCATCCGATCAGCTAACAGAAAATCCCAGGCCAAACGCCAGATCTTGACCCGCTCCGGATCCTGTTCGACCCAACGGGTGTATTTGCCATGCTCCGTCTTCACAGATGTCTCGGTTTTCTGCTCACAGTTCCTGTACCCATCAGGGGCGATGCCAGCACAACCGCCCATCCGCAGTTTGGAATGGAGACCACCCCGGACACGTTGACCAAGCTTGATGGACTCGCGGCGGGCCAATGTGAAAGAGAGACTCACCATAATACGATCATCAGGATCGATGGGGTCAAGATCAGGATAGTCCGCAAAACAAACTGCGATCCCAAGTTCATGGAGCTCATCAATCGCCACGAGGGCTTCCGTGTCATTGCGCCCAAAACGTTCCGCATTCTCGACAGCAACATGGGAGAATCGACCAGCCCGTGCATCTTCCAACATCTGCTGATAACCCGGTCGGTTGCTGGCATAACGTCCGCTGAGATTATCAATATATTCACGGAACACTGGCTGAGAGAAGCGGCCAAACAATGACTGTTCAATCGTATGCCGCTGACGGCGCTGCGAATTCTCCGGATTTTGCGCCTCCTCGCTACTTGTCCGTAGATAGACGGCTCAGCCTGCTTTGGGTGGCAATTGCTTGCCCTTACGACGATTCATAATGCCCTTTATTCTCGAGTTTCAATGACCTTACATCAAAACGTCATGTTTGTGTTTTTAAAGACCTACTCTACTGACGGTCTATCCGTGTAGTCGTCTGGTGTCTCTATCCCTATCAAGGGAAAGGCTGCATCTTCCCCGACCCTTTCCCCTTTGGCGAGAATGTCTGCCACCCGCATCAAACGTAGCAGCATATCTTCTGGTTTTTGCGGTTTTACAGATCGAACCGACATGATGCCATCCTCTCCTCAATGAGTTCCTACCGCATACGGGGATAGCGGCTTTTAAGAGATGCTATATGAGAGATCGTACTTTCTAAACCGAGGCGATACTTCCAGGTATTAAATGCCTGGGCTGTAATTCCTAACGCCTCGGCGGCAGCCCGTTCGCTACCATGTTCACGAAATGCCTTGAGCATAAGCGCATCAATTGTCTGGCCTGGATAACGATTTTCGAGAAGCTGCATGAGATAGGTTTTGTTCAATCGTTTGCCACTCATCATTGCACCGCCATCTGTTAGTCAACCTGACTGACAGCGTATCATCAACTTAAATGAGATGCACGAAAATTTTCGTCATCACGCCTGTCAAAATTCATCATAAAATCCAGAAAATTATCACGCGATGTCAAAATTCACTTTTGCTATCAGGCGCTAAAATCTTTCTCTCTAAAATAAGAAAAACGACAAAAATTCATATCTTGACGCTTAGTTAATCTGTTTTATAATTCTACTCGCTTGATTATTATGTTCGTTATATCGAGGATTTAAAGTGATTATGGACCAACAAAAACGTAAAGTGACTGATGCTCTGCGTGAACTGGGCTATGATTTCAATTACTTTATTTTGAGCGATTTTGTGGCGTACATTGAGGCGCGGCGGCGGCGGCGCATCATTGTTGAGGACTTTACGCTTGAAGAAGTCTTTGGCGCGTGGGTCGCAACGCCCGACATTGATTACGTTCTGGTCAGTGATACAACCCATCCCGTTCATCGGGCTCATATTATTCTGCATGAAGTCGGACACATCATTCTCAGACATTCCCGCCACCCTCTCAAGGATGTGCTGTCACCGGAGATGTTAGAGCGATTGGGTGTGGAAGAGCCATATGGCTGTGCGCGTTATATCCACACCAACGATCTCAGCAATACTCCGGAAGAGCGCGAGGCCGAAGAATTTGTCTTTCAAATTCAGGATCTCGTGAGCCGGGCGAACCGCCTGCAGGAATTGATTGAGAGTGGCACGTCGATTCCGTCGCTTCGCACCATCTTTAATGGTAGGGAGGTTTAGAGGATGCGGATGGAATTCTCACTTCATGCCCCGCTTGTGTTTGTCGTCCTGTTGTGGGCCACCTATTTTGGCGAGCTCTATCGCACGGCTCGAACGGGCAAGCTCAAAACGAAGTTTGCGCGCCTGATCTGGTTCGCAGGCTTCCTGGGCGTTCTTGTCATCACGTTTTCCGGTCAACGCACAGAACATGTGTTGGACAGCTTTTTTGGCAATCAGCCCGTTGTATTCTATACCAAATTTGTCTGTGCGCTGCTGATCATTCATGTCCTGTATTTGCTGTTTCGGCAGACAATGCGACCGTCTCGGTTCAAAGATCAGGTCTTTCTTCATGCCAGCTTAGGGACCATTATTGTCGGATTACTGACAATGCCCGTCTTCATGCAGCTTTCCCCACTGGTGCGTGAGCAGATGCGCTATGGCTTGCTCGCGCTGCGCGACGTGGTTGTGTGCAGCTATATGATCGTTATCTTTATTCCGGCGACCTATGTGCTGTGGAAGACAGAAACGATTCTCCCGACGAGGATCAAGCATTTTGCCGGAATACTGTTTGACATCTCTTATCTTCTTCTGGGGCTTGGCAATATTTTGACGTTCATCGCCGCCCTGTTCAGTCTTGAAGCAGCGGTCGTGATTGATGCCGCTTTTAGACCGGTGATGGCCCTGTGCGCCTTCTTTTTCACTGTCGCTATTAGCTCGAATTTCGTTCTGACAAAGGTGTTGTGGGTGCAGCAGCGATTTCTGCTGTGGCGTCTTCGCCGTTTGGAAAGGCGGGTCGTTGAGATTGTTGGAGTCCCGCTCCGAGAAGTGAGTGTGCAGCAGATCGATGATCGGATTTATCGCACGGTGATTTCGATCCTCGATCATTATCGCAAGCTGTGCCCTCAGACTCATCCGGACCTGTACGAACGCAT
>Ga0105044_10007494_pt1 | contig 15021 bp, 8 predicted proteins | sample MAT01_FD_78092 | JGI IMG/M metagenome (GOLD analysis project Ga0105044, IMG submission 78092) | Freshwater microbial communities from Lake Fryxell liftoff mats and glacier meltwater in Antarctica - MAT-01 | ecosystem: Environmental > Aquatic > Freshwater > Ice > Liftoff microbial mat | place... | reverse complement strand
TCGCCCGGCACCGCAGCTGGTGCCAATTGAAGCGATATCGTCAGCACTAGCTCGCTGTCAATAAGCTGCGCTTCTAACACCACATTGGCAGGTGCGGTAGCGGCATCTGTCAACGTCAACAGCGCTGCCATGTAGACCGTGCGCGTCAGTTTGCGCGGTAGTTCGGCTTGCAAGGCGCCAATTTTGTTGACGACGGTAAATCCCTTGAAAGAAAGCTCCGCCATGACCAGCTCGGTAGCGTCCTCAACACCCGCCGCCACTGCCAGCAAATCGCAGGTATCGGGGCTCAGCCAGGTCAGCAGCGCCATGCAAGCGCTGGAGGCGTCACGTGCCTGCGTTTTGAGCTCGCGACTTTTGCTCGCCAATGCGCCGAGGTCAGGGCTAGGATTTTGCAAACGTTTTTCAATGATGGTCGCCATCATCGTCAGTGGTTGCAGTGCGCCTGCCATGTTGTGGCGCAGCATTGGTGCTAGCCGCATGAGTAACGCATAACCTGCCGCTTCCGCTAGCCGTTCCTTGGAGTGTAGCGCTGACATAATCGGGGCCTCGGGTTTAATTTTTGAAACACATGATCCGCCATAACAGCCTCAGCGTTTAGGCCGGGAAGATAATTGGATGTTCGATGCAATCTTTAAGTATGCCCCAAGCGCTGGATTAGCGACGCTTTTGCAGCCCCGCCAGCATGCTCAGCAGAGCCTGCGGGTCCACCGGCTTGACTAGGTGGTGATCAAACCCGGCTTCGCGGGTTCGGTCGCGGTCCTTGTCCTGCCCCCAACCGGTTACGGCGATTAGCACAATGTCCTTGCCCCACGGCTTTTCACGTATCAGGCGGCAGGCCTCGTAGCCGTTCAATTTCGGCATGCCGATATCTAAAACAATGACGTCGGGCCGATACGCCCCTGCCAACTCCACGCCCTTTTGACCGTCGTAAGCCGTGCGGGTGTCATTGCCCATCAGGTTCAACAGCTCCGACAGGCTATCCGCGCCATCGTGATTGTCGTCCACGATCAAAATGCGCAGCGATGGGCATACGGTTATTGGTCTTTCATCACGGCCCGAAGCCTCCGGCTGCGACGCCTCGATCACCAGTGGCAAACGCACCACGAACTCGCTGCCTTTGCCTGGCCCATCGCTCTTGGCTACAACGCTGCCGCCGTGCATTTCCACCAGACGCTGCACCAGCGTCAGCCCAATCCCTAAGCCGCCTTGAGATTTTTCCAACGACTCGTCCACCTGCGTGAACATCTCAAAGATGTGCGGTAACTGATCCGCTGCAATGCCGATGCCGGTATCCCTCACCGCTACTAAAACGTCGTGTTCTTCAAGCTCGACATGCACTTGGATGCGGCCGCCCCTCTCGCTGTACTTGGCAGCGTTGTTCAACAGGTTCAGGAACACTTGCGCCAGCCGTGTCATGTCGGCATCGACAAGCACCGACAGATTCGGCGGCGTGAAGGTCAGTTCCTGCCCCATGTGCTCGATCAACGGGCGGCTGGTTTCCACCGCACTGCTTAATACCGTCGCCAGCGGCAGCCGCTCCTTGCGCAGTTCGAGCTTGCCTAGTCTGATTCTGCTCACGTCCATTAGGTCATCTACTAAGCGCACCATTTGCGCCAGTTGGCGCTCCATCATGGCGCGGGCCTGCTCCAAAGGCTCTTTTTGCCCGCCCGCATGCTTCATCAGCTGGAGGCCATTGCGGATCGGGGCTAGCGGGTTGCGCAGTTCGTGCGCCAAGGTCGCTAGAAATTCATCTTTACGGTGGTCAGCCTCGGATAACTCGGCGGCGAGCTGGCGCAGTTCTTCTTCCAATTGCCGTTCCCTAGTGATGTCGGTGTTGGTACCGAACATTCGCACCACCGCCCCAGATGCGTCGCGGATACAATTCATACGGGAAAGGAACCAGCGATACAGGCCGTCCGTGCCACGCAACGGGAAGGTGTCCTCCCAATCCAGACAGTGCTTAACGTGGAACTCGAATTTCTGCGCGACGCGCTCAAGGTGATCGGGATGATGCACTGATTTCCACCCGGAGCCCTGCATTTGTTCAGTCGTGGTGCCGGTATAGTCGAGCCAGACTTTGTTGAACCAACTGGTTTTGCCATCGCTTCCGGGCTCGGCGATCCACGCCAGTTGCGGAATGTTGTCTGCCAAGTTGCGGAAGCGTTCTTCACTTTCGTTCAATGCGGCTTCGGCGCGCTTGCGGTCACTGATATCGTTGAATAAGCATGCGACCTTGTCGCTACCCGGCTCGCCGAGCCGAAACGCATAGACGTCAAACCACCGGCCCATCGATTTGACTTCATCAACGAAGCGAACCGGCTCGCCGGTTTGGACAATCCGCCCATAAATATCGAACCAGCGCGTTTCAATGTCCGGAACGAGCGCGCGCATTCTCTGGCCGGTTGCGCCAACTAAACCGGTGTGTTTCTCAAACGCTGGGTTGACTTCTAGGAAGCAGTAGTCGATTGCGTTACCGGCTTGGTCAAATAACAACTTGATCACGCAATATCCCTCGTCCATTGAATCAAACAATGTGCGATAGCGCTCCTCGCTCGCGCGCAAAGTCCTCTCGGTTTCACGCCGCCCGGAAATATCCAGTCCAGAGGGAATCAGGTGGGTGATCTGACCCTCAGTATCGCGCAGCGGCGCGAGCTGGAAATCGATCCAGACGCGCGTGTTCCCAGCCAAGCGCACCTGCACATCGCAGCGAATGATTTCGCCACCGGCAGCCTGTTCACACCAGCCCTGCAGCTGCGTTTGCACCTCCACCGAATAGCACCACCAGTAGCAGTCCCAGAATTTTTTGCCGCGCACGTCATCGGCGGAAATACCGGCCGCCTCCAGCGGTGCGCGATTGACATCAATCAAGGTTCCGTCCGGCGTTAGCACCGCGACGAAGGCAAAAAGGTTATCCAGCACATTGCGGGTGAATTGCTGGCTATCGCGCAGCGCGTCGGTTGCTTGCTTGCGATCCGTTACGTCCACGCCTACGGTCACGATGCCGGTGATGGTGCCCGTGGCGTCGCGCAGCGCTTGGTAAACGACATCAATGTATCTCAGCTCGGACGGTTGACCCGTCTGCTGTTTAAGCAGCACCGGGATACCCGTGCCGATGAACGGCTCGCCGGTTTGATAAACCGTGTCTAGCACTTTAATGAACCCTTGCGCCTCGAATTCGGGCAGCGCCGCGTGCACAGAACGCCCGATCACGTCGCGGTGGCCGACGAGCTGGCAATAGCGGTCGTTCGCCATTTCGAATTTGTGATCCGGCTCGCGCACGACGCACATGAATGCCGGGGCCTGGCGGAACACCTCGGCCAGCCTCCCACGTTCTGCTTCAAGTTGTTGCAACAGCTGATCGCGGCCGGTCTCGCCTTTTCTCATTTCCGTAATATCGCGCGACACGGCGAGAATGCGCACGACCGCTCCGCCCGGTGCGTCGCGCACGGGGCTTACCGCCACCTCCCACCATTTCGGTGTGCCTTTGGCGGTCGGGCAGTGGGCCTGGAACCTGGAAACCTCGCCACTCGCTGCCTTAAAGATAGAACGCTTGATATCGCCCCTAGCCTCTGCAGGCCATGACGCCTCCCATTCCTGCCCGCACACCGTGCCGAAGTCTTCAATCTCCATCGCGCAAAGACCCGGCGTGTTCATATGTAACAGCCGCCCGTTGATGTCGAGCACCATGACACAATCCGGGGTCGCGTCCATCAAGCTGCTGTTGAACTCTTGGCTTGCTCGCAACAGCGCCTCGGCATCTTGGCATCCTGTAATGTTGCTGATGGACTCAGGCGCTGAAAGAATCTGGCCTTGGGTTTCTTCGTGATTTGGCATAGCGACTCCTGCAATGAGCTAAGGGAATGAAACTAACATCCCGGTGCCCAGTGCGCTGCGATTTGTAGGAATTTGCGTCTAGAGACACGATCAACATTATTGTCGAACGAAGTTATCCGGACAAGATCGCATCGCTGCCATGAATGGCAACACTGTGCGCACGCGAACAGACGCTGCGCGTTTATATCCGCAAGATTCAACTCAGTCGTCGGCGTCGGGACGATTTATCAGGAACGTATCAGCTTCGCTGTAGGTTCCGTTATTCCCCTGGCAATTGTAAATCTGCTTTGTCGCGGCTCAAAGCGCTGATCCATCCACTTTTCTTAATCACTGAAGGACATCAAAATGCAAAATACGGACAACAATCTTGATCGCGATGCGAACCGCGATCCTATCTCCGGTGCTCCCGGTGCGCACCCAATCGGTGTTGGTCTAGGTGCGGCGCTCGGCGGCGCAGCAGCTGGTGCGGCAACAGGCACGATGGCAGGCCCGGTTGGCACCATCGTTGGCGCAGCGGTCGGCGCAATCGTCGGTGGACTCGCTGGCAAGGGCGTGGCGGAATCGATCGATCCAACTCGCGAAGACGCCTACTGGCGCGAGAATTATACGACCCGCCCGTACGTGAGCACTGGCGCTGGCTATGATGATTACGGCCCGGCCTACAACTACGGTACGGATGCGTATGTTCGTCAGCCAAGCCGCAGTTTCGCGGACAGCGAGGCTGATCTGGCCAGTAACTGGGACAAAGCGCGCGGCAAATCAACCCTTAATTGGGACCGCGCGAAGAGTGCCACCAGCGATGCTTGGCACCGCGCCAGCGATTCGGTCGAGCGCGCAATACCAGGTGACTCTGATCGCGACGGCAAGTAAGACAAAAAGCAGGGTTTAAACGAACGGGCGTCTGAGATCAGACGCCCGTTTCGCGTTTACGATAAATATTGCCTCGCGCCTACAGCCAGAATCTGGCGTCACGGTTAGCCAACGCACAGACCGCGTGAGCTGATCGCGACAGAGTGCGAACGTTAGTTTGGACACTACCTATGATCACGGTTTGGCCTCGATTACGGTGAGCGTCTTGCCCTTTACTTGAGGTTAAACCTGTGAATCCCGATGCTGTAAAGGCCACCGTTCAGAGCGCCCAGCTGCCCGCCGCGCCAGGGCTCGCGTAGAATGAAAGGGGCGACGACCCGCTGGCTAGCGCACGCAAGCTTTTGGCTCGCCACCCTGGGCATTGTGACCATGGGCTGGACTTTGTACGTGGCATCGACCAACGAAGCGGAGTCCTCGCGTCGCGTTAGTCACAGCCAAAACATACGTCAGCGGCTCGTTGGCATTGAGGCACTGATTGAGCGTAGAGAATCCGTACAACGCGGCTACTTGCTCTCGGGTGTTGAGGCTTTTCCGGTTGAGCGGAACAAAGTTTTTGCCAAGCTTGAAAAAGCAATCTTGAGTGTGCGAAATCTGACGACAGAGGATTCGCAGCAGCAGCGTCTGCGCACACTGCGGTCACTAAATTTGGCGCGTCAAATACGTATGAGCGTGGACGAAGGCAAACGCCGTGCCGGTGCCATGCAGGTGAGCGATATCAATGACGCCAGCGCTGCGGGGCGCGAAGTGCGCAGACAAATGCTCGCGCTGACTAAGGCGATGAAGCGCGAAGAATACAGCTGGCTTCGTGCGCACCGAGTAGCGGCTTCGCGCCGCCATAACTCCGAGCTGTCTGTGCTCATCGCCGCTGCGTTATTTGGATTAATCGTGCTGATTCCCGGATATCTAGGATTCGTTTTGCAGTCGCGCGCGCGCGAGCAGACCGAACAGCGCCTGCAACTCATGGCTGACAGCCTGCCAGGCGCGATCTATCAACTGCGACATCCGGCGCGCGGGCCGCTGCGGATGGTGTTTATGAGTGCAGCGGTCAGCAGCATCAGCAAACAAGCGCATCCAGATTGGGCGGCATTGCTCGGCGATATCGACGCACGCGACCGCGCAGCGTTCACCGATGCACTGGCTAGCTGCAAACAATCATTTACGCCCTTGCGCCAAAGCTATCGCGTCTTGCACAGCGACGGCACGACACAGTACTTACGCCACGAAGCCACCCTGCACAAACAAAGCGACGGCAGTATTTTGCAAAATGGCTACATCGTCGATATCTCCGAACAACGGCGGCTAGAAGAAGCGCTGATTGCGGCTAAGGAAAGCGCTGATGAGGCGAATCGGGCGAAGAGCGCGTTCCTAGCCACAATGAGTCACGAAATCCGCACGCCAATGAACGGCGCGCTCGGCATGCTCGAATTGCTTAGCCTCACGTCACTCGACAGCCAACAGCGCACCACGCTATCTATCGTACGTGAATCGAGCACATCCCTGCTGCGACTGATCGATGACATTCTCGATTTTTCGATGATCGAAGCAGACAAGCTGCAGCTGCGGCCTGAAGTCGTATCAATTCGCGATTTGATCGAGGCCGTCCGCGATATTTATTCGGGTGTTGCCAGCAGTAAAGGCTTGCCCATTTGGCGCTGTATCGACCCAAGGATCAGCGCTGCGGTCAAGGTTGATCCCATGCGCTTGCGCCAGATTCTCAATAATTTGGTGAGCAATGCGCTGAAATTCACCACCCAAGGCCATATCGAGATCAAAGCAGAATGGATTGCGCACAGCGACGGCGAGGATCACGTGCGCTTTTTGGTTTGCGACACCGGTATCGGCGTGTCGCCAGAAAATCAGCACCGCTTATTTCAGGCTTTTAGTCAGGTTAAAGGCGATGCGGCGCACCAGTTCGGTGGCACGGGCTTAGGACTGATCATTTGCCGTCGACTTGCGGGCCTGATGGGTGGCACGGTCGAGATGCAAAGCGAGCTCGGTGTCGGCACTACGATGATTGTGACGCTGCGTTTGCCAATCGCGGACCCTTCGCAATTGCCCAGTGTCGCGGCGATGCACGCGCACGAACGCTTGACGCAGATCATGCGCGCCCGCCCGCCGGCACCCAGCATTGCCGATGCCGAGCGCGAGGGGACGCTGATTCTGATTGTGGATGATCACCCAACCAACCGGATGTTGTTATTGCGACAGGTTCATACGCTGGGCTACGCCGCCGAGAGCGCTGAAAACGGCGTCGAGGCGCTGGCACTTTGGCAAAATAAAGGCTTTGGACTAGTGATCACCGATTGCAATATGCCGGGGATGGATGGCTATCAGCTCACCGAAAGTATCCGCGCCATCGAGCTTGCGGGTAGTGTCAAACGCGTGCCGATCATTGCTTGTACCGCCAATGCACTCGGCGGCCAGGTGGAAAAATGCCTGGCCGTCGGCATGGATGACTGTCTGGTCAAACCAGTGACGCTGACGCAATTGTTATCCAAACTCGATCAGTGGCTGCCGCTTGCAAATCAGCTTGCCAACGCTGAAGCCGACCCGATAGCGCCGTTGCAGGCGGCCACTGATGCATGGTTACACAACGTATTGGACCGCTCGGCGCTAGCGGAAATTTCAGGCGGCGATGTGCTAGTCGAAAGCAGCATTCTCAGCGCATTCCGGGAGGCTAACGATGCCGACGTCATCAAACTGAAGAAGGCCGTGCTCAAGCTAGATTTTGTGCAGATCACGCGCATCGCGCACGGCATCTCCGGTGCCAGCAAGATGATTGGTGCGCTTACGCTGGCGGCTGTGTGCGAACGTATCGAGCACGCCGGGCGCGCCGCTGATGCTAAGGCGATCGCTGCCGAGATGGATGCGCTGCACGCGCAGTGGCAGCGTTTGAATAGTTATTTTGATTCGATTTACTCCCCAACCCAACCCAGTCCCATTGCCTAGCCAAGGAAACACCATGCCCTGCGCAAATCTGCGATTTCTAATTGTCGAAGACCACGCATTTCAGCGCCGCGAGTGGCAGCGCACCCTTGAGGGCCTAGGTGCGCGCACCGTGTATCAGGCCGCAGATGGTCAGGGCGCCTTGGACATACTACGAGACGCCAGCCCGCCGGTCGATATTGTGATCAGTGATCTAGACATGGCAGGCATGGACGGCATGGAGTTTGTTCGTCACATTGGCGGCAGCGGTGTCGCTATTTCGATCATTCTGGCAAGTGCGCTTGACCGCAAATTGTTGGCCTCGATTGCGACTATGACAGAGGCTTACGGCATACGCTTGCTAGGCGTGCTCGAAAAACCATTGACGCCACGTAAACTGCTGCCGCTGATTAGGCTGCACAAGCCTAACGTCGCTTTACCGAGCGTGCCGTCGGCACCCGTATTTACGTTGGCGCAAATCGCAGAAGCGCTGCAAAACGACGAATTTGAACCCTACTTTCAGGCGAAAATTGACTTGGCGACCGGCCAAGTAAAAGGTGCGGAAGCGCTGGCGCGCTGGCTGCATCCGCACCATGGAGTGATCGCGCCAGAATCGTTTATTCAAAGCATGGAATCGGGCGGGCTGATCGACGCGCTCACTTGGGTCATGCTAAAAAAATCCGCAGCCAATTGCCGCGCGTGGCGCGCGACGGGCATGAATGCCACGGTCTCGGTCAACCTCTCCATTGTGTCGCTAAATGATGTAAACATTGCGGAACGGGTGACGGAATTGGTTCGTAGCCAAGATCTCAATCCAGCACATATGATTCTGGAAGTCACCGAATCCGGTGCAGTCACCGACGTCGGTAAAGTGCTCGAAAACCTCGCCCGATTGCGGATGAAAGGATTCGGCCTGTCAATCGATGATTACGGCACCGGCTATTCATCGATGCAACAGCTGTCACGTATCGCATTTACCGAGCTGAAAATTGATCGCTACTTCGTCATGAACGCATACAAGGACGCAAGCGCCAGAGTGATTCTGGAAGCGAGTCTGAAAATGGCCAAAAAGCTCGGTATTCACTCGGTCGCTGAAGGCGTGGAAACGCGAGCGGATTTCGATTTGTTAAGCCGCATGCACTGCGAGATGGCGCAGGGTTATTTCATCGCCAAACCATTACCACTCGCCGAGTTTCTTCTCTGGAACCGCAGTTGGACGCAAGGCCATGATCCCCAACCGCGAATGGAGTCGGCAAGTTTTACCTCGGCAGCGCGATCAAAAGCAACAAGTGCGTAGCGGCCTGCCCAATGCCGATGGTGCAGCGTATAGCGCCAGCGTGCGTTTGCGAACAGACGTTAGGCATCGCCAACCGCAAGCTTCGGTTCAGTTGTCGGCGTCGCCGTTACAAGGCCCATCCGGCTCAGCCGTTCCAGAACGGTTGGGTCGTCAGTTGGTTCGGTGAGCGCTCTGACCGTCGCCTATTATTTTCTTCACGGCTCGAAGCGTTGATTGATCAAGTTTTCTCTTCTACAAGGAAACCACCATGCAAAGTACTGATAATAATCTTGACCGCGATGCGAATCGCGGTGCCATTCCCGACGCTGTAACTGCCCACCCGGTCGGCGTTGGCGCGGTGCTCGGCGGCGCGGCGGCAGGCGCTGCCGTAGCCACGATTGCGGGGCCGATTGGCACAGTAATCGGCGCTGCGGTGGGCGCGATCGTCGGCGGACTAGCAGGCACGAGCACTGCTGATCCGATCGATACTGCACGCGAAGACGACTACTGGCGCGAGAATTACGCTGCACGTCCGTATGTGTCCTCTGGCGAGCACTATGATGACTATGGCCCGGCCTATCGATATGGCACCGACGCTTACCTGCTTCAACCGAATCGAAGTTTTGCAGATTCTGAGGCTGAACTCGCACGCGCCTGGGACAAAGCGCGCGGCAATTCGAATCTTAAATGGGAACGCGCAAAGATTGCCACCAGCGATGCTTGGCATCGCGCAAGCAATTCAGTCAACCGCCCCTTGCCGGGCGACTCAGGCTATGGCGACAAATAAAGTCTGCCAAAAAAGTCTAATAACAAAGTCTGCCAACAAAGTCTGCCAAAAAAGTCTAATAGCAAAGTCTGCCAATAAAGTCTGCCAATAAAGTCGGTCAATATGGCTGGCGAGTAAAGTCGGCCGGAATTCTTAAAACAATCGGGCGTCTCTAGTCAGACGCCCGTTTTGCGTTTGTGATAGCCCACTTGCGCAGGCGATCATTTAAAAGTTTATTTGCGTAGCGGCTACCGTGTTTCCTCAGTGCTGAGAACCGACACGCAGGGCCGCTTAGTCACCGGCTGGCAAACACCAAACCACACCACCTCCGACTGGGTAAAGCCGCTGCTCTGGCCCCGAGCGCACCATCCAGCCACCGGTGAATTCGCCGAATGCGGGCAGAATTGCTTGGCGCGCCTGCGCGACAAAACAGGGCACGCGCATGCTGTCGCGCCCACGTCCTGAAAGCCGACAAACCGGATGCACGTGCCCGCCAAGCACGAAATGCGTTGCATGCAGCTGCGGGTGATGGCAAAAGGCAAACGGGCCAACTAGATACGGCTCATCGACGACCGTGATTCGCAGCCGCGCTGGCGGATCACCTGCGCGGCTGTCGTGGTTGCCGCGCACAAGCGTCATTTCACACGCACAGTGATGTGTTCGCCATTCATCAAGAGATGCCAGCAGCTCTGGCGTGCGCGATGTTGCCGCATGTAAAAAATCCCCAAGAAAAACGATCTGCGTAGGCGCGTGCCGAGAAATGAGTGTCGTCAGACGCGCTAGATTTTCTTGCGTGGTGCCTGCGGGTACGGGCTGACCGAGCGCGCGGTAGGTGGCAGCTTTGCCCAGGTGTAGATCGGCGATAAAAAGTGTTTTTGCGGTGGGCCACCAAATTGCGTATTCGGGCAGCAGATGTAGTTCAGTATCGGCCCACTGCACTTTGCAGACTGAGGCGTTCATTTCAGCGTACGCGGCTGCGAGGGCTTGCGTTCGCGCTTGGAGTATCCGCTGGCTGCTTTTTCCAGCTCTGCAACCATGCGTGCGATGCGATCAGCCGCGCTTTCGTTCGATAGCTTTTCACGGAAGCGTTCCACCATGAGCGGAAACGAAAATGGTGTTGGGCGTGCCAGCGCTTTAAGCGCAAGCTCTTGCGTGGCGATGCGGGTTAAAGTGCTAAAAAGTCGATCAATGTCTAGCTCTTGCGCCAGCACTTCTTGCTCGGCCTGTCGTAGCAGCCCGTTGGCCGGGTCGTATTTGCTAAAAACTTCATAGAACAGCTTTGCGGATGACTGCAGCTGTTTGTTGCTGCGCTTTTCACCTGGGTATGCCTGGAAAATCAATCCTGACACGCGCGCGATTTCGCGAAAGCGGCGCTGCGCCAGCTCGCCCGCATTTAAGCTGGCCAGCACCTCGTGCAACAGCGCTGCGCGCGTGTCGGCACTTGCCAAAGTTTGGTCATGCCCGTCATGACTAAACTTCAACGCCTGCGGCAGCAGCGTGGCCCAATCCACGTCGGTGGCACTGAGCAATTCAAAACCATAGTCGTTGACCGCGATTGAAAACGTGCGCGGTGCGTGTTGCGCCAAACGCCACGCAATCAGGCTGGCAAGTCCTAAGTGAACTTGACGGCCGGCAAACGGATATAAAAACAAATGCGAGCCTTCACGGGTTTTTAAAACTTCGGCCAACAGTATTTTTGGCGTGGGCAACGCTGACCACTGTTGCTGTAGCTCCAGCAGCGGGCGCACGCACTTTAATTCAGGCGACTCGTATTTACCGTCTTCGGCCAGCGCTAACTGCTGTACCACGGCATCGGCAAGCGTCGTCGACAATGGCAAACGCCCACCCGCCCAGCGTGGCACAGCAGGCCGTCTACCACTGGCGCGCCGCACCCAAGCGGTCATGTCATGGATGCGCACCAGTTCTAACAAGCGCCCGCCGAATAAAAAGCAGTCACCCGGCTGCATTCTGGCCGCGAAACTTTCCTCCACGGAACCGATTTTTGCGCCGCCCAAAAATTGCACCGTGACACTGGCGTCGCTGACAATGGTGCCGATGTTCATGCGGTGGCGGCGCGCCAGCCGCGCATCAGGAACGCGCCAGATGCCGTCATCGTCTGGCACAGCGCGCTGATAGTCAGGGTAGGCGTTAAGCGATGCGCCGCCTTGGCGTACAAAGTTGAGTGCCCATTGCCAATTTTCGGCGGACAGTTGCGCATAGGCGGCGGTGCTGCGTAGCTCTGCAAACAAGTCATCCGCGATGAAGCCGCCGCCCAGCGCCACCGTCACAAGATGTTGCACCAGCACGTCGAGTGGCTGCTCAGGCATCGCACGCGCTTCAATATGCCCATCGCTAATCGCTGCGCGCACGGCCGCGGCTTCGACTATTTCAAGGCTGTGTGTCGGCACTAGTGTGATCCGCGAAGGCCGACCGGGCGCATGGCCGGAGCGGCCCGCACGCTGAAGCAAGCGCGCCACGCCTTTGGGCGAGCCGATCTGGAGCACGCGCTCAACCGGCAGGAAATCAACGCCTAGATCAAGGCTAGAGGTGCACACGACCGCTTTCAAGTCGCCGCTTTTCAAACCGGCTTCGACCCACTCGCGCACTGCGCGATCTAGCGACCCGTGGTGCAAGGCCACGATCCCCGCCCAATCCGGCCGCGCGGCTATTAGCGCTTGGTACCAGAGTTCGGACTGCGAGCGGGTATTGGTGAAAATTAGCGTCGTGGCACTTTTGTCAATCTCTGCAACCACTTGCGGCAACATACTCAGGCCCAAATGCCCACCCCAAGGGAAGCGCTCCACGCGCTCCGGCAGCAATGAATCAATCACTAGCTTTTTCGCCACTTGGCCCTGCACTAACGTGCCGTGATCATGGCCGAGCAGGGTGCGCATCGCCGCCGGCAAATTGCCCAGCGTAGCGGACATACCCCACGTTTGTAGTGCAGGGTTCCAGCCACGCAGCCTAGCCAGCGCCAATTGCACTTGCACCCCACGTTTGTTGCCAAGCAGCTCGTGCCATTCGTCAACCACGACCATCTTCACGCTGCCCAATACCACACGTGCAGCCGCGCGCGAAAGCAGCACGGACAGGCTTTCCGGCGTGGTCACCAGGGCAGTCGGCAAGCGCTTGTTTTGCGCGCTGCGCTCGCTGGCAGCGGTGTCGCCGGTACGCGCACCGACACTCCAGGCTGCACCCGCATGCACGGAAGCGACGGCACCGTCGATACTGTTCGCAGTTTGATGACTTAGAAAATCAAGCGGCTGCTGTAAAGCGCGCAAGGTGTCAGCGGCCAGCGCGCGCATCGGCGTGATCCACAGCAAGGTCAGCGGCGGTGCTGGTTTTGGAGCTGATTTGGTTGCTTTTCGCGCCGGTTTTGATCTGGCTTTGACCGTAAACGCCCTCAACGCACCGAGCCAGACGGCATAGGTTTTGCCGGCACCTGTGGTGGCGTGCAACAAGCCTGATTCACCGCGCGCGATGGCTTGCCATAATTCTTTTTGAAACTTGAAAGGCTTCCAGCCGCGTTCGGTGAACCAGCTTTCTAGTTCGCGTTTCATCAAGGCGCAGTCGGCAGCAATGCCGACAATGTTTCCAGCGTATCGGCTTCAGCGATCGGTTTGTCGATGCGCCACCGCAGCATTCGTGGGAAGCGAACGGCAATGCCGCTTTTGTGGCGTGGGCTGCGGGCTATGCCTTCAAAGGCCAGCTCGAATACCAGCGTAGGCTTGACGCTGCGCACCGGCCCGAAGGTCTCGATGGTGGTTTTACGGATTACCGCATCGACTTTTGCCATCTCGACGTCGGTTAAGCCTGAATATGCTTTTGCAAACGGCACTAGCTTGCGCTCAGGCTGATCCGGCGCGCCGTCCCATACCGCAAACGTATAGTCGCTATAAAGGCTGGCACGACGGCCATGGCCGCGCTGCGCGTAAATCAGCACCGCGTCGATACTCATGGGATCGATCTTCCACTTCCACCAAACGCCAACATCTTTGGTGCGCCCGACACCATACTGCGCGGCCCTGGCCTTAAGCATCATGCCCTCGACGCCCATGCTGCGCGCCGCTTCGCGCTGACGTGCAAACTCATCCCAGCTTGCCGCGTGCAATACTGGACTTGGCAATAGTTGTGGTTGCGCTAATTGCTCGATCAGCTGATCGAGCCACGCGCGTCTTTCAAACTGCGGCTTGGCGCGTAAATCTTGCCCCTCATATTCAAGCAGGTCATAGCCCAATAAAACCACCGGTAAGTCACGCAACATTTTAGCGCCGATGGTTTTGCGGCCAATGCGCTTTTGCAGCTGAGCAAAGGGCTGCACCTTGCCCGCTTTTGAATCAGCCGATTCCGCATCGTTGCGCCACACCACAATCTCGCCATCGATTACACAACCGTCCGGCAACGCCGCCGCCATCGCGGCTAATTCTGGGAAGCGTTCTGTGACTAGCTCTTCACCGCGTGACCAGATCCAGACTTGACCCGCGCGCCGCACCAGCTGCGCACGAATACCGTCCCACTTCCATTCAACAAGCCAGTTTTCAGGCACGCCGAGCACGGCATCGAACTGCGTAAGCGGCAAGTTAAAAGGGTGCGCTAAAAAAAATGGATACGGCTGGCCGCTGGTTTTTTGATTGAGCTCGCCGCTGTTTTCCGGTGCTACCAGCAGCGCGTAATCTTCTGCGGTGGGCTGACCGCTGATGTGCAAATAGCCCATCAGCCGCTGTGCGACGCGCTTGGTATCGATGCCACCCACTGCGGCAAGTGCTTGCGTGACCTGAAGCTTTGAGACGCCCACGCGAAAGCCGCCGGTCATGAGTTTGAAATACACCAGCCGCTCGTCGGTGGCCAGCTGATCCCAATGCGCACGCAGCGTTTCCGTCAGTAGTTCAGGCGCTAACTTGCGCAGCGGCAGCAGGCGTTGTTCAATCCACACGGCTAGGCCAAGCTCATGTGATTGAGTTGGCGCTGGCAAAAGCAAGGATATGGTTTCAGCCAAATCCCCACCCGCGTCATAGCTTTCATCAAACAGCCATTTCGGCAAACCCGCTGCCTCCTGCGCCAGTGTACGCAGTAATTTGCTCGGCACGATTTGGCGTGGTTTACCACCGGCAAGAAAATACACTGCCCACGCCGCGTCACCCGCTTGCGCGCTTAAAAAATAGTGTTGCAATGCGGCCTGCTTGGCTAAGCTTGATGTGGTCGCATCAAGTTCGCGGTAAAGCGCGGCGAAGACTTTCATGACGCGAAGGCTTTCATGACGCGAAGGCTTTCATGACGCGAAGGCTTTCATGACGCGAAGGCTTTCATGACGCGAAGGCTTTCATGACGCGAAGGCTTTCATGACGCGAAG
>Ga0105044_10007486_pt1 | contig 15029 bp, 6 predicted proteins | sample MAT01_FD_78092 | JGI IMG/M metagenome (GOLD analysis project Ga0105044, IMG submission 78092) | Freshwater microbial communities from Lake Fryxell liftoff mats and glacier meltwater in Antarctica - MAT-01 | ecosystem: Environmental > Aquatic > Freshwater > Ice > Liftoff microbial mat | place... | reverse complement strand
TTGGCCGCGGCCTCGCGAACCTTCTTGCGGAGTTCGTCCTGCGCTTCGGCCAGGGAATCGAGGCGATCGGCCGCCTGGCGAGCAGCGATTGATGGGGGCTCCACGCTCGCCGCGGGGGGCGGCAGGAGGGCCTCGCCAAGGGCGCCGATTCGCTCGGCGGCTTTCTGCTGGCTCGCGCCGGCCTCGCCGGTGCGGTTGGCACGAAGCGCCTGGGCGGCCTTGCGTAATTCGTCCGGCAGGGCCTGACCGCCCGCGGCCTGGACGCCGGCTCGCAGCGCCTCCGCCTCGGCTTTTGACTGCGCCGCGGAGTCCTTCGTGGTGGCGGCGTCGTTCGCCTTCGCCTGCCGTTCCTCCGCGAATCGGCCCGCGCGAGCGATCAGCCCGCCGGCCTGCTCCGCCAACTGATCGAGCCGACCCGCTGCTTTCTCAAGTTCCTGCCGCTCTGCCGGGCTAAGCGAATCCGGCGATCGCCCATCCGGCACGCGACCGCCAAGCTCGGCCGTTCGCTGGGCCTGCTGATCAATCGCATCGCGAAGCCCGCGCGCTTCGCCGGCGATCTCGCCCGCGCTGCCCCACTGCTCCAGTTGTTCGAGCAGTCCGTCGAGCGATTCTTCAATCGCCTTTTGGCGACGGTCCGCCTTCGCAAGCCGATCGGCCACGATCGCAGCGGAGCCGGGCCGGGGAGCGTTGCCGGCCTGGCGGGCTTCGCCGAGCAGCGGTTCGATGGAACCAAGCTCACGATCCGCGAGCCGTCCCAGTCCTTCCGCGACAGACTCGACCCGCTCACGTGTCGACCCGCGAGGCAGGTTGTTGATGCGAGTCGTGTCGCGAAGCCGCTCCGCCCTGGCACGCATCCCATCGCGACGATCACCGACCTTACCCTCCATCTGCTTCTGAAGCTGCTCGGCGTTCAGGAGCTTGTCACGGTTCTCGGGGCGGATCGAGCCGTCGGCCTCGGTTTTCACGTCCTTCGTGAGAGTGCGGGCCTCGCGCTGCTGGCTGCGTAGCTGCACCAGCGACTTGCGAAGGTCGGCGAGTTCCTTCTGCAAAATGGCGTCGATCCCTTCTCGCGCTGCGATGCGAAGTTCGATCTCCGCGCTCCGCCCCGGCGGCTTCACGGCCAGGACGTCGTCCCAGTCGTCGGCCGCGGCTCGAATGTGGAGTGTGTCGCCGGGGCGAGGCGGGCTGCCGTCCGGGTGATGGAAATCGGCGAGGCGAATCGTCAGGCGATGGTCGAGGCGTGTGACGCGAGGATCGCTGACCAGCAACCAACCGCCACCAAGGGCCGCCTCGGAAGCCTGGGCGGCGACGCCATCGTGGAGCCGCCATTCGCGGAAAGGCTCGTCCTTGTGGAAGCGATATTCGAGGAAAGTCCGCCGGAGGGCGAAGATGCGGTCCTCCGCGGAGACTTCAAACACCACGACGAGATCCGGAGCGAGAAGCTCCGGATCTCGTCCGGGCGCCGGAGACGCGAGCACGACCTGAGGCAGCGGATCGGGTTGCAGGCGAAACTCGAGCAGACGGGTGCCGACGATCCCGGATTCGTCCTCCATTCGCAGGCCGTAAAGCCCGGAGAGCGAGGGGCGGAACGTGAGGTCGAGCGTGCGGCGATCCGGGCCGATTGCAACAGGGAAATCGCGATCGATGGCGGCGGCGAGAATGCGAGCCCCGAGTGCGGCCAGGGGATGCGTGAGGCCGACGAATGCGGCCGGGGCGGCTCGCTCGATCGCGGACCGATCGCCGAGATAGGTGAGCGTGCCGGAAGCGAGGCGGAGGTCCGAGGCGGCGCGGAGCGTGAACGTGGTGCCCAGGGGAGCATCGACGACACCGAGACCGTCCGAGAGATCGATCGCGGGCAGTCGGGTGTAAAGCGGGAACTCCGCGTGAACCTGAGGCGACGCCCGGCCGTCACGCGGGATGAGCTTCGGCGGCGGAGCGGCGACCACGGACTGCCAGCCGGTGTCGCCATCGTTCGCGGTGATGCGGAACTGGAAGCTCCCCGCCACCTGACCGCCCTCGAGGCTCGCTGCCACGTCGCGAGTGTCGGCGTCGCCGGCCTGTTCGTGGGAGAGCGGGACCGCCTTCGTGAAGCTGCCGCCATGGCTGGGCTGCACATGAAGGATCGCTTCGGGTGGGATCTCGCCCAGCAGTTCGAATCGCAGGTCGAAGCGATTTCCAAGGGCGGTGCGAGCGGGGAACACCTCGGGAACGACCAGGCGGATTTGTGTTCGCGGCGGCCAGGGATGCGACCCGAACGGGTCCGCGAGGCGAACCACGGCGATCATCGCCTTCTGCGGAAAGATCAAGACGAGTGACGCCACCGTGAAGAGGATGATCGCGCTGATCCAGAAGGCTCGCCAGAGCCGCCCGCTGGCGATGATCTCGCGGAAGTTGTACCGCTCGGCGAGTCGATGCGCCCGCTTCACCACCGCTTGCTGCATGCGTGGCGAAACAGCGGAGGGATTGGGAGCGTCCTCGCGCTCGAGGAAGGAGACGGCGCTGCCGAGGGCGTCATTGAGGCGGGGAAATCGTTCTTCGAGATCGAGTGCAATGGTGAGGGAGTCGGTTCGCAGTCGCAGTGCGGGCCGCAGGGTGCGGACGAAGAGCACTCCGGCCAGGGTGAGGATGCCGACGAGCCCGACGCCTCGTGTCAGTGGGGAGAGGTGGAAGCTGGCATCCAGCAGTGCAAAGACCAGGGCCGCGCCGAGGACGAACGCGAGCTGGCGCAGCCCGGCCGTGGCGATCGCGACGAAGCGACGAGCACGGCCGAGGTCGTGAAGGGATTCGGTGAGCGACTCGCGATTCGTCGGCGGCCGCAAGATCAGGGCCATCGGTTGCTCCTGGGGCTTTCGCCGATCATAACAGGCGTTCCCGCTTCCGCAAAAGCCACTCGCTCACCAGCAGGGCCGCCAACAGGGCGTACATCAGCGGCTGGTTCCACAGCGGCAGAGGCGGGCAGGGCTGGTTCAAGGGCACGCGCGGCACGTCCGGCAGGTCGTCGATCACCTGGTCCGCATCCGCGATCGTGTAGAACTTCCCGTGCGACTCTGCCGCGGCTCGCAGCATCCCCGCGCGATCCAGGTCCAACTCGTCCAACTCGCCTCGGGGCGGAAGCACCTTCGCCTCCGCACGTGGACGCGGGGCTGGCGTTTCCGGCTCCGTCAGCCAGAACTGGTACGCCCCTTCCGGCGTCCGCGTCAGCGTGGCCTGGAAAGTCGCACGGCTGCCCTCGACTCGCGTGAGGCGAAGCTCGCTCGTCTCGGCATCGCCCCGCGATCCATCGCTGCGTACCGTCGGCGTGTACTGAACCGCCACTCGCACCGCCGCATCCGCGGGCGGCGCGGGGGCATCGTCCGGGAAGCGGACCGTCACCGTGATCTTCTCGTCGCGCCGATAGGGCGTCTGTTTGTCCGTCCGCAGTTCGATCCGGCCGATGCGGGATCGCGAGAGGATGCGGATCGCTTGCTTCCAGAAGCGGTTGAAGTGCTCCTCTTCCAGCCGCCATCGCCAGCGCCAGGTTTCATCGAAGCCGAAGAAGAGCACGCGGCCGGTGCCAGCGAATTGCTGAAGCACGAGGGGGTGCAACTCGCCGGGGCTTGCGTCGTCCGCCGGGCGGCCCGGATGCGTGGCGAGCACCTCCGCGGAGAGCTTTCGCTTGTAACCGGTCGCGAACCAGAACATCGGCTGAAGCGCGGCACCAATCCGTCGGCTCTCGTCATCGCTGGGTGCGAAGCGAAAGAGGGGATGCGTGAGGCCCGTGGCCGAGGGCTGCAGGCGATAGCCGTCGACGATGGTCTGCGAATCCGAGGCGATCCGCGGGGCCTCCTGGTCCGTGGGCGTGATGGGCAGCACGTCGGCGAGTGCGGTCTCGCCGTACGCGCGAACGCCTGCGTGTTCCCCCGCGATGAACAGCAGGCCGCCGCCACGGACGGTCACGAAGTCCGCAAGATCCTGGAGGGCCCGCACCGGCCTCGCGAATTGCTGAGGGATCACATCGCCAAGGATCACCACGTCGTACTCGAACAGCAGATCCCGCGTGGGGAACTCGGGAATCGCAGAGCGGTCCGTCTCGGCCCAGCCGCGGGAGGCGTCGAGCAGCAGCACCTTCAGGTCCACGGCTTTTGAGCCGCCACGGGCGTCCGTCTCACGTTCGAGCAGGGCCTTCAGGAAGCGGTACTCGTATCGCGGATACCCCGCGATCAGCAGCACGCGGGCCCGGCGAGACTCCGTGACGATCACGACCCGCTCGAGGCGGTTATTCTCGAGGTCCGTCTCGCCAGCCAGATGCGGAACTTCGATCACGAAGGTTCGCTCACCCGGCTCCGTGGGGGTGAATCGCAACTCGAACGGAACCGGGTTGCCCGAGGCATCCGGCAGCACGGAGGTGCGGGCGCGTTCGATGCGGCCGTCGCCTCGCTTCTCGTAAAGCACCACGGGCACGGCTGCGGGAATCTCGGGGCCGCGTGCGGTGAGGCGAGCCTGGGTCACCATCTCGTCGTTGGCGGTCACCACTTCCTCGGCCTGGAGGTCCGAGAGAATAAGGTTGGGCTTCTCGCGAGCATCGCCGACCCCCACGAGGAAGAGGGGCACGCCATCGCGAGCCGCCTCACGGCCTGCCTTTGTGAGGTCGTTGCCTTCGGTGGTGACGCCATCCGTGAAGAGAATCATCGCCGCCAGCGATCCGCCCCGGAACGCCTTCAGCACCGCCTCCACGCCATCGCCAAGCCGGCTGCCGGGCCCGTCCGCGACTGCGGCCTTCATCGCCTCACGCACAGCGGCGGCGTCGGTCAGTTCCTCCGCGGAAGCGAGCCGCCGGGCCTGATCCGCGATCGTGTAGACATGCACCTTCACCTGTCGCCGCGTGAGCAAGCGGTCGAGCCAGTCCGCCTCGGGTCGCGTCAACAGGATCTGGGCAAGCCGCAGCCGCTGCACTTCGGTGAGGCCTGCGAGTTGGGCGAGTTCCGCCGCCTTCGCCTTCACGGCAGGGTCCTTGAGATCGTCCACGGTGCTCATGCTCGCGGAAGTATCCAGAAGGATCACGACATCCGGCCAGCCCTCGCGATCGAAGGCGAGTCGAAGCTGCGGCAGCACGAGGAAGATCGTGACGAGCAGCACGGACAGCCTCAGCATCGCCGGCAGCACCACACGGCGGCCGGAGTCCACAGCCCGACGTTCACGCAGGTAGATAGCGACGATCAGGATCGCCCCGATCACCGCGAGGCCGAAGGTGATCTGACGGTCCAGGGTGCCGCCACGCACAAAGGCGGTGAAGCCCTCGAGCCGCCAGCGTGTGCCTTCGCCTGGCGAGGCGAGCGGCACGCCCGCAGCTTCCTCCACGGGTTTGCGCACCTCCGCGGGCAGGAAGCCGAGCAACTGGCCGGTCCACTCCGAATGCACCCAGATGGCAAGCGCTCCGAGCCCGAGCGCGAGCACCACCGTCCCGAGGATCGTGCTGAAGAAGCGCAGCCACCAGGCTCGGGCCACGGGTTTGACGGCAGCGCCTGCACCTTGCGATCGCGCCGGGCCAAGCCGCCAGGCGAGCAGGAGTTCCAGGACGAACAGACCGAGAACGCCGATGACGATCGTCCTCGCGATCGCAGGGCCCCAGGGTCGCGGCGCCGTCACGATGGTGCCTCCGTCCGCTTCCGCTGCGGGGCGAATCGACGCTGGGCTCGCCACCACCTGAACGTTGCCGAGTCGCTTCATCTCGGCGATTCCGAGCCGATGCAGGTCGGATTCGGAGCCGCCCGCGAAGTTTGCACTGGCGACGTGGACCGCGAAGATGCGATCGCGCGCGGCGCCCAGCCCCAGGCGATACTCGCCGCTGAGACGGGCCTCCGCAAAGACCACGGAGCCCGTCTCCTCGCGAAGCGAGACAGTCTGGCGCTCCATGCGGCCCGGCCCTTCAAGCGACACCATGAGCCCCACGGTTGCGGAGGGGAAGAACTCCTCGATCGCGTCGCCGACCTGAAGATTGTGGTGGTCCGGAGCGGAGGACGCGAAGCGCAGCACCTCGTGTACGAACGGCAGGTAGCTCGGCAGAAGCGGCCAGTCGGTCCACTCCGCGTTGAAGGTGGTGGTGAGCACAACGACCCGCCCACGGTGGCGCGGCCAGGTGACGACCGCGGGGTCCGGCGGGTGTGAGGGGTCCGCTTCGCCGGCGGGTCGAAGGGCTGGAACAAAGGAGAGGAGTCGCTCGCCACGCCCCGCGGAAGGTGCTTCCAGGCGAACGTAAGAACGCACCGGCACCGTCGCAAGGCCGGCCCGGGCCGCGTCGCTCGCAAAGGCCGCCAGCGGGGGACGCTGAAACGCGTCCGATTCCGCCGCGAGCCGGAACCCGGCCTCGTTCGGAGCCGTGCTCACCACTTCGCCCAATGTGCCAGGAAGCAGGCCGTTGCCCTCCGCGAACAGGAGTCGGTTGTACTCCTCGCGCTGAGCGGCAGAGTTCGGCCCCAGCCCGATGACGACTCCGCCGCCACGCTTCAGGTGCGATTCGAGGCGGGCCACCATTGCGGGCGTGATCGTCGGCACGTCGCAGAGGAAGACGCAGTCCGTGTCGGAGAGATCACCGATCGCCGGATCCGCGAACTCGCTGGGCGTCAGCGTCCGTGGCTTCGCGAGTGCCAGCCCCGGCCGGGCACCGGGGGGAGCCAGCGCTCGCGACAGGTACTCGCTCGAACGACGTTTCGGTTCCGGGTCGGATCGACCGTTGACCAGCACGGCCTTCAACACCTCGCGCACATCCACCACAAGGGAACGCCGATCGTCCTCGACGAGCTGGTCCCCCTCGGCCAGCCTCACCCGTGCGACGTGGAGCCCGGGAGCCTGGTAAGCGTGCAGCCCAGCCAGCGCGAAGGTGACGCTCGCCTGGCCGCCCGGTGGCAGCGTCTCGATACGCCGTGTCGCCATCTCCGCGGACGGGGCCGGCGGCATCACCGTGCCAGCGGGTCGCTCCACCTCCAGGACCACATCCACCAGTTGACGTTCCGATCGGCCGAAGTTCTTCACCGTGGCGGTGACCACGATCGGCGAACCGACCAGCGGCAGCGGGTTCACCGACGCCACATCGACCACGGCGAGGTTATCCACATCCGCCCCGGCCACGTCGAGCACGGCCACATCCGCCCGGCTCAGCAGCTTCTGCCAGGCGTCCGGCCGCGATTCCTCCGAGCGAGGCAGCGTGGAACCCCAGCTCGACCGCTGCAGGTCCGTCGCCAACGTCACCTGTCGGCGTGGATACGCCCGAGGCGATCGCGCCAGCACGTCCGCCGCCACTGCCAGCACCGCGTTCGGGTCCGGGCTGCCATGCGTCTGTTGCAGCTTCTCAAGCTCTGCCGTCACCTTCCCCGCATCATTGGACGGGCCCGGCACCACCACCTCCGGCGATTCCCCTTGCACGATCAGCGAGAACCCATCCCCCGTATTCGCGAGGTCGATCGTCTCCTGCAGTAAAGCCTTGGCCCGCTCGAAGCGCGTGGCCCCCTCGCGAGCGTCGCCGCCTCGCGCTGCCATGCTGAACGAGGCATCGAGAATCAGGACGTGATGCGTCCGCGGCGCGTGGGCGACACTCTCGAGCGCACCGGGCTTCACGCTCTGCCAGAGCGGCTCCGCCCACGATGTTGCCGCCGCCATCGCGGCAAGCGGTAGCAGCACGACGAGGATTCGCAACGCGAGAAGGAGCCACTGCTCGATCCGGCGGCGATTCCGCTTCTCCGCGCCGATCAGGAACCGCACCGCCGCCCAGGGGACGACGCGATAGCGTTTGCGAAAGAGGAGATGAATGACGATCGGCACCACGACCGCAGCCGTGGCCGCGCCCGCCGCCAGGCCTGGCGAGAACGCCGCGATCGGCAACACGCCGAGGACGCCAGCAAGTTCGGAAGCGGGAAGATTCATTCGGTGCCGTGAAGGAAGCCATGGCTCGGGATCGCGTCATCCTGACGTGATGGCGATGTCTCTTCACTATGACGCCTGAGCCGCCCGACGGCAACTTTGGAAAAAGATCGAAAGATTCTGCTCCGAAGCGCGAACCTCCTGATAGGGAACGCCGTCTGAGGGGTGTAACATGATCTCAGGTTCGCAAAAGTGATCCTGGGAAGTCAGGGGAAATCCGTGAAAAATCCCCTGGAAGAGTTGTCAGACCTGCGGGAAGGCGTTAGACTTCCCGGCCGCACGAAACTCGACCGATTCGGGCGATGTTTATGGAAGAAGTCGGCGTTCAGAAAGTTTCCTTCACTCTAACCTGTTACAAGACGACAGCTTAAGCCCATTAACCTCGTGGATCGCCTGATCCACACTGTTTGTCGGAGGAATGCAATGGCCATTCGCAACCCCATGACCGTGCAGAAGATGACCGTGGCGGCCGTCAGCGTGAAGCTGACGACCCCGGCCGATCGCATCGGTCTGGGTTCGATGGCCGAGGCACTCCATCCGGCGAATATCCCTTCCGTGTATCCGACATCCGAACGGTTGTCGGGGTCACGGTCGAGACTCGCCGCCAGTGCAGCGAGTTCGGCCGAGCCCCACGCCGTCAGGGTCGGAGTCTTCACTGCTCCTGGATCCTCGGCTCGTCCGCACGATGCGTTGCGAGGCTTAACCCAAACGGGTTGGCCGACGGCAACGAAACGTGACTGCGAGTCTGGCCTCCCGGGGTGCAAACGATCTCGAATCCGGCTTCCAGGCGACTGCCAATCGCCAGACCGATTCGACCATCCGACGCACCCAGCCACCAAGCACCCATGCTTGGTACGGGATGTCCGGACCGTAACGACAGCCAAGAAGTGAGGTGACCCAAGGCTTATCCGCAACGTCCGGTTCACCAGGGTTCGACCGCGGCCTCGCCGACGAGGCCAACGACTAACCGACTGCGACTTTGCGATGGAAGCTTTGGGACACCACCAGGTGCGTTCTTACCCACGCTGGTCCTGCTGACGATCGATGTTCCGCTCTGCCGCGCGATCGACCTCGCGTCGGGTGCCAGGGAACAGACGGGCGATGCTCCCGCCCAGTCGTTTCCATTCACTCCGAAGCCAGTTCGTCGCCGAGCGTTCGAGCGAATCGAGTCGTCTCGCGGAATGCAAGCCATTCCGCCCGCCTCGTTCGTGTTTCCCCCTGTCTGATCCGGGGCGGGAATGCGTTCCTCGCGGCCCCCACGCAGGCCAGCCCGTGTCACAGGATCGGGACGGGGTTTCACCATGAGCTGGACGGAAATCGGCCTGCTCGTCGAGCGGGCGAAGACAGGTGATCGGGAAGCGTACGGCGACCTCGTGGTTCGGTTCCAGAACAGCGTCTACGCGATGGCGCTGGCCCGGGTCCGCAATCCGCTGGAGGCTCAGGAACTGACGCAGGACGTGTTCGTTCACGCGATGCGGAAGCTGCCTCAGCTTCGGGACGCGCGTTGCTTCGCCGGCTGGCTGCGTCGGATCACGGCGCGTATGGCGATCAACCGCCTCACGCGGCGCGGGCCGTTCTTCGGGACGGACCCGGAGGCCCTTAACGCAGTGCCGGCTCGCGGCCATGACCCCAGCGAGCGCATGGAAGTCGGCGAGGCCGTGGACCGGATGCGGGCGGCGCTCGACGAACTGAAGCCGATCGACCGCGCGACGCTCGAGGCCTTCTACCTTCGGGGTCGGAGCCTCAAGCAGATGGGTCGTGAGTTTGAAGTGCCGACGGGCACGATCAAGCGTCGTCTTCACGTCGCGCGCCAGCGTCTCAAAGCCGTCATGCACGGCAGCGAGGCGATGGCCGCGGTGTGAGTGCTGAGCGCTGGGTGGACTTCCCTATGTCCAAGGCTTAGCCGCGATGCGGAGCGGAGCGTGGGACCGTTGCTGAGGATGCCACCTCGCGTGGCTGCACGGCACGGGTCGCGCTCCGCTTCGCTACTGAGCCGAACCCCCTCATCATGAATCAAAGTTGACTCGTCCCCTTTTCACGGGGGCATCGACGGTGTTTCTTATCTCCCAGTTCCGCATTCCGAGTTTCTTCCTCATTCTCGCTCGCGTGGGATGAGTGGCAACAGGCGCCTCACCACATCGTCCGCGGTCACGCGGTCGGCTTCCGCGTTGTAGTTCGTGATGACGCGGTGACGGAGCACGGGCAGGGCCATCGCTTTGATGTCATCGATCGCCACGTAGGTTCGGCCTCGTAGCAGGGCTCGGGCCTTCCCGGCCAGCACCAGGTTCTGCCCCGCGCGAGGGCCGGCGCCCCAGGTCACGTACTTCTTCACGAAGTCCGGTACGTTCGCATCCGGGGCCTCGCCGTTGGCTCCCGAAGGCCGCGTCATCCGAGCCATCTTCAAGGCATAGCGAATCACATACGGAGCCACCGGCACCTGGCGAACGAGGTTCTGCATGCCGATCAGTTCCTCCGCGCTCACCACTCGTTCCACTTTCGTTCTCACGGCCGAGGTCGTCGCTTCGATGATGCGAAACTCCTCTTCCTCCGCGGGGTAGTCGACGTGGATCGTGAACATGAAGCGATCCTGCTGTGCTTCCGGCAGCGGATAGGTTCCTTCCTGTTCAATCGGGTTCTGCGTCGCCAGCACGAAGAAAGGATCGGGCAGCTTGTGGCGGTTGCCGGCCACGGTCACCTGTTTCTCTTGCATCGCCTCGAGCAGCGCCGCCTGCGTCTTCGGCGGGGTGCGATTAATCTCATCGGCGAGCACCACATTCGCGAAGATCGGGCCGTGCAGGAAGCGGAAGCCTCGCTCGCCGGTCGAGCGATTCTCCTGGATCATCTCGGTGCCGGTGATGTCCGAAGGCATCAGGTCCGGGGTGAACTGGATGCGGTTGAAGGTGAGGTTGAGGCTATCCGCCAGGGTGCGGATCATGAGTGTCTTCGCCAGGCCCGGCACGCCGACGAGCAGCGCGTGACCCTGGGCAAGCAGTGCGATCAGGAGCTGTTCGAGCACGTCCTGCTGGCCGACGATGACCTTGTTGCACTCGGCCACGATCGCTTCGCAGGTGGCCCGCAACTGCTCCGCCGCCGCGGAGTCGTCAACCAGTTGCGCCAGGATCGGTTCACTCACGTGCCATTCTCCGGGTGATTCACCACTCACAGCTTCTGATCTATCGAACTTTGCGAAGCGGGGCTTCGTCAGCGGCTCTCCGGTCCCAGAACGTATCCCCACACCTGATCGCGGCGAATCCCGCCAACCTGCGTGGGGACCATCGCGATCAGGCAGCCATCCGCGAAGGCGATCGGGCCGAAGCATGCCGAGGGCTGGAGCGTATCCGTGGTGTCGCGATAGGGCCGCAGCGGAGGAGCCAACGGCTCTCCAGTGTCCGGGTGCAGCACGAACAGGCCGGACTTCGTGGGCCAAAAGATCGCGTCTTCGCTGACGAGCCCAGATCCGAAAGCCCTGGGCAGGCTCGAACGCTGTTGCACCCAGCCCTCCGGATCGCGATGTGAACCATTGCGAATGCTGAGACCGCGAAGCCCTGGCGTCCGGCCGACGAAGGAAACGATCACACGGCCACCGGTGACGCCCAGGATATGGGCTCCTTCACAGGGGCCGCTTTCCCAGAGTTTCTCACCTGTCTCGGCATCGAGCGCGAAGACACGATCCGAATCGGCAGGTGCCACGAACACCCGCCCGGCGTGGTAAGTCGGCGGCGCGAGGTCCGGCAAGTTCGTGAGCCCGGGCGAGGCCGTGCGTGCATAGCGGTAAGCCCAGGCACGCCGGCCCGTGCTTGCGTCGAGAGCCACCACCGCCCCCGCGTGGGAACAGACCACGACGTTCCGACCCGCGAGCGTGGGAGTGTTCCGCCGCATCTCGCTGCCGTTCGTGGTGGCAGGGCTCGCGTCGCAAATCTCGGTGAGCCATGCGGGGCGTGCCGGGGCTTCCAGGCTGTCGCTGGGCTCGTAGCACACCACCGAGTGAACCACCCGGCCGCCCTCGTTGCGGGCGAGCACCGCCCACAGCCGACGGTTCGCGGTCAGGGGCGGGCCCAGGAATTCCTGCTCCACCCCGTCGTCCGCCGCGGGTGCTGTCACGCTCCAGAGCCTCCGAGGCGTGGCGGCTTCACCGCGTGCGGACGGCCCCGGAATCGCCAGGCTCACGATCGTCGACTCCGCCAGGCCGCGATCATTCGCATGGGTGCCGCGAACAAAGAGCCGGGTCGACCCCGACGGTGGCGGACCGGGTGGGCCTTCGAGTTGCAGCAAGGTCGAGCGGCGTTCACCCGTGCGAAGATCGATCGAGAAGACCTGCGTCCCATCGCTCACCAGCACCCGGCCATTGAGGAGCAGCGGCTCGTACTCGGGAAGAGGCAACGCACCGCGGTCGGATTTGACAACGGGCCGCAAGGGCGGCAGTACGAGCGTCCACGTCGGTCGGCTCGGCCAGTGGCGCGGCAGGGTGCCGGTGATGCGGCTCTCGCGCGAAGGCCCCGCGGCGAGCGTCGGCCAGGAGCGGGGCAAGCGGTGATCGCTCGGGAACGTCGGCGGCTTCGCGATCAGGGATTCCAGGGTGCTGGCGAAGGGGCCCGTCACTCCTGCCAGCGAGCCGCTCGCATCGGGATGCTTTGACTTCAACTCTTCGAGCAGCGACTTCGCACGGCCCGTCTCGCCCTGGAAGATCGCGGCCAGCACAAGCCGGGCGAGATCACCCGCGGCCGCGGTCGCACTCGGCGACGGATACGCCAAATCGGGCTGGGACGATGGCACGAGCCGACTCCACACCCTCTCAGCCGTGTGGATCTCGCCCCGTTCAAAGAGCCGATCGCCGAGCAAACGCAGCGCCTCCTCGCCGGGTCGGCTGACGAAAAAGCGTTCCTGGATCGCCCAGAGCGGCGCGAGGTCGCGATTCTTCCTCGCCGCTTCGAGAAGCACTCGAGCCGGGCCGTCAATGCGATCACGGTAGGTCGCGAGCGTCGTCGGCGGCAGGCTGGCGAGCAGGGATTGCACGGGCCAGCGGGCGGGTACGAAATGGCTGCCATCGATCGTGGTCAGATCGTCGCCCGCGTCGTCGAGGATGCGGAGCAGGTCGTCAAGTGCCTCGTTGGACTGCCCGGCAGCGAGCTTCTTCGCGGCACTTTCCACACGCTTGCCAGTCGGCTCCGCACTGCCGCGAACGTGGGCTCGATCGGGCACCGTTGGCTGGGCCATCAGCGCCGCGGCCAGCACGATCACGCCTCCAAGCGACAGCAAGCACGGGTGAAACATGGCTTCAGATCCCACATACACATGGCTTCGTTCTTGACATTCCTTGGCGATCCTCAAGAATTCTAACAGGAAGCCCTCACCGAGAGTGGTTCACATGAGCCGATTTCATCTGTTCGTCATTCCCCTGCTGGGTTTGTTTCTCACAGGCTGCGGCGCGTCGCCCGGCGGCGACGTCGGCTCGAGCGTCGGGCTGATCGGTGCGGCGACGGCGTATCCTGTTCGCAGTGACTATCTCGTGGACAAGATGCCCGAGGCCGCCCCGCCGCGGTGGTTCACTCCGGGTTATCCCCCGCTCAAGAGCCTGAGCCTGGCAGAGAAATCGCCTGACAAGGATCTCGTGGAGGGGCTTGTTTCGGAGCAGAAGAAGCGAAACGTGCTGGACCCCTCGAAAGCGATCAGCACGAAGGATCGGTCTGAATTTGAACGCTCCATGGCTCCGATCTTCGGAACTCCCACGGCACCGGCGATCAGGCTGCCGGACGCGGCAGAGCTACAAAAGCTGGGCGTGGAGCCCAAGGACGTGAAGCTGCTGCCCCTGGCGGAAAGTGCGAAGGCGGCGCTCGGGCTTGAGGACGCCACGCTGGCCCGTGGGTCGTCGGTGTTTCGTCGCTGGTGCATGCACTGCCACGGGCCGACCGGTGCGGGGGATGGCTCGAACGCTCCGCAGCTTCAGCCGTTGCCGCGGGACTATCGGCAGGGGGTGTACAAGTTCGTGACGACTTCACCCGAGGCGGCGGGCCGGCCTTTGAAAAGCGACCTCAAGCGAACCATTCGCCGGGGGCTCGATGGCTCGATGATGGTCGCGTTTACCAACCTCAGCGAGCAGGAAGTCGACGAGGTGGCGAGCTATGTCATCTTCCTGAGCGTTCGCGGCGAGAGCGAATACCAGGCGATGAAGGTGATGATCAAGTACAACGACGACTTCCTCTCCGTGGAGAACGAGGTCGCGGTGCAAGTGGTGCGAATCCTGGCCGCGTGGGGCCGGGCGCAGGCGATGCCGTTCACCGTGCCGCCGGAGAACTCCGCGACGCCAGAGGACCGGCTGGCCTCGGCGGCTCGTGGCTTCACGACCTTCAACGAGGCCGGCTGTGCCGCATGCCACACGAACTTCGGACGAACACCCGTGCTGAAGTTCGACGCCTGGGGCGGCATGACCCAGCCACGGAACCTCACGCTGGGCGTGTACCGCGGCGGCCGCAAGGGCGAAGACCTTTACACGCGACTCTACTCGGGAATCTCCGGAGCCGGAATGCCGGCCCACAAGCAGATCCTGGAGAAGAGCCCGCCCGAAGACGGCCAACCCGACCGCATCTGGGATATGGTGCACTTCCTCCAGGTGCTCAGCGACCCGCGGATGCGGAGAACGCTGGCGGAGAAGTATCAGATCAACGTCGAGTGATCACCCTTTCCTGCAACCCCTGCGACTCCAGATTTGCGTCACCTCAGGAGATGCGATACGATCACTTCCTGAATTCTCCACTCCTGAACCCGAGGGAGTGTCACTGTGCAGATCAAGTTTCGATGCCCCTGTGGTCTGGTCCACTCGGCCGATGGCGACCTTGCCGGTCGCCGGGTGCAATGCAAGGAGTGTCAACAGGTTGTCATCGTTCCGGGTCTTGAGTCAGGCCCTTCACGGAGATCATCGCCGAGTCGGGTTACGACGGATGAACTTCAGCCCCAGCGAAGGCTGGCGACGGAGATCGTGGAGGAGACAGAAGAGGATAGACGCCCCGAGCGGAAGAAAAAGAAACGAGCCATCGAGGAACATCACAAGAATCAAGGCTTTTTCAGTGCCGAGCATGGCATCATGAATAGTGGCGTGCTGGGAGGGGTCGCGGTCATGGTCGGCGCTGTCGTTTGGTTCG
>Ga0105044_10007482_pt1 | contig 15032 bp, 8 predicted proteins | sample MAT01_FD_78092 | JGI IMG/M metagenome (GOLD analysis project Ga0105044, IMG submission 78092) | Freshwater microbial communities from Lake Fryxell liftoff mats and glacier meltwater in Antarctica - MAT-01 | ecosystem: Environmental > Aquatic > Freshwater > Ice > Liftoff microbial mat | place... | reverse complement strand
GTCAAAGCAATCAAGACCGAGCTGGCCAAGGTCATCGTCGGTCAAGAGGAAGTCGTCGAGCAGTTGATGATCGGCATCCTCGCCAAGGGCCACTGCATGCTGGAAGGCGTGCCCGGCTTGGCCAAGACCCTGCTGATTTCGACCTTGGCCAAGGCCTTGGATATGAGTTTCCGGCGGGTGCAATTTACCCCCGACTTGATGCCGTCCGACATCCTTGGCACCGAAGTCCTGCAAGAGGACCCGGTGACCCGCGCGCGTATCTTCCGCTTCATGAAGGGTCCGATTTTCGCCAACATCGTGCTCGCGGACGAAATCAACCGTACCCCGCCCAAGACCCAGGCCGCGCTGCTGGAGGCCATGCAGGAGCGCCGCGTCACCGTGGGCGGCGAGGTCTATCCGCTCGACAAACCGTTCTTCGTGTTGGCCACCCAGAATCCCATCGATCAGGAAGGCACCTATACCCTGCCCGAAGCGCAGCTCGACCGCTTCCTGTTCAAGATCAGCGTCGGCTATCCCGATGCGGCTGAGGAGTTGGAGATCATGCGGCGCGTGGCTAGCCCGGCGATGGGCAAGGCCGAGGGCGCCATCGCCAAGGTCATGACCGGCGCCCAGGTGCTGGCCTGCCAGGAGCTGGTGCTGCGCGTGCCGGTGGCCGATCAGGTGCTGGAATATGCCCGTGCGATCGTGCGGGCCACTCGGCCCAAGGACGAGGATGCGCCGGATTTCATCAAGGAGTGGATCACCTGGGGCGCCGGTCCGCGCGCCTCGATCTCGCTGATCATCGCTGCCAAAGCCCGCGCCGTGCTGCATGGCAACTATCATGTCAGCTGGGAGGACATCGACGCCGTGGCGGCGCCGGTGATGCGCCATCGCATCGCGTGCAGCTACACCGCCCAGGCCGAGAACATCACCACCGAGGATGTCATCCGCAAGGTCCTCAAGACGGTGAAAAAGGGATGAGAGCGCTTCGTCTGGCCGCCCCGTTGGCCGGATCCTGACCCATGTCCTACCTTGATCCCGCCATCCTGTCGAAGATCGGCCGCCTCGACCTGAAGGCGAAATATGTGGTCGAGGGCTTCATCAGCGGCCTGCATCGCAGCCCGTTCAAGGGCTTCAGTGTGGAATTCGCCCAGCATCGCGGTTACGTGCCTGGCGACGATCTAAAACACCTGGACTGGCGCGTCTACGGCAAGTCCGAGCGCTATTACATCAAGCAGTACGAGGCCGAGACCAATCTGACCTGCCATGTGCTGCTCGACGGTTCGACCAGCATGCTGTACCAGGGCACGCGCGCCGCGGCCGGCCTCAGCAAGCTGGAATACGGCAAGGTATCGGCCGCGGCGCTCAGTCATCTGGTGCTGTCGCAAAGCGATGCCGCCGGCCTGACCATGTTCGATGGCGACCTCGCCACGGTGGTCGCGCCCAGCACGCGCAAAGCCCACCTGCTGCGCCTGTGTGCGGTGCTGGAAGAGCACGAGCCGAAGAACAAGACCGCCATCGGCGAAGTCCTGCACACCATCGGCGACCGGGTGCGTCGGCGTGGCGTGGTGATGGTCATCAGCGACCTGCTTGACCAGCCCAAGGACATCCTGGACGGCATGCTGCGGCTGCGCCACCAGGGGCACGAGGTGGTGGCCCTGCACCTGATGGACGACGACGAGTTGGACTTCCCATTCGAGGGCAACATCCAGTTCAAGGGGCTTGAGGGCGGCCGCGAGCTGCGCGTGCACCCGCGCTCGGTGAAGCAGTCTTACCTGGACGAATTGCACAAGCACATGACCGCGCTGGAATCCGGCTGTCGGAAGTGCGGCGTGGACTATGTGCTGCTGCGCACCTCGCAGCCGCCGGATGTGGGCCTAGCCGCCTACCTGGGCATGCGTGAGCGCCTGCGCACCGGGGTCAGGCGATGACCTTCCTGAATGCGCTGCTGCTGGGCTTCACCGCCCTGGGCGCGATCCCGATCATCATCCATCTGCTCAATAAAAGCCGCTTCCGCGTGGTCGAATGGGGCGCGATGGAGTTCTTGCTGGCGACCATGCGGCAGAACAGCCGTCGCTTGCAGTTGCGCGATGTGATCCTGTTGATCCTGCGCACCCTGGCGATCGTGCTGATTGCCCTGGCCCTGGCCCGTCCGGCCTTCGCGCCGGGCAAGCTGTCATTCCTGGGTAGTGCGTCCGCGGTGAATGCCGTGGTGGTGCTGGACCACTCCCGCAGCATGGCCTATGCGGAGGGCGCCGAGTCCCGCTTCGCCATCGCTCAGCGCAAGGCCGCCGAGGTGCTGTCGGCCCTGCCCCAGGGCTCGGCGGTGGGCCTGGTGCTGATGAGCGCCGCGCCGACCACCGTGGTGGCCGAGCCCAACCGGGACCTGGCCTATGTCGCCGACGAGGTGCGCCGCGCCGCGGTATCCGACGGCGGCAGCGACGTGCCCGCGGCCTTGACGGCGGCCTGGGCGATCCTCAAGGACCGGCCTGGCCAGCGCGAGATCCACCTGGTCACCGACGTGCAGGCGGTGGGCTGGCCCGCCGCCGACGCGCCGGCCTGGTCCCGCCTGGCCGCTGAGCTGCGCGCCGCCGGCGACACCCGTGTGGTGGTGATCGACACCGGCGGCGGCGGCGACAATGCCGCGGTCACCTCGCTAGCCAGCGACGACGAGTTGGTTTCGGCCCAGCAGGAGGTGGTCTTCACCGTCGGCGTGGCTGCCTTCGGTCGGGCGGCCACTGACCTGCCGGTCGAGCTGTGGTCTGATGACGGCCAGGGCGGCGCCCTGCGCAAGGTCGCCAGCCGCTCCATCGACCGCCTTGAGGGCACCACCACCATCGACCTGGCCACCCGTTTCCCGGCCGGCGGCACCTTCAAGGTCGAGGCCCGCATCGCCCCCGACCGCCTGGAGGCCGACGATCGGCGCGCGCTGGTGGTGAAAGTGCAGGAAAAGTCTCGGGTGCTGCTGATCGACGGCGGCGCCCCGGGCTTCGCCGGCGGCGGCGCCTTCATCCGCGCCGCCCTCGCGCCCGGCGTGCAGGATGCCCCCGCCGCGGGCCGGGCCTTGCAGATCGACACGGTCAGCCCGCGCGCGTTGGACGGCCGCACCTTGGACGACTACCAGGCGGTGATCATCAACGACGTCGCCGAGCTGCCACCCGCGGTGGTCGAGGGTCTGAAGTCCTTCGTCGCGCCGGGCCGCGGTCTGGTGATATTCCCCGGGCCGAACGTCAAGGGCGACACCTGGACGCGCACCCTCTACGAACAGGGTGGTCTGCTGCCCGCCAAGCTGCCGGGCAGCCCCGAGGACCTGCCCGGCACCCCCGCCGACCCGGGCCTGGGTTTCAGCACCGCCGAGCTGGTCCATCCAGTGGTCAGCTTCTTCGCCCCGCGTGAGCGCCAGCCCTTCCTGGCGACGCCGCGCCTACGCCGTGCCTTCCCGCTTGAGGTGCCCGCGCCCGCGCCCGGTGAGGCGCCGCTCGCGACCGTGGTGGCGCGCCTGGCGGATGGCCGGCCGATCATTGCCGAGCGCCGCATCGGGCGCGGCACTGTGCTGTTGTTCGGCGCCGCTGCCGACCGCAGCTGGTCCGACCTGCCCCTGCGCCCGGCCTTTGTGATGCTGGTGCGCCGCGCCGTACAGCAGGCCGCCCTGGGTGGCGGCGAGCGGCGCAACCTGGGCGTGCACGACCGCTTGGTGGGCGTGCTGCCCGCCCGCGCCGCCGGCGAGCAGGTGCGGGTCGATGATCCCCGGGGCGGCACTGCGCGCATGGCCGCCACCCTGACCCCGGCGGGCGATGCCGCCGTGGTCGAGGTGCCCGACACGGCCTTTGCCGGCTTCTGGACCCTGACCAGCCAGGCGGGCCGGCAGATCTTTGCCCTCAGCGGTCCGGGCGACGAGGCCGACCTCACCGCCATCGATCTCCGCGAACTGCTCCGCCAGCAGCCCGACCTGCCACTGGCCATGGTCGGCGCCGCCGACGGCGTAGCGGCCGGCCTACAGGAGGTGCGCCAGGGCAAGGAGCTGTGGCCTTGGCTGCTGGCCATCGCGGTAGCCTGCCTGCTGGCTGAGTCGGTGCTGGCCCTGCGCTGGGCGCCGGCCGAGGCCGGGGTGCGGAGGGCCGCCGCATGACCGCGCTCATCCTCTGGCTGTTGTTCCTGCGCGACGTGGTCGGTCCGGGCGGCACGGTGCACTGGCCGCCGATCCTGCCCCAGGCCTCAACACCCCTGTCGCGCCTGGTCTTCGCTGCGCTCGCGGTGGCGGCGGTGGCGATGGTGTGGCTGTTCTACCGCCGCGAGGCCGCGTGGGTGCCCCTGGGCCGCAAGCGCCTGTTGGCTGGGCTGCGCGCCGGCGCCTTCCTGGTCATCATTTTCATCTGCACCGGCGCCTACTTGGAGGTGACGCGCAGCGAGGACGCCAAGGGCAGCCTGGTGCTGCTGGTCGACCAGAGCTCGTCCATGGCCCTGGTGGACAAGCGCACCGATCCCGCCGACCAGGCGGTGGCCGCGGCCATCACCGGCGAAGACGCGGCCAAGTCCGCTGCCATGACCCGTCACGAGCTGCTGCGCCGGGCCATCGCCAACCCCAGGCTTGATCCCCTGCCCGAGCTGGCCGCGCGCTTCCGCGTCGACCTCGCCACCTTCGGCGCCGCTGGTGGCGTGGCCCAGGCCGAGCTGGCGCCGGTGGACGACCCCGCCGGCGCGTTCGCCAAGCTGCCCGCCGCCGACGAGCCCGCCACCCAGCTGGGTGCGGCCCTGGTCGACGCGGTGCGGCGCAACCGTGGCCGCAAGCTCGATGGCCTGGTGATGTTCACCGACGGCGGCTGGAACCGGGGCGAGGACCCGGTCGAGGCCGCCCGCGCCCTGGGCGTGCCGGTCCATGTGGTTGGCGTCGGCCTGCCCCAGGCCAAGGACCTGGAGGTCACCTTCGTCAGCTGCGACGACGTGGTCTTCAAGGGCGACAGCTTCCCGCTGACGGTGCGCATCCGCGCCCGCGGCTATGCCAACCGCAACCTGCGCCTCAAGATCCTGCGCGACGACCAGTCCATCCGCGACGAGGTGGTGGCCCTGGGCGCCGAGGGCGAGGTCCAGCACCAGGTCATCCTGCCCGCCGACCGGGCCGGCGTGTTCGCCTTCGGCGCCGAGGTCGAGACTCTGTCGGACGAGGCCAGCGCCGAGAACAACCGGCGCAGCAAGGCCGGCGTGCGGGTCATCGACCGGCGCATCACCGTGCTGTTGTGCGAGGATTCGCCCCGTTGGGAGTTCCGTGCCCTGCGCGAAGGCCTGGCCGCGGACAAGGCCCGCATCCAGGTGAAGACCTGGATGCGCCAGGCCGATCCCGGCGGGCTCGAGGGCCAGGTCGCCACCTTCCCGCGCAACGCGGACGAGCTGCGCGGCTACGACGTGGTGGTACTGGGCGCGGTCGATGCCGAAGCCTTCACCAAGGCCGACCTGACCCTCCTGGAGACGTGGGTGCGCGAGCAGGGCGGCGGCCTGGTGCTGCTGGCTGGCCACAACGGGATGCCCGACAAGTACCAGGGCACGCCCCTGGAGGACCTGCTGCCGGTCCACTTCGTCCCGCAGCCGCCGACTACGGCCATGGACGAGGCCGCCCGCACCCTGCGCACGCCCTTCCGCGTCGCCCTCACCCCCGAGGGCAAGGCCTGGGCGCCCTTGCGCTTGACCGCCGACGCCGCCGCCAACGACGCGCTCTGGGCCAAGGCCGAGCCGCTGTTCTGGGTCTATCCCGCCACCGGCCTCAAGCCCGGCGCCAGCGCCCTGATGGTGCACAGCGAGCGCAAGGCTGGCGACGGGCCGCTGCCGGTGATGGCGGCGCAGCGCTTCGGCAAAGGCCAGGTGCTGTGGATCGGCAGCGATGAGCTGTGGCGCTGGCGCAAGCAGCCGGGCGCCGCGTACCATCGCCGCCTGTGGGGCCAGATCGTCACCAGCTATGGCCTGGCGCACCTGCTGGGCGCCAACAGCCGGGTGCAGCTTGAGACTGACCGGCCCGAGTACGCGGTGGGCGACAAGGCCCAGATCACCGCTCGCATCGTCGACGCCGCCTTCAACCCCGCGACCGCGCCGTCGGTCACCTGCGTGCTGCGCCGCGACCTGGGTCAAGAGACCGTGGTCCTGACCGCCAAGCCCGATCAGCCCGGCACCTACACCGGCACCTGGACTGCGGCGGCGGTTGGCAGCTGGGCTCTGGGGTTGCAGGACCAGCGCGATGCCGAGGGCCCGGTGGTCAGCGTCGTCGCACCGCGCATCGAGCTGGAGGATCCCGGTCTGCGCGAGTCCCTGCTGCGTGAGGTCGCCAAGGCCTCGGGCGGCAGCTTCACCTACCTGCACGAGCTGCCCAGCCTGGTGCAGCGCCTCACCGTCACCGAGCGGCAGACCGCCCTGCGTCGCGAAGAGCTGACCCTGTGGAACGCGCCCGGCGTGATGATCCTGCTGGCCCTGCTGCTCGGCCTGGAGTGGTTCCTGCGCAAGCGGAGCGACCTGCTATGAGCGCCCGGCCCGCTCTCGACGACGACGAAGAGGTCGTGGTCATGGATGGCGACGACCTGGTCGTCGGCCTGCGCCAGCGCCTGGACGCCCTGCGCGCGCGCCGCCGCACCCTGGGCGTGGCCGCGGGGCTGGGGCGCTGGACGGCCAAGGCCGTGGGCGTGGTGCTGCTGGCGGTGCTGTGCGACTGGCTGGTGATCTGGCCGGTGGTCGAGTCCGCCGGGCTGTCGCTCTTCTTGCGCGTGGTCCTTGACCTATTGGTGTTGGCCGGGGCGGTGTGGGCGCTGCGCCGCTGGGTGTGGCCGGCCTGGTCCGCCCGGCCCGCCGACCACGAACTGGCGGTGCAGGTCGAGCTGGCCCATCCCCAGCTTGATGCGCGGCTGGTCAGCACCGTGCAGCTGGCCGAGAACCCAAGCGGCTCACCCGACCTGGTTGCGGCGCTGGCCGAGCAGACTGACGCGGCCTGCGCCGGGCTCGACTTCCGCGCCGTGGTGCCGACCCGTCCGGCGCGCACCTTCGTCGCTGCGGGTCTGGGCGCGCTGTTGGGCCTGGCGCTGCTGGCCGCCATCCTTCCGGGCCACGCCCGGGCCGCCGCGTCGCGCCTGCTGCTGCTGGGCGACGCGGGCTATCCCACCGCCACCTGGCTGATCTGGCTGAGCGACGGCGGCCAGGTGCCCAGGGGCGAACCGTTCACCGTCGAACTGGAGGTCGACGCCAGCAGCGTGGTGCCCGCCGAGGCCGGCGTGCTTGTGCGCCTAGCCAGCGGGCGCGTGTCGACCTATCCGGCGCGCCGGGTCGAGGGCGCCGTCGGCCCGCACGGCGGCGTGCTCTACCGGGCGGTAATCGACCGGGTGCTTGAGGACCTGCAGTTCCGCGCGGTGGCCGGCGACGCCCGCTTCCCGGTGTGGCGCAACGTGGCCTGCCTGCAACGCCCCGAGGTCAAGAGCCTGAGCATCACCATCACCTCGCCTGCTTACCTTGGCGTTGCGTCCGCCACCACCAGCATCGGCGACCTATCGGTGGCCGCGGGCAGCACGGTGGTCATCAACGCCACGTTCACCCGCCCAGTGTCCAGCGCTGTGCTGACCCTGCGCCAGGGCTCCGCCACCAGCGCCCCCACCGCCATCCCCCTGGGCGATGACACCCGCACTGGCAAGGCCGGCTTCGTGGTGACGCAGGACGGCCAGTGGAGCCTGACCCTGACCGGTAGCGACGGCACCAATAACCCGGACCCCATCGAGCACACCATCACCGCCATCCCCGACCAGCCGCCGGCGGTGCGCATCACCTTCCCGGCCGCCGACAAGAACGTCACCACCTTCGCCGCCTGGCCGGTGCGCTTCAGCGCCCACGACGACCACGACATCAGCTCGGCCTGGCTCAAGTACCGGGTCCTGGCCGATGACGCCGCGGCGTTGGCCGGCGCCTTCGACCCCGCCGATCCGACCCAGCAGGAGGGGGTCCGCGCCCTGGCGATCAGCAGCGTGGCCCAGGAACGGGGCACCGACCTCGAGAAGGGCGTGACCTTTGACCTGCGCCAGGTCCCTGGCCTAGCCCCGGGACAGAAGGTGGAGTACTGGATCGAGGTGTCCGACAACCGGCAGCCCGCCCCGAATACTGGTCACAGTAGTCGCTACCAGTTCGTTATCGTTGATGCCGGAACCCTTGAGGAGCAGATGGGCAAGGACCGTCAGCGCATCCTGGGAACCCTGACTGACATCAAAGAGCAGCAGGAAGACGCCAAGGCCCGCACCGAGGGCCTGAGGCGCGACCTGGAGCTCCGCAAACCAGCAGCCAAGCCCTGAAAGGGCAACGCCATGCGCCATCCCGTCCCACTCCTGATGATGCTTGCCCTGGCTGGCGTCACCGCCGAGAAGCCGGACCTCGACCAGGCCCTGCGCGTCGAGGAGAGCGCCCAGAAAGGCATCTCGGGCCTGACCGACAACACCGCTCGGGACCTGTCGGGCATGATCGACGACTACCGCTTCAACCGCATCGGCGTCGATGACCAGCTTAAGACCTTGCACGGCTACAGCGGCGACTTGAACAAAATAAGCGGCAAGGGCGAGGACGGCGAGGACAGCATGTCCCGCATTGCCACCCGTCTTGCCGCCGCCCGCAGCGGCGGCGGTAGCGCCCTGGACGAGATCCGCGCCGCGGTCGCCGGGCAGGACGCCGTCTTGCGCCGTCTGCACGAGCTGTCCACCGCCGCTGAAGGCAACTTCGGCGCCTTTTCCCGGCGTGGCGACCTGCGCGGCCTGATCAAGGCCCAGCGCCAGCTGCAGAGCGACACTGGTCGCTTGGCCGATGCCACGGCAGGGGCCGACGCCAGTGCCCTGACCCCGGCCCAGCGCGCCGAGAGCGAACGCATCGCCAGTTCCCAGCGTGACCTGGCCAAGAACGTGTCCGTACAGCTCGCCAACCTGGGCAAGGCCGCCGAGGGCATGTCCAGTACGGACCCCGAAGCCGCCCAGGCCTTGAAGCGCAGCCTGGCCGCCGTCGATCCTGGCGCAGTGGAAAACCACATGGCCCAGGCAGGCGAGGACATCAGCGGCAATCGCCTGCAATCCGCCCAGGATCACCAGGAGCAGGTCCTGGCCGTTCTCGAAAAGGCCCAGAGCACGGTCGACGCCGCCAGCGCCAAGGCCGGCGCCACCGACAGCATCGCCGCCCTGCAGGCCCGCGCCGCCCAGATCGCCCAGCTCACCCAGGAACAGACCGACCTGCTGGCCGGCGCCAAGATCCTGGACCGGCACAGCACCCAGGCGGAATTCAACAACCTTCAAGCCGGCCAGGCCCAGGTCCGGGCCGGCGCCCAGGACCTAGCCAATGATCCGGTCACCGCCGGATCCTCCCAGCCCCAGATGGGCCAGGCGGCCAAGGCTGCCGGTACTGCCGAAACGGCCCTGGGCGGCATGGAGCAGGACCAGGCCGTCGCCGGCATGGAGCAGACTCTGGCGGCCCTCAAGGCCGCCGGCGCTGCTGCCGAGGCCCAACTCGCCGCCGCCACCGGCATGAGCCCCGAAGCCAGCGCCCTGGCCGCCCAGCTCGCCGCCGTCAGCGGGATGGCCGCCGCTCAGCAGGCCCTGATGCAGCAGACCGCGGCCATGGCTGACGCCGGGCAGCCAGCCGGTGAGTCAGCCGGACAGCCAGCCGGTGAGTCAGCCGGACAGCCAGCCGGTGAGTCAGCCGGACAGCCAGCCGGTGAGTCAGCCGGACAGCCGGCCGGTGAGTCAGCCGGACAGCCGGCCGGTCAGCTTGCCCAGCAGCAGTCCGGTCTGGCCAGCCAGATGCAGTCCAGCCCGAACGCCGCGGCCCAGGCGGCGGCCCAGGCGGCGGCCCAGGCGGCCACGGCTTTGTCGAACCAGAACACCGCCCAGGCCTTGGCGGCCCAGCAGCAGGCCCTGGCGGCTCTGCAGTCGGCCCAGGCCGGGCTCCAGTCCCAGCTGGCCCAGGCGATGGGGCAGCAGCCGGGTCAGCCAGGGCAGCCGGGCCAGCAACCTGGGCCGCCGGGCCAGCAGCCCGGGCCGCCGGGCGAGCAGCCGGGCAAGCCCATGCCCAACCAGCCGCCGCCCCCGCCCACAGATTCCAAGAACGACGCCACCGGCGAGGGCTCCTTCGCCACCGACGGCGAGCGCCAGGCGCGCAGCGGCAGCGGCTGGGAGGCCGCCCTGCCCACCCGCGAGCGGGAGGTGCTGGCGACCAGCATGGCCGAGAAGTTCCCGGAGCGCTACGATGCCGCCTTGCAGGACTACTACCGGGAGCTGGCCCGGACCGGCGCTGGACGTTGAGCGCAGCCATGAGCGTCCGCATCCTCGTCGTATTGGTCCTGACCATGGCGCTGGCGTCGCCGGCGGCCTCCTTTGATGCCGCCGACGAACTGTCCGTGCCGGCCCAGCAGGCCGCCAAGCGCGCGGTGGCGGGGCTAGCCGGGTCGCAGCGCGCGGATGGCGCCTGGCCCGGCAGCTGGGGCGGCACCACCGGCATCGTGGCGGTGTGCGCCCTGGCGCTGATGGCCCACGGCCACTTGCCCGGCGAGGGCGAGTTCGGCCAGCAGACCGCCCGGGCCCTCCAGTTCATCGTCAAGTCGTCCCAGCCCGACGGCCTGCTGTTCCGCCGCGGCATGCCCGGGGCGCCCATGTACCACCACGGCCTGGCCACCCTGGCCCTGGCCGAGGGTTGGGGCGAGGGCAACGACAAGGACCTGCGGGATGCCCTCAAGCGCGCTTGCGACCTGATCGTCGCCACGCAGAACACTCAGGGCGGCTGGCGCTACGAGCCTAAGATCAGTGATGCGGACCTGTCGGTGACGGTGTTCCAGCTGATGGCCCTGCGCGCCGCCAAGGACGCGGGTATCGCGGTGCCGAAAGAGACCATCGAAGCTGCCATCGGCTATGTGCGCGCCTGCCACAATCCCACCGCCAAGGGCAAGGACGGCGGCTTCGCCTACACTCCGGGCAGTGAATCGGGCTGGGCCCGTACCGGCGCCGGCCTGACCTCGTTGCAGGTCGCTGGCCTCTACCGCACCCCCGAGATCAGCGACGGCGTGGCCTACCTCAGCCGCTTCCAGCCAATAGGAACGGAGGACCCCAAGGCCAAGGAGCACTGGTACTACGGCGCCTACTACACGACCATGGGCCTCTACCAAGCCCAGGCCCTGGGCCAGAGTGGCCAGAACGCTTGGCGCACCTTTTATCCCGCCATGGTGAACACCCTGCTGTCCCGCATGGACAAGGGCGGCTTCTGGGCTGGCGGCTGGGACCAGTATCCCACCGCCATGTCGCTGCTGATCTTCGGCGTGACCAACCGTTATCTGCCGATCTACCAGCGATGAGCGCGGGGCAGACCATGTCTCGGGCGTCGCGCGGAATGCAGCGCGTTCTGACCATGCTGGCATTATGCGCCGGGGTGGTCGCCAGTGACGCGACCGCGCTGACCGGCGATGGCCGGCAGGTCACGGGCGCCTTCGCCATGACCAACGCTGGCGTGGCAGTGGGCGGCGAACGGATCGCGCTGGATGCGTTGGTGGGGCTGACCGTGCCAGGGGATCGCGCCACCGCCCTCGACCAGGGTGTGGTCCTGCGCGACGGCACCATCCTGCGCGGCGTGGTCAGCTCGGTGCAGGCGGGACAGGTGCAGGTCGACAGCGATCAGGCCGGCGCACTGACCATTCCCTTCGCGCAGATGCGGGCCGTGGTGCTGGCCCCGCGCAGTCTGGCGGCCCTGGATACACTGCCAGTGGACCAGGGCGGAGCTTGGCTGGCCAATGGCGATCGGGTCTCGGGCACCTGCGCCTTCCTCAACGACCAAGCTGTGGGCATCGACACCGGCCGCAAGGTGATGCAAGTCCCGCGGTCCCGTGTCGATCTACTGCTCTTCGCGGGCGCCGCGCCAGTTGCGCCCGGGCTACGCCTGCTGCTGGCAGACGGCAGCCGTCTGGCGGGTCGGCCCACGGGTGGCGTATCTTTATCAATACAGACGCTCGCCGGCCTCGTGCCGGTGCCGCTGTTATTGGTGCGGGCGGCGTGGACTGAAAGCGGCGCGGTACAGCCGCTGGGTCTGCTGACCCTGCCCGCCCCCACCCAGCAAGCCCTGCTGGATGAGCCGGGCATGCTGCTGAGGAATCGTGGTAGCGATGGCGGCGTGCTGCATGCCGCCGGCCGCTCCTGGGATCGTGGCCTGTGCCTGCGGGCCGGTTCCAGCGTCGTCGTGCCGGCGGCGGGCGCCGCACGCCTAGTGGCCGAGGTTGCCGTCACCGATGGCTCCCCCGGCAGCGTGGACTTCCGCGTCCTGCGCGGCAGCACCGTGCTGTGGTCGTCCGGTCCCCGGCGGGCCGGCGACGTGCCGATGTCGTGCGGCGTCGCCACCGACGGAGCCGAAAGCTTGACCTTGGAGTGTGCCCGGCCTGCGGGCACCAGCGCGGCAGCCACCGGCATCTGGGGCTGGGCGGCCTTGATTCGCTGAGCGGGGTTGGCGGCGTCGGTGTTTTCAGAGCGGAACTGTGGTGGACTGGCCGGCAGGCTATCGCGCGCTGTCGGACCTGATCCGGTCCGGTGGCAGCGTGAGGTCGGTCCAGTGGCGGAACACCGCCGCTTGTCCATGGCGCACGCCTCCGACCACTACGTTCCACAGCACCACGCCGTCAATCTGAAAGCGTCGGCCGTTTTTGGCGATGCGGATGCCCTGATAATCGTCGATGAAACCCCGGTCCCGTGCCTGGGCCAGCAGACGCTCGCGTTCGGCCTGGGCCATTGGCTCGGCCGAGCGGCGTGAGGGCAGGGTGATGAACTCGTCCCAGTCATAGCCCCACAGGGCCTGGGCGGTGCGGTTGGCGTAGCAGAAGACCGGATCGTCTTCGGTGCCGTGCATCAGCAGCACAGCGGGGGCATCATAAAGGGGGGCATCACCGGCCGCGGCCACGGCGCGTAGGTCGCCGCCGGTCAGGGCGGCGAAGCTGACGGTGAGCAGTTCTTCAAGGTCGGGGCGCATGGTCGATCCGCGGCGGCGCATGGTGGAGGCCCTGGAAAGTCCCGCAAAGCCTTTGCCAAGCGGGGGTGCCGGCCGACGGCAGTGGCGCCTTGCCCCTCTCCCCTCGGGCCTATTCTGCTTTCCCGCGCCAAAAACGGCGCTCCTGAGAAAGGCTGGCTATGGGATTCCTCGGTTTTGGCACCCCCAAGTGGAAGCATCGCGATGCGGAGGTCCGCCTACGCGCCCTCCAGGCCCTGGATGAGAGCAAGCAGAGCATCTTCCGCGAACTTGCCCTGGGCGACAGCGAGCCTCGCGTCCGCGCCGCGGCCATTCGCCGTGTCGACGACCTCAAGGTGCTCCAAGAGCTGGTGAAGACCGGCGACGAAGCCGTGCGACGCATCGCCGGCGAACGCCTCTCGGGCGCCGCCGAGCAGCAGTTGATGGCCAAGCCCCACGGCGAGTGCGCCTTCCTGCTGGAGCGCATCGCCGACCAGAAATCTCTTGGTGAGTTGGCGCTGCGCGCTCGTGACCTGCAGGTGCGCAAGGCCGCCTTGGCGCGGCTTCTCGCGCAGGGGGAGCCCAGCGCCGCCGTGCTTGAGACCATTGCCATCCAGGACGCCGATGGCCAGATCGGCCCGCTCGCCGTGGCCCGTCTGGAACGGCGCAGCACGCTGCGCACCATCGCCAAGAAGGCCAAGCATGAGGCCAGTCGTACGGCCGCCGCTACGCGCGCTGAACACGCGGTGGAAGAAGCTGTCCGTCCCACCACCGAGCAAACCCGCATCGCCCGCCGCGCCGCCATGCAGCCAGTGCTGGAGCGGGCCCTGCGCTTGGCGGTGACCGCTGATCTTGAGCGTGCCCAAAGCGAATGGCCGGCCGTGCAGCAGGCCTGGGACCAGGCCCTGACCTTGGCTGGCAGTGAACCCTTGGATGAGGCCGCCGCCGCCATCCACGCACGCTTCTCTCGTTCGCATCAGGAACTGACTTCTCGCCTGGAGGCCGAACGCGCCCGCCGCGCCGCCATCGTGGCGGTCCGCGAAACGGCGGTGGCCGAGCTGGAAGCCCAGACGCAGCCTGACGACGTGGTCGCGGCCCGTGCCGCGTGGCTCGCCCGCTGGCGAGGCCTTGAGGCGGTTCCCGCCGAGCTCGCCGGTGTCCTGCAGGCGCGCTTTGATATCGCCTTGAATCGGGTCGCCCCCGTGCCGGTGATTCCTGAGATCCCGGTCCCCGAGGCCCTGATCGCGCTCAACGCCAAAGCCGAAGCCCTGGCTGACGGGGTGGCCGATGCGGACACCGCCCATGAATTCCATCTGCTGCACAAGACCTGGATGTCGGCGTCGGCCGCGTTGCCGGACAGTCACCCGGCCCGGCTCGCCTTCCCTGCCGCCTATGCCCGCTACAAGGCCCGTCGCCAAGACGACCGCATCGCCCGGCAGCAGCAGCGCGAGGATCGCATCGGCGCCATGGACGCCCTGGTGGTCGAGGCCGAGGCCCTGGCCACGGCAGCCCAGACCCTGACCGAGGCCAGCGATCCCGCCACCTTGTCGGCCCACGAACGCGCCATGACCACCGCCCAGGCCCGTTGGCGCGCAGTGGGCCCGGTGCGCGCCGATCAACTCGGCACCCGCCGTGACCGCTTTCGCGCGGCTATCGACGCCGCCTATGAGCCGGTCCGCCATCTGCGCGAGGCCCGCGACTGGGATCGTTTTGCCCATGTCGCCAAGGCCGAGAACCTGGTCGCCGCCGCTACCGCCCTCGCCGAGATCACTGACCTGGGCCAGCTGGCTGGCGAGGTCAAGCGCGTGCAAGCCGAGTGGAAGAAGCTGGGGCCAGTGCCCCGCGAGAAGCAGCAACTTCTGTGGGACGCCTTCCATGCTGCCTGCGAAGCCCAGTTCGTCCGCTGCCAGCCCTGGTTTGCCGAACAGGATGCCCTGCGGGCCGAGAATCTGGCCCGCAAGCAGGCCCTGCTGACCGAGGCCCGCGCCCTGCTTGACCAGGGCACCATCGGCCTGGCCGGTTCGGTCGCGGACCGCGAGCACAAGCGTCGCGCCGTCGATCGCATGAAGGGCATCCAGCAGGAATGG
>Ga0105044_10007480_pt1 | contig 15032 bp, 9 predicted proteins | sample MAT01_FD_78092 | JGI IMG/M metagenome (GOLD analysis project Ga0105044, IMG submission 78092) | Freshwater microbial communities from Lake Fryxell liftoff mats and glacier meltwater in Antarctica - MAT-01 | ecosystem: Environmental > Aquatic > Freshwater > Ice > Liftoff microbial mat | place... | reverse complement strand
GTTTTTTGTTTTTTTTTCGTTTCCATTTCCTATGGACAAAACAGGTATGCCGTTTATTTCAAGTTCAAGCCCCAAGATTCATTTTCCTTAAACCGTCCGTCTGAATTTTTGTCTACAAAAGCGGTTGAAAGAAAGGAAAGATTTCAAATCCCTGTTGACAGTCTGGATTTGCCTATTTCTGCCAGATATGTCACGGAGATAGCTTCAAAAGCATCCAAAGTCCTTTATCCTGTCAATTGGTTGAATGCGGCCATTATTGAAGCCACTCCGGAAAATATCATTGTCATCGCAGCGCTAAATTTTGTGGAAAAAGCGGTTTTGGCAGCGCCGGGTCTGAGTTCCAAAGGAAGATTGGGCAACGGTTTTGATGCAAAAGTCGGAGCGGGTTCTTCCTATAAGCCAAACGCCAAAACAGCAGCCACACCTTATGATTTCCAAAATGACCTGATTGGCATACCTGCCATGCATCAGGAAGGATACAAAGGAAAAGGTATTGCCATTGCAGTTTTTGATGCCGGTTTTCCAGGGGTAAATACCATCTCTGCTTTTGCCCATTTGTTCACCAACAACCAAATTGTCGGCACACGGGATTTTGTACATGTAGAGAATGCCAACGTTTATAATTTCAATCAGCATGGGACAAATGCCCTTTCCCTGATTGCTGCCAAGCAGGAAAATCTGTTGGTTTCGGGGGCGCCTGAGGCAAGTTACATCCTCGGTATTACAGAAGATGTTCCCACCGAATTCCGGATTGAAGAATACAATTGGGTCAGGGCAGCCGCATGGGCTGACAGCCTTGGCGTAGATATCATCAGCAGTTCTTTAGGGTATTGGGATTTTGATGATCCTCGCATGGATTACACCAAAGCAGATTTGGATGGCAAAACAGCTACGATTACCAAAGGGGCCGTCATTGCTTCCGAAAAAGGGATTTTGGTCGTTACCAGCGCTGGGAATTATGGATCTAGAGGTGCTTCTTCTATCATTGCGCCGGCTGACGCTGACGGAATTTTATCCGTCGGTGCAGTCAATGCTGATCTGGTCAGAGCAGGATTCAGTTCTCAGGGACCTACTGCTGATGGCAGGATCAAGCCTGAGGTTTCCGCATTTGGCAACAGCGCCCAGATCATCCGGTCCAACGGGACCTTGGGACCAGCCAATGGTACTTCATTTTCAGCCCCCCAAATTGCTGGATTGGCGGCAGGATTGTGGGAAGCGCGCCCCGAATGGTCAAAAGACGAGTTGATTGATTTTATTCTTCGGAGTTCAAGCCAATCTGAAAATCCTGATAACCTGGTGGGTTATGGGATTCCTGATTTTTCAAAAGCATATTTTGGTGAGATTTTGAGTATTTTGACCTTGGAAAAAGAGAGCGATTTTAAAGTTTATCCCAATCCATTGAATGGAGGAGACCTTTTTGTTCAATTTGGGAAAAGCCTTTCAGGAGAATTTTCACTTTATGATGTCAATGGGAAAGAAATCCAAAGATTTGAAATCCAGAGAGCTTCTGCGAACCAACCATTTGAAATCAGTCTTCCCATGATTCCAAAAGGAATGTTTTTGGTCCAAATGCAATCAGGCAGAGAAGTAAAAAGGACAAAATTGTTGAAAAGGTAAGGAGTCAAAGGGATTTTTTTATTTCCTTTGCAGGCGATTCCAAAACCAAATCCATTCATGCCCGTCCAAATTGCACCTTCCATACTCGCCGCCGATTTTGCCAATCTCCAGAAAGAAATAGAAAGGCTGAATGCCTCTGAGGCAGATTATATCCATGTTGACATCATGGACGGTGTTTTTGTTCCAAATATCTCTTTTGGGATTCCTGTCACCGAAGCCATCAATAAGCATGCAACCAAACCATTGGATGTCCATCTGATGATCGTGGATCCGGATCGGTATTTGGCGGCATTTCAAAAAGCAGGCGCCCATATCATTTCAGTCCATTTGGAAGCCTGTGACCATTTGCACAGAACATTGCAAGCCATCAAAGGACTGGGATGTAAGGCCGGCGTAGCCATCAACCCACATACCCCTATCAGCCTTTTGGAAGATGTGATCCACGACATTGACCTTGTCTGTGTGATGTCTGTCAACCCAGGATTTGGCTCACAAAAATTCATTGAACGTACTTATGAAAAAGTATCACAACTCAAGTCTTTGATCTATAAAAGAGGCACTTCCACTTTGATAGAAATCGACGGGGGAGTGAACCTGAAAAATGCACCGATGCTGATCGCCGAAGGGGCAGATGTCTTGGTAGCAGGTAATTTTGTGTTTTCTTCCATTGATCCAATAATAACAATTCATGAGCTTAAAAGTCTTTGAATGAGGCCTTAATCAGCCTTCCTTTTATAAATGATATTACCCTTTTAACATTTTTTAGGGTTATTTTTTAAGCCTTTATGGTGTAATCATGGTCCTTAATCCGTTAATTGAAAATATATTAAATTAAAGATTACTAACCAAAAACAGTTTAGAAGATGAAAAAGGTGTTCTTATTGGCGTTCCTAATGATGGGAATTATAAGTGCAAATGCTATCGCACAAGAGGCTGCAGAAGAGGTGACTGAGGAAGAGATTTTGAAATTTGCTACGATGGAGGAGTCAGTCGCAAACTTTTTAGCCGAAAAGCAGGAAGAATTGGTGGATATCATTAAAAGTGATTCAACATTGGGAGGAGCAGCCCGATACAATGATATCAAAGCCGCTTGGGGCAAAGAAGATAAACTTGCCGAAATAAAAATTACCGCGGAAGAGAAAGCCTCTTTTCAAAGGATCCAAGACTTTATGGATTCTTTGGGTGAGTCAGTGAAAAATTTCAAAGTGGACATCATCAAAGACCCTGAACAATTGGGGGCAGGGATCTATAATAAAATTATGAAGGCCAAAGGCGCAGATCCTAGCCTGGAAGAAAAAATAAACTCTATGATTACCGAATTGAAAGAAAAGCGGGAATCGGGCGACGGAAATACTTAAAATTATGATTTTGCAAAATCAAAAGGCTTCCGATATTGGAAGCCTTTTTTGCTTTAATCAAGGTATTGTTTTTAATTTCGCATTCGTTACCTATTCGTATGAAGAAACTAATTGCTCTGATTTGGATTTTGTTATTGGGTTTCCAATTGGCAAACGCCCAGGATGATGATATTTTTGGCATTGATTCCAAAGCCAAATCCAAAACAAGAAAGAGTCAAAGCAATATCGGGAATGTGGTCAGAAATGTCATGGGGAATTTCAGTTTTGAAATTTTTACAGGTGGGGCCTTCCATATGGATGAAATGATTTTCAATTCCCAATCACCTTCATTATACCCGATTTCACAATTCCGGAATTCAGAAGTCCAGCAGCAGGTAACCTCTGGTGATACCCTCACTTTTTCGCAAAACAATTTTGCCATACCGATAAATGCCGCAATCAAGATAAACCTTTTCAATACCTTGACACTTGGAGCTGGGTATGGAAGGGAATTTGGACAGATGGGAAATCTCCGGTCAGGTGATCTTGAATTTCAGTTTCAGCGGCAAAGCTATACCTTGGACAGGGCATTTGGATCCATAGGTTTGGTGCTTTACGATGCCAATAAGCGGGCTAAGTTCTTGCAATGGAAATACAAGGCCTTTGACTCCAATAACCTCATGATGCAGTCAGAAAAGAACCAAAGAATCAGACAGATTTACCCTTGGAGATTTATCGCTGAAAGTGAGTTTGGAAATGTCTATATGAGGAAAAACTTTGATGAACTGATCAACACCGATAACCAGTCATTTTTTAACATTGCTTTGAGGATAGAAAAAGAATTTTCGGAATACACCAAGTTTTTTGTCAAAACAGGTGCTGAATTCCGCAACTACAATTATCAGACTGAAATTCCGGAAGAATTTCAAACCATTGGTCAAAATCTTTTTTTTGCTCAGTTTGGACTTTCGATCAGCCTTCCAAGCAGTAAAAGGTGTAAAGTGCCCGGTTGTGGGGTAGTAATGAAGCACTTACACAATGGGGTGGAGTACCGGGGAAGTTCGATTTTCCAACAACAAAACCGCAGGGTAGGGCAGTGGTATTGAGGCCAAATCAAAACATGCCACAAGATGGCATTACCTTTTTAAAACCGTATTCTTTTCATTAACTTGCAGGCTTATTGATTACCTTTTAAAATATGGCTAAAGGAGAAAACGAGAATATAATCCCCATTAATATTGAGGATGAAATGAGAGGAGCATACATCGATTATTCGATGTCAGTCATTGTTTCAAGAGCTTTACCTGATGTAAGAGATGGCCTCAAGCCCGTTCACAGAAGGATACTTTTTGGCATGCAGGAATTGGGCGTCATGCATAACAAACCCTACAAAAAATCTGCAAGAATAGTTGGGGAGGTATTGGGTAAGTACCATCCGCATGGTGACTCCGCTGTCTATGAGACCATGGTCAGAATGGCCCAGCCTTGGTCCCTAAGATACCCTTTGGTAGACGGACAAGGTAACTTCGGTTCGGTCGATGGAGATAATCCTGCTGCCATGCGATATACCGAGGCCAGGCTAAAAAGAATTGCTGAAGAATTGCTGATTGATATCAATAAGGAAACGGTTGACTTCCAGTTCAATTTTGATGATTCCTTAAAAGAGCCTGTTGTATTGCCTGCCAAGATCCCTGCGCTGTTGTTGAATGGATCATCGGGTATCGCAGTAGGTATGGCTACCAATATGGCACCCCACAATCTGGGAGAAGTCGTAAGTGGAATAATTGCATTTATTGAAAACAGGGACATCACAATCCCTGAACTCATGGATTTTATCATTGCCCCTGATTTTCCTACAGGAGGCATCATTTATGGTTACAACGGTGTCAAGGCGGCATTTGAAACCGGCAGAGGCAGGGTAGTGGTAAGAGGCAAAGCCGAAATCGAAACCAAGGACAACGGAAGAGAAGCAATCATCATCTCCGAAATCCCCTATTTGGTCAACAAGGCCAACATGATCGAAAAAACTGCCGCGCTGATCAATGAAAAGAAGATTGATGGAATTTCTGCCATCCGGGATGAATCCGACCGTCAGGGAATGAGGATCGTCTATGAGTTGAAGCGGGATGCGATTTCAAGTGTTGTCCTCAACAACCTTTACAAACAGACACAGCTTCAGACTTCTTTTTCAGTCAACAATGTCGCCCTCGTCAAAGGACGTCCACATACGCTCAATCTGAAAGATATGATCTTCCATTATGTCAATCACAGGCATGAGGTAGTCATCAGAAGAACAGAGTATGAGCTAAGGGAAGCTGAAAAAAGAGCCCATATCTTGGAAGGTTACCTGATCGCATTGGATCACATAGATGAGGTGATTTCCTTGATCAGAAGTTCCAGGGATCCTGAAACAGCCAGAAATGGTTTGATGGAAAGATTCAGCCTGAGTGAGATTCAGGCCCGGGCCATTTTGGACATGCGTTTGCAGCGTCTTACAGGCATGGAAAGGGAAAAAATCCAAGATGAGTACGATGAGATAATGACTTTGATCATTGACCTCAAGGACATTTTGGGCAGTGAAGAGCGCAGGATGCAGATCATCAAGGATGAGCTCATTGAAATCAAAGACAGGTATAACGATGCCAGAAGGACTTCCATTGAGCACAATGCGGAAGATTTCAGCTATGAGGATATGATTCCGAATGAGGAGGTAATCATTACCGTCTCCCATCAGGGGTATATCAAAAGAACAGCTTTGACAGAATACAGGTCGCAGGGCAGAGGAGGCGTAGGATCCAGGGGGGCAATCACCAAATTAGACGACTGGACTGAATACCTGTTCACTGCATCTACCCATAATTATCTGTTGATTTTCACCGATCTTGGCAAATTATTCTGGCTAAAAACCTACGCAATTCCTGAAGGAGCAAAAGCAACCAAAGGAAGACCAATCCAAAACTTGATCAACATCACATCGGAAGATAAAATAAGGTCAATTATCCAGGTAGGGAATTTGAACGATATCGATTATATCACCAACAACTATCTGGTGATGGTGACCAAGAACGGAATCATCAAAAAGACCACCTTGGAGCAGTATTCAAGACCAAGGACAAACGGTATTATTGCCTTGAATATCAGGGAAGAAGACCAGTTGCTTAGGGTGGAAATGACCACAGGCGATTCCCATATTATCATTGCAGCCAAATCCGGCAGAGCGGTTCATTTCCATGAGTCTAAAGTCAGACCTATGGGCAGAACAGCCACAGGCGTAAAGGCGATTACGTTAACGGATGTTAACGACGAAGTGGTTGGCATGGTATGTGCTGCGAGGGAAGATGCAACGCTCTTGGTGGTGTCGCAGAAAGGCTATGGAAAGCGCTCTCTGATAGAAGAGTATAGGATAACCAACCGTGGTGGAAAAGGGGTCAAAGCCATGAACATTACGGAAAAAACCGGGTATCTTGTTGCTATCAAGGAAGTAGTAGACAGTGACGACTTGATGATTATCAATAAATCAGGAATTACAATCAGAACGCCTGTGTCTGAGTTGAGAGTGATGGGAAGGGCTACACAAGGGGTCAGGTTGATCAAATTAAGCGAAAGTGATGAGATTTCGTCAGTCGAAAAAATCACTAGGGAAGAAGAGGACGAGGTTGAAATTGCACCAGAATCATAATCCAATACTTATAATTGAACCAATACAGAACCAAATAATCAGCAAAAAAGAAAACAGATGAAAAAGGTAATCTTATCAATGGCATTGGTTGCAATTGCGACGGGTGCTTTTGCCCAGAAGAAAGTCGTCAGTTCAGCAGAAAAGAACTTCAAAAAAGGAGATCTTGAAGTTGCGATGACAGAAATTAATGCAGCTCTCGAAAATTCTGAAACCAAGGATGACCCAAATACCCCGCTCCTTAAAGCCAGGATTTTGACTAAACAATACACTCAGGATACCTCCAATGTGGCTTCAACTGTCGAGACCGGAAGAAATGCACTCATTAGTTTCCAAAAAGCCATGGAAATGTCAGGAAACAGCAAGGATAGCAAAATCGGTAAGGAAGTTTACAAAGAAGAAATTCCTGATTTGCCTGAAAATTTCAGACCCTATTCTATCAGTACCCTAAAAGCCCAGACTTTCAATAAAGCTGCTGAAAGGTATGAAAATGAGGACAGTGAAATGGCATACGAGTTTTTTAACTTGTTGACTGAAATTGATCCTGCAGACACATCGTCCTCCTTCAACGCCGGTTATATAGCCAACGAACTCGGTAGATATGAAGAAGCCAAGAAGCAGTTTATCAAATTGATTGAAAACGAAGAATACAATAAGATAAGTGCTTATTACCTGTTGATTCAGATCGTAAGTGCCGAGGATAAAAATCCTGAAGAGGCTTACAAATATGTAACACGGGCTAGAGCTGATTATCCAGATGATAAAACACTTTCAGAATTTGAAGTGCAGTTGTTGCTTCAAATGAATAAAATGGGCGAGGCGATGGAATCCGTAAAAGAAGCTTTGACTTCTGACCCAAACAATGCAGGTCTATTGCTGAGATATGGTTACCTATTGGAACAATCAGGAGATTTGGCTGGCGCCTTGGTTGAATACGAAAAATCTGTTGTTGCTGATCCGGATTTCTTTGAAGGAAACTATTACACGGGAGCAATATACCTCGATATGGCAGGAAAAATTTTAGCTAAAATCAACGATCTTTCTGATGATGAATGGGAAAAAGATGCCCCGGCAATGACCAAGAAAGCTGAAGGGCTTTATGCACAATCTGTGCCCTACTTCGAAAAAGGTTTGTCTTTAAAGCCTGACAACCTTGAAATTGTTGAAATTTTATATAACGTCCACTCAAGGTTGAAAAATACTGCACAAGTAGAAAAATACAATAAAATACTTGTTGAAAAATTGGGTGCTGATTGGATAGAAAAATAATTTCCCTTCCAAAAGACCACTAAAAGGCCGTCAATTTTGACGGCCTTTTTTGTTGTATCCTTTTTTTGTTTACTGCAAATTAATATCCATTTTTAGCGATTAGAACAAAAGATTGTCATTTAAAATGCCGTTAAATTCCCCGATAAAGTTTTGGCTTATATTTTTGATTTTACCGTTTGGATGGACAAAAGCATCCAATGATACCGATTCTATTCGCCCTAACCCGAAGTTCCAAAAGCGGATCAGCCTTTTATTTGAGACTGGGCCCATGGTTCCCAAGAATACCGAGTGGGGAAATTTTATCAACAACGGATTGAATTATACAGCCCTTGATCTCAGATTGGGATTTAAGAATACAGGGAAAAACATTTACAACCTGATTTACAGGTATCCAACCTATGGTTTAGGGCTGTATACAGCGACTTTCCAAAATGACTATATAGGCAAACCCAATGCTGTTTACGCTTATGCAGACATTCCTTTCACCAAGACATATTTTAATAACAGGCTGAGTTACTCCTATTTTACAGCTTTTGGGCTTGCCTTTAATTTCAAACCTTTTGATGCTGATAACAATCCCGTTAACCAATTTATAGGTTCTTACAATAACGGGTACGTCCATGTCGGTTTCACCATGCAGTATGCACTCAATGAATGGCTGGATTTGGACGCTTCGTTTGGATTAAAACATTTTTCCAACGGTTCGATTAGAAAACCAAATTCCGGGTTGAATTTTTTCCCACTTTCTTTTGGGTTAAGGTCAAAACTCAACAGGGCTTATTTTGATAAATCAAGCCTTTCGGATATTCCTGAATACATTCCAAATCGTCATGTGAATGTTTGGACTTCGGTAGGTGCCAAGAATTATGAAATCGGTGGAAACATATACCTGAAGTGGGGATTTAGTGCAAATTATCTGAGGCAGTCAGGTTACAAACTCAGGTATGGATTGGGGATCGATATGTTTTATTCCGGAAAAGGGATTTTGCCTGGGGATTGGAAAAAAACCGGATTCAAAGATAAGGCATCCTTTGCGGTGGTGGCTTCGGGTGAGTGGGTGTTGAAAAAGAATTTCTCCATTCCTTTGGGTATCGGGGTCTATCTCCACCGCAATTATTTCAACGATGAGCCTAGTGCATATTATGAAAGGGTAGGCATTAGGTACAGGTTTTCGAATCAAATGTTTACTGGAATTACCCTCAAAGCCCATGGCTTTAAAGCAGATTTCTTTGAATGGACGGTGGGATATTCCATTTTCAAGGATAAAAATAGGTATTGATTAAGATTTATTAACAATTGGCAAAACCCATTGATATAAAAAACAGTTTTTTTTGAGGATTGCATACCTTACATTTTACCCAAATTTTGAAAAACATGAAGAATCAAAAGTGGTGGCTATTTTGCTTATGTTACCTTTTCTTAGTTCCGATTTTTGCACAATCCAATCCTTCCTCGAAGCTTTACCATAAACTTCTCAGATTTCAGGAAACCAAACGAATTCTGTTTGTCGCGGCACATCCCGATGACGAGAACACGAGATTGATCGCCTATTTGGCCAATGCTGAACATGCAGAGGTAGCATACCTCTCTGTGACAAGAGGAGACGGCGGACAAAACCTGATCGGAAGCGAATTGGGAATCGAACTAGGTCTGATCCGTACTCATGAGCTTTTGAGGGCAAGGGAAACAGATGGCGGAAGGCAGTTTTTTACCCGTGCTTTAGACTTTGGTTTTAGTAAAAACCCGGATGAAACCTTTAACAACTGGGACAAGAAGAAACTCCTTTCGGACGTAGTCTGGATCATCCGGAAATACCAGCCGGACGTGATTCTCAATAGATTCAATACCATCCCCGGTACCACACACGGTCACCATACTAGTTCGGCCATGCTTTCTGTGGAGGCGTTTGAACTTGCCGCGGACAAAAACGCCTTTCCGGAGCAACTTAAATATGTTTCCGTTTGGCAACCAAAGAGTGTTTTTTGGAATGCCTACAACTGGGGAGGACAGTACGAACCTGAGGAAGGAAAAACCTACCATAAGTTTATGGTGGGGGAATACAATCCCTTGTTAGGAACCACCTATTCCAAGATCGCTGCGGACAGCAGGACCATGCACAAATCCCAAGGCTTCGGATCGACTTCTCAGATAGGCCAAGGCAATGACTTTATCGAACTGATCAAAGGTAATCCATTTAAATCCCACCCATTTGAAGCGATTGAAAGCAGATGGAAGGAACTTCCAAACGGGACGGAAATCACAGCAGCCATTCAAGCGTCGCTAGCAGAATTTGACTTTGTCCAGCCTGAAAAGAATCTTGATGGCTTATTGAAAATCAAAGCTTTGCTTGATGCCCAAAAGTCAACAGCCATATGGTTGACTGAAAAAAAGGGATTCCTCGATGGACTGATTTTGGAAATATTGGGAATCAAAGCTGAATTTAACATCAGGAAAGAAATCGGATATCCCGGAGAGAAAATCAACGCAGAATTTATCATCAATAACCCTGCACAAATTATAGTGAAAGTCCAATCCTTTGATGGGCCTCTATTCAAAACTCCCATCGCCAAAGAGATCAATGCCAATACTCCATTGACCCTTCCTATTGAAATCCAGATACCGGGAGACTATCCCGTTTCCCAGCCTTTTTGGTTGGAAAAACCATTGGACGGGGCGTTGTTCAATATCACCGACCTGGAGAAAATCGGAAAACCGAACAACAGTCCTAGTATCGTCGGGGATGTAAGCTTGGAAATCGGATCACAGAAGATCAAGATGGAAGTGCCCCTGCAATATAAATACAACGACCAGGTGGATGGTGAAATCAAGCAACCCTTTACTTTGGTTCCTGAGGTTAATGTGCACTTGGATAAGGCCAATCTATTTTTGGTCGAGGGTGGCGAACATAAGCTCCATGTAGAGGTGAGCTTCAGGGAAAATATCCTCGAAGGAGATCTGAAATTGAAGGGATTGGAACCAAACCAATACCGCATCGTCAGTGCTGAAAAGGATGAGAGAAGAAAAAGAACGCTCTATACGATTGACTTCCTGGATGCCGACAAAGAGAAAACCCAGGTTTTGGTGACCTTTCTGACCAAGGACGGAAGAGAATTCAGCCTGGATACCGAGAGGATTTCTTACAAACACATTCCCAACCTGACGTACTTCACCAGCACCTCACTTGGTTTGATCAAAACAGATATGAAAATATCAGGTCAAAAGATCGGGTATATCAATGGGGCAGGAGACGATGTAGCAGAAGTGCTGAAAAACCTTGGCTATCAGGTAAGTATCTTAGAAAACTCTGATCTGCAAAAAGAAAGGCTCAAGGCTTTTCCCACTGTTATCATTGGCATCCGGGCATTCAATGTCAATCAGGCACTCGCTTCCAATGTGGATCAGCTGATGGAATATGTGAAAGAAGGGGGAAACCTGATCGTGCAGTATAATACCGGCTCTCCATTATTGACCAAGGACCTTGGGCCCTATCCTTTTGCGATATCAAGAGAAAGGGTAACGGTGGAAAATTCTCCCATTCAGGTTGATTATTCCCATCCGATTCTTGCCGGACCCAATAAAATCACCGCAAAGGATTTTGAAGGATGGGTTCAGGAAAGAGGGCTTTATTTCACTTCAAACTGGGACCCCAATTACAGTGCACCGATTGCTTTTCAAGATCCGGGAGAAGAATTCTTCCATGGTTCTTTGATCCATACAAAATATGGAAAAGGGACTTATACCTATTCCGGTATCTCTTGGTTTAGACAGCTGCCGGCGGGAGTTCCTGGTGCGGTCAAATTATTTGTCAACCTTATCGAGCAGGGCAATGAAAGATAACATCAACTGGAACAACTGGTATATTGGATTGATGCTGACACTCGGCGGTCTGATTTTGTTTTTTTATTGGCTAACCCACCACTTCGCATGAGTGCTATAGATTGGATCGTACTCTTTGGCACACTCCTTACCATAGCCGGATATGGCGTGTACAAAACCTACAAGGTCAATGACATGGAAGGTTATATCCGTGGCAGTGCGGATATGAACTGGTGGACGATCGGGCTTTCGATCATGGCCACACAGGCTTCTGCCATCACTTTTCTCAGCACGCCGGGACAGGCTTATGAGGACGGCATGCGATTTATCCAGTTTTATTTTGGATTGCCATTGGCGATGATCATCCTGTCGGTCACCTTCCTTCCGATTTATTACAAGCTAAAAGTCTATACTGCCTATGAGTTTTTGGAGAGCAGGTTTGACCTGAAAACCAGGACTTTGGCAGCATTTCTTTTTTTGATTCAAAGAGGCTTGGCTGCAGGGATTACGATCTATGCCCCGTCGATTATCCTTTCCACTTTATTGAATTGGAACCTCACCTTCACCAATATCTTTATTGGGCTCATGGTGATTATTTATACCGTATCAGGCGGCACCAAAGCAGTATCCATTACCCAAAAACAACAAATGGGTGTGATGATGGGAGGGATGCTTTTGGCAGGCATTCTTGTCATCTATATGCTTCCTGTCAAATTCACCGATGCCCTTCACGTGGCGGGGAAAATGGAAAAACTCAATGTTGTCAATTTTGAGTTCAACTGGGCAGACCGCTACAACTTTTGGTCAGGCATGACGGCGGCTTTGTTTCTATTTCTTTCCTATTTTGGGACAGATCAGTCACAGGTGCAGCGCTACCTTTCCGGTAGTTCGCTGACGCAAAGCAGGATGGGCCTGATGATGAATGGCTTGCTGAAAGTACCGATGCAGTTCATCATTCTCTTTATCGGCGTGATGGTATTTGTGTTTTACCAGTTTTTCCAGCCTCCGGTAGTTTTCAACAAGCAGCAGACCGAGCAATTGGAAAACAGTGCTTTGAAAGAGGATTACAGGTTTTTGCAGGATGAGTTTACGCAGGTATTTCAAGAGAAAAACAGGGATATCCAAGACCTGCTAAAAGCCGTGGAGGCAGAAGATGAAGCCGGTATTGCGATGGCCAAGGACGGCATCCAAAAGAAAAGCCAATACCAAGAAACGATACGGAATGAGGTGAAAGGCCTTATCGTCAGAAACAATGGAGCTGCGGTGACCAGGGATACGGATTATATCTTTATGCGCTTTGTGATGGACTACCTTCCCAAAGGTGTCATCGGTTTGTTGTTTGCAGTGATCTTCAGTGCGGCCATGTCCTCTTCAGCTTCAGAATTCAATTCGCTGGGGACGACGACGACAATAGACTTGTACAAGCGCTCCATTGTCAAAAATGCCAGCCAGTACCATTATGTGCTTTCTTCTAAGTGGTTTACCGCCATCTGGGGTGGAATTGCAATTTTGTTTGCAACCTATGCTTCCTTATTTGAAAACCTCATACAAGCAGTCAACTTGCTCGGTTCTTTATTTTATGGAACCATTTTGGGGATTTTCCTGGTTGGATTTTACATGAAATGGGTCAAGGGCCACGCTGTGTTCATTGCGGCTTTTATTGCAGAAGCACTCATTTTATTGATCCACTGGAAAAACGGTGATTCTCTTTTTGGGATTCCCATCGACATTGGATTTCTTTGGTATAATGCCATCGGCTGCTTTTTGGTGATGGGATTTGCTGCGCTGCTTCAGTTGTTTTTTAGAAAATGAGAGGGAAAAGGTAAGAAGTTAGAAGTGGTTTTTCCGTCATTCTGAGACTCCAACATTTTCTGGAAAACTTTCAGAATAGTAAATGACATTTGGGGTGGTACCGTCATCTTGAACCGGAGCTCGTAGATACCGACAGCTGTACGGGAGAAAGATCTCTTAATATTTTGAGACCTTCGTTTCTCTCAGGGTGACGCATACAATCAATTCAAGGGTAAAGAACTTGGACATACCACGGTTTACAGGCTGAAAATTTCTTGGGAAAAGAAAACGAATCTCATCCACAAGAAATTTTTTATCCTGTTTTTTAAAAACCGAGACTGGCCTGACGACACCCAAAGTCTGTCCAAAAAATGAAAATTTCATTCCCACAACCCTGGTTTTGATCTAGAAAATTTCCCAGTCATTTTCAAGTGATTTTGACAAATAAAAAGTCCGTTGGACAAGTTGCATTTAGGACAAAAATTCTGATATTTAAAATAGACTCAACCATGGGAGGATATCTTATAACAATGGTCAGATCTGCGATTGCTTGTAGGTAGTTTTATCAAATGCAGCATGTGTTGGTTACGACACCCAACGTAGAACTGACAGTCAAAAGGAGATTAGATCCAAAAGACTTCAGGTCTATCCAAACAAGGATTGTCAGCATCAAAATGAAACCGTGATGGATTGTCAAGGTTTAAAAAGAATTGAATACCAATAAAATATATGGAAAAGCAAAATCAAATCAAGGTTTTTGAAGATAAGCATGTGAGGTCTGTATGGGATGCAGAACAAGAAAAATGGTATATCTCCATCGTAGATGTGATTGCGGTGCTGACTGAAAGCCCAAATCCCAGAAAGTATTGGAGTGTTCTCAAAACAAGGCTTAAAGCTGAAGGAAGTCAGTTGGCTACAAATTGTAGTCAACTGAAAATGCCATCTTCTGATGGGAAATTTTACCTTACCGATGTAGCGGATACCGAACAACTTTTCCGCCTCATTCAGTCCGTCCCATCACCAAAAGCCGAACCTTTTAAAATGTGGCTCGCACAGGTAGCTGCTGAACGATTAGACGAAATGCAAGATCCTGAACTAAGCATCGATCGGGCATTGGAACAATATATGAAGCTCGGCTATTCTGAAAACTGGATCAATCAACGGCTCAAAAGTATTGAGATACGAAAAGAACTGACAGACGAATGGAAAAAAAGGGGACTGAAAGAGGGCGTTCAGTTTGCAACGCTTACCGACATCATAACCAAAGCATGGAGTGACAAAACTACCAAAGAGTATAAAGTCCTGAAAGGCCTGAAAAAGGAAAACCTGAGGGACAACATGACCAACACAGAACTGATTCTAAATATGCTTGCCGAAGCATCCACAAAGGACATTTCAACAGCAACCAACCCCAAAGATTTTGAAGAAAGTAAAAAAGTGGCCAAACAAGGAGGAAACGTTGCCAAAGTTGCCCGAAAGGAATTGGAAGCCAAAACAGGCAAGAAAGTTGTCACCGCACTCAATGC
>Ga0105044_10007477_pt1 | contig 15039 bp, 10 predicted proteins | sample MAT01_FD_78092 | JGI IMG/M metagenome (GOLD analysis project Ga0105044, IMG submission 78092) | Freshwater microbial communities from Lake Fryxell liftoff mats and glacier meltwater in Antarctica - MAT-01 | ecosystem: Environmental > Aquatic > Freshwater > Ice > Liftoff microbial mat | place... | reverse complement strand
GGTTGAGGCCTCGGGCTTTCCCTACCATCCCGACCTTTGTCCCGCGCCGTCCGAGATTGGAGCCCGCACCGTGACGACCGACGGCTTCGCGAAGTACCAGGCGTTCTACGAGCGGCCCGCGACGATCGTGGTGGAATGGCATGACCGCGAGACTCCGGCCAGGGGATGGCTCGCGATCGATTCCCTGCGCGGCGGCGCGGCGGGGGGCGGCACGCGGATGCGGGTGGGGGGCACGCGGCAGGAGGCGGTCTTCCTCGCCAAGACGATGGCGGTGAAGTTCCGCGTGGCGGGGCCGGACATCGGGGGGGGGAAGTCGGTCATCGACTTCAACGCGAACGCCGACGCCGCGACCAAGCGCGGCGTGCTGGAGCGCTGGTATCAGCACGTCGGGCCGTACCTCAAGGCGTGCTACGGGACCGGCGGGGATGTGGGGGTCGACGAGGTGTCGGAGGCGACGCCGATCATCGAGCGCGTGGTGGGGCTCGCGCATCCGCAGGTGGGGATCGTGCACGGGCACACCTGGGGGGACGGCGAGGGGGCGGGAGCGAAGATCGATCGCCTGCGGCACGGGGTCGAGGCGCGGGTCGTGCTGCCGGACCTGCCCGGGCCGCGGCACGGGGCGTGGATGGTGGCCGACGTCGTGACCGGGCTGGGCGTCGTGCGGGCGTTGCGGCGGCGGGCCGAGTTGCTGGGAGAGCCGCTGGAGGGACAGCGCGCGATCATCGAGGGGTTCGGGGCGGTGGGGGCGTTCGCGGCGTACTACCTCGCGAAGTTGGGTGTGCGGACGGTGGGGGCGAGCTCGCGCAACGCCGACGGCACGATCCGCGTCGCGGCGGACGCGAGGGGGCTCGACGTCAACCGCCTGATCCTGGATCGCGATGGGACGGGGCTGCCGGCGGGGAGCGCATCGCGGCCGTTCATCCGAGATCATGGCGACGGCGAGGCGCTGTTCGAGCAGAAGGCGGAGATCTACGTGCCGGCCGCGGCGTCGCACACGACGACGGCGGGGCGGATCGCCCGGCTGCGGGCCGCGGGCGTGCGGGTGGTGTCGTGCGGCGCGAACAATCCCTTCGCGTACGACCGGAAGAACACCGAGTTGTCGGCGTGGGTGGCGGACATGCTGGCGCTGCAGCGCGAGGCGGACCGGCACTTCGCGATCATCCCGGACTTCGTGGCCAACTGCGGCATGGCGCGGACGTTCGCCTACCTGATGGCCGCGGGCGGCACGACGCGGACCGAGTCGATCCTCGCCGACAGCGAGGCGGCGATCGACGCGGCGACGGAGCGGCTGCTGGCCGGGAGCGACGGGAAGACAGGGCTTCTGGAGCGGGGGTACGCGGCGTTCGTGCCGGAGTAGCCGGCGTCAGCGGAAGAAGACCGCGGCGTAGCGGTACCAGGCGTCGGTGCGGGTGGAGGGGATGACATCGTCGTCCCAGTAGCCGTCGTCGTACGTGATGGTGCGGCCGTCGGCTGTTCGCTCGCGGACGGAGCGGCTCCGGAAGCTCGGCTGTGTGCGGTAGTCGGTCTCGGTGACGGTGTTGGCGAACTCGCGGCCCCAGTAGACGGTGGTGGCGCCGGCGGAGAGGGCGAAGGCGCGGAGGTCGTCGGTGGAGGGGCCGACATCGGAGGCGAACTCGCAGAGGCCGATGCGGGACTGGTCGGGGGGCGGGGGGGTGCGGTGGACCTCGTCGTAGCGCATGCCGACGAGGGCAACCCGGTCCGAAGAGGGGAACGTGGCGTCGGCCGTCGGGACGAAGGAGTTCTGCCAGGCGTTGGATTGACAGGCCGCGAGCGGCAGGGCCGCCGAGGCGACCAAGGCGAGGCGGCTCGCCCACCGGGCGAGGGGCCGGCGGGCGGGGACGGTGCTGGACGTTTGGGCGGGGCTCATCCCTTCTTGTCGCGCCGGTGCTGGGTCTTGCCCTTGTCGCGCTGCTTGCTCTTCTGGCTGCGGCGCTGCTCGCCGGTCCGCGTGGAGGAGTCGCCGAAGCCGGCGCCGCCGCCGCTGGACATGCCGCCCCCGACGCCGGGGGCCTTGAGGACGAGTTTGCGGGCCTTGCCGGTGGCGCGGCTCGCGGCGTCGTCCAGGACGAGCTCCATCTGGCGCTTGGCGAGGTCGACGGCGGCGATCTTGACGACGACGCTGTCGCCGAAGTTGAAACTGCGGCCCGAGCGGGCGTCGGTGAGGGCGCCGCTCTTGGGGTCGATGCGCCACATGGGCGTGAGGTTCTCGCGGGTGACGTCGCCGGGGAGGTCCTCGACCTTGACGAAGCCGTCGGCGAGGAAGCGGTCGATCTGGACGAAGATGCCGCGGGGGTTCATGTTCGTGACGACGCCGCTGAAGCTCTCGCCGATGTGCTTCTCGAGGAGCTGGAGGACGAGGAAGCTGCGGAGTTCGCGCTCGGCCTGCTCGGCGTTGACCTCGCGCTGGGTGGCGTGCCGGCCGACCTCGACCAGCTCGTCCTCGGTGGGGCAGGCGGCCGAGTCGCGGAGGTCGGCACCCAGGGCCTTGACGCCCGCCTCGTCGCGCGGGCGATTGGTCCCGTTGTCGGTGCGGCGGAGGAACTCGGCGATGGCGCGGTGGACGGTGAGGTCGGCGTAGCGGCGGATCGGGCTCGTGAAGTGGGCGTAGGCCTCGCTGGCCAGGGCGAAGTGGCCGATCAGGGCGGGGGAGTACTCGGCCTTGCTGAGGGTGCGGAGGACGGCGATGTGGACCGCGCGGGCGGCGGGCGTGCCGTGGGTGGCCTTGAGCAGGCCCTGCAACTCCTCGCGGGTGGGGTTCTTGGGGACGCGGAAGCCGGCGACCATGGCCACCTTGCGCATCCCCTCGACGTCGCCGGGGACGGGGTCGGGGTGGATGCGGCGGAGGAGGGGGACGGCCAGGCGGTCGAAGAGGCGGGCGACGACCTCGTTGGCCTCGACCATGAACATCTCGATGAGCTTGTGCGTGAAGGCGTCGTCTTCCTTCTCGGCGTCGATGACGTGGCCGTGGTCGTCGTACTTGAGGACGACCTCGGGCAGGTCGAGCACGATCATCCCCTGGCGGTCGCGCCGGGCCTGGATCTGCCGGGCCAGGGCGTTCATCTGCTGGAGGGTCTCGAGGAGCTGGTCGGTGTACTTGGGCGGGGTCTTGGCGTGCTTGCGGGCCTCATCGAGGTTGCCGTCGATCAGGGCCTGCGCCTCGAGGTAGGTGAGGCGCTTGGCGGACTTGATGAGCGTCTGGCGGACGCTCTCCGACCGCACCGTGCCGCGGCTGTCGTAGGTCATGAAGCTCGACTTGCAGAAGCGGGGGACGCCCTCCTGCAGGGAGCATATTCCGTTGGAGAGCAGTTCGGGGAGCATGGGGATGACGAGGCGGGGGAGGTAGCAGGAGTTGGAGCGGTCGGCGGCCTCGACGTCCAGCGGGCTGCCCCGGGGGATGAAGTGGGCGACGTCGGCGATGTGGACGCCCAGTTCCCAGCCGCCCTCGACGGTGTCGCTGCGGCGGATGCTGATGGCGTCGTCGTAGTCCTTGGCGTCGGGGGGGTCGATGGTGATGATGAAGTCGTTGGTCAGGTCCAGGCGCCCGTCGAGGGCGGCGGGGCCGCGGGCGTTGAAGTCGGCGACTTCGCGCTCGAACTGGGAGGCGGCCTCTCGGGCCTGGTCGAGGTGGGCGTCGTCGAACTCGTTGCTGGGCAGGTCGTAGGCGGCGATGACGGCCTGGGTCTCGACGTCGGGGCGGCCGGCCTCGCCCAGGACGCGGACGATGACGCCCTCGCCGAGCATGGCGCCCTCGGGGTAGGCGACGAGTTCGAGGACGACCTTGTCGCCTTCGCGGGCGTTCTTGGACTCGGCGTCGCGGACGACGATGGGGTCGGTGATCTGGCGGCCGTCGGGGAAGACGACCCACTGGCCGCCGCGCTTCTGGAGGGCGCCGGTGTAGCTGGTGCGCTTACGGGTGACGACCTCGATGACCGAGCCGACGAAGGCGTCGGCGCCGCCGGGGCCGGGCTTGCGGTCGCGGGAGAGCTTGACGCGGACGGTGTCGCCGGTGAGGGCGTCGCCGGTCTCCTCGGCGGGGACGAAGATGGAGCCCTCGCGGACGTGGGAGAGGGGCTGGACGAAGCCGAAGCCGCGGGCGTTCTTGCGGAAGGTGCCCACGGTGGTGCCGTCGGTGGCGGCGAGGGAGGGGAGGCCGACGGCGCCGGACTGCTGGATGTCGACGGTCTTGGCCGCGGCCATGCCCTTGACGGCGGCGGTGAAGGCTTCGAGCTCCTCGGCGGGGATGTTGAGGTCGGTCGCCAGCTCGCCGATGCGGCGGGGCGTGTAGGACTCGTGGCGGACGTGGTCGAGGACGCGGCGTGTGTAGCGGAGACTCAAGGCAAGGATCCTTCCCGCGGGTGGTCCCGCCTGGTGAACGGGAAGTTTATGCGGCCGGGAGGGCGGAATCAGGTCCGGCGGAGCCGCGACCGTGAGGGAGCGGTCCTGCCCTTCGCGGCGGATGTCGCCGTTGCGAAGGAGGGGTGAACGCAGGGCTCGCGGAGGACGTGGAGGGGGAAGAGGAACGCTGCGTGCGGGCGATCCCTTGTGCATTCCTGCGATCCCGCCTGGCGTCATGCGCGACCGCTGCCTTCACGCGTCCGGAGCGCGGGGGACGTGACTGCGCATCGGGTAGAACCGCTCCCTGACGGTCGCGGCTCCGCGTGAGGGATCAGCGAGTGATCAGGGGGGCGTGAGGTTCCGCCGCGCCTCGATCCATCGGCCCATGCGCTTCTCGAGGACCGGCAGCGGCAGCACGCCCGCGCCGAGGACGGCGTCGTGGAAGGCCCGCACGTCGAACGACGCGCCCAAGTCGCGCTCGGCGCGGCGGCGGAGGTTGAGGATCGTCAGTTGGCCGATCTTGTACGCGCAGGCCTGGCCGGGCCAGGAGATGTAGCGGTCGATTTCGCTGACCGTGTCCACCTCGGTGCCGGCGGAGTTGGCGAGCATGTAGTCGATCGCGGCTTGGCGGGTCCACCCCTTGGCGTGCAGGCCGGTGTCGACCACGAGCCGGCAGGCCCGCCAGATCTCGTCGCTGAGGCGGCCGAAGTTGTCGTAGGGGTCGGCGTAGAAGCCGCGCCCGCCGGAGGTGGTGCCGTCGGGGGCGCGGACCTGCGGCGAGTCGCCCACCTCGAGGCCCAGCAGCTCGCAGTAGAGCGCCCATCCCTCGACGTAGGCGGTGTTGCCGGCGAGGGTGCGGTAGGGATGGAGGCCGGGCTGGTCGAGGTCGAGCTCGTCGGTGATGGCGGACTGGAGGTGGTGCCCCGGCACGGCCTCGTGCAGCGTGAGCGAGACCATGCCGTAGCGGGGACGCTGGTCGAGGGCGTAGGTGTTGACCATGAAGTAGCCGGGGACGCCGGACTTGATCGAGCCGGGGTAGCAGTACGCCGCGGGAGAGGTCATCGCGGCGAACTTGGGGATGGCCCGGACGCCGTAGGTGTTGCGGGGGAGGTGGCGGAAGAGTTTGGGCAGCTCGGCGTCCATGCGCTTGCAGATGTCCCGGTAGCCGCGGAGCATCTCTTCGGCGTCGGTGAAGTAGAAGCGGGGGTTGGTGCGGAGGTCTGCGACGAAGGCGTCGAAGAGGGCGTCGCCGGAGAGGGAGGCCTTCAGCGGGAAGTCGGTCTCCTGGATGACGGCGATCATCTCGGCCTTGAGGCGGGCGACCTCGGCGAGGCCCAAGGCGTGGATCTCGTCGATGGTCATGGCGGTGGTGGTGTGCTGGCGGAGGCGGTACTGGTATGCGGCGGGGCCGTCGACGCCCTGGCTGATGCCGATGGTGTCGCGGCAGCGGGGGATGTACTCCTTCTCCAGGAAGTCGGCGAGGCGGGCGAAGGCGGGGACGAGGCCCGCGGCGATGGCGGTCTTGGCGCGGGCCACGACGGCCGGGTCGACGCCGGGGCGGGCGAAGGGAGTGAAGAACGGGCTGGATTCGGGGCGCTCGGCGGTCGCGGGGTCGGCCTGCTGGCGGACGGCGGCGACGGTCTGGGCGAGGACGACCTTAGGGGGGACGCGGCGGGCCTCGAGGCCGGCCCGCATCTGCGTGATGGTGTCGTCGATCTGGCGGGGCATGGCCTCGAGCCGCGACGCATAGTCGGCGACGTGCGCGGCGGTCCGCATGGGGACCATGTCCGCGATCTGCGGCAGCCAGATGTGCGGACCGTCCATGCTGGAGACGGGGAGCTGCTGGCCCCGGAGCGGGACGCCGTCGAGATAGAGCGCGAGGTCGTGGTCGAGCAGGTCGGCGTCGAGGTGATCGTCCTCGGTGAAGCCGGCGCGGTCGATCGCGCGGAGTCGGGCAAGGCGGGCGGCGAGGTCGGCCTCGCGCCGGGCGTACGCGGCGGGGCTCTCGTCGCGGAGAAGGGCGTTGAACCGCTCGTCGCCGCGGATGCTGGCCGAGACGGGGTCGTCGCGCATGAGCCAGTCGACGTGCTCGTCGAGGAGGGCCCGGAGGGGAGCCGAGCGAGCCGGTGACGCCGGGGAGCGTGGTCCTCCCGGGACGGCCGCGGGCTCGGGAGCCGCGGCGGGCGCGCCGGAGGCAGCGGCGGCGAGGAGCAGGGCCAAGAGGATGGGGGTGGTCATGGACCCAGCGTACCGCGCGAGGTGGGTCCGGCGACTGGTCAGGCCGGGTACACCCCCGGCCGCGCGATCTCCATGTAGCGGGTCGGGTCGGGCATGGGGGCGAAGCCGTAGCGGGCGTACAGGGCGTGGGCGTCGCGGGTGAAGAGGGCGACGCGGCGGAGACGTTGGAGGTCGGGGTGGGCGAGGACGAATTCCATGAGGCGCTTAGAGAGGCCGCGGCCGCGGTGGGACTCGAGGATGAAGACGTCGCAGAGGTAGGCGAAGGAGGCGAAGTCGGTGATGATGCGGGCGAACCCGACCTGGGCTGGCGTCGCGGGGGCGAGGTCGTAGAGGCCGAAGGGGAGGCTGTGGCGGATCGCGCGTTCCACCGCGGCGAGGGGAATGCCGGGGGACCAGTAGCAGGTGGAGAGGAAGCCGTGGATCACGCCCAGGTCGAGGCGGGCGGGGTCGGTCGAGAAGCGGACGTCCGGATCCTGGCGTTCGTGGTGCACGGGCGGGGCCCCGGATTCATGCGGCGTTCATAGGCGGTGGGCGGTCGCGGACAGAATATGGGGGTGCGCGCGGTGGTGTCGCCGCGAGGCAACATTCGGGGCGGGGCGTGCATCGGGATGATGCCGGGACGCAACGGGTTTCGCGAGAGAGCGGCGATCGGGAGCGACGGCGAGGGGGGTACGGGGTTTGCAGTCTGTGATGGGGGCCTGCGGCGTCGATCGCAGTGCCCGGTGGAGCGAATCGGTCCATGACTCGGCGGCAAGCCATTTCGGTCTCCCTGTTCGCCGCGGTCGTCGCGGCGGGGGCGGGGTGCGCGTCGAGGTCGGCACCAATGCGGCCCGTGTCGGCGCCCGACGGGGGAATCGGCGGGGCGTCGTCGGAAGTGATCTTCGCGGGGGCGGGGCTGGTGGGGTCGATCGACGCAGCGGGGAGCGGACCGGAGGCGGACCGGCGCGACGCATCCTTAGCGATGCGCGAGCCGCCGACGCTGTTCGCGCTCGACGCGTGGCCAGAAGCGCCGCGGCCGACGCTGGCGTACCCGCGCCGGATCACCCTGCCGCGTCAGGCGGAGACGGTCCTGATCTTCCGCGAAGGGCGGGGATACGGGCGGCACCTGTACCGCGATGGCGGGTACCACCAATCTTCGGGGCATGGCGGCCACGGCTGGTGAGGCGGCGGTCCCGTCGCCTCGCAGTGGGGCGGTGTAGTCGCCGACCAAAAAGAGCAACGCCCGGGCGGCCACAAGGCCAACCCGGGCGTGGAACTCAGGGCGTGCGGTCCGGAGTTCCCCTGGCCGCGCTCCTTAGTCGTAGAGCGCGGTGGTGGTGGGGGGGTCGACGCTGCGGAGCACCATGGTGGTGTCCATGCGGAAGTTGGACTCGGTGCGGTGGCGTTCGGCGAAGAAGAACTTGAGCTTGTAGTCTTCGTTGTCCTGCAGCCAGGAGAGGCGGTCGAGCTCGACGGTCTGGCTCGCGGCGCCGTGGACGCCGCCGATGTCGATCACCAACTTGCCGTCGATGAAGACCCAGACGTCGTCGTCGCCGGTGAAGGTGAAGACCTGGCCCTTGCCCTTTTGGTAGACGAACTCGGTCTCGAGCTCGTAGGTGAAGTGGTAGTTCTTGGTGTTGTTCTTGGAGTTGCCGAAGAGCTCGCCGTTGATCGGGAAGAAGCCGCCCTTGCCGGCGAAGCCCGCGTCGGTGCGGTCGTTGAAGGTGTAGATGTTGCTCCCGGCCTGGCGGACGAGGCTGAGCGTGACCTGCTTGGACGAGTTGAGGCTCGGCACGTCGCGGAACCACTGGGCGAGGCTCTCGGCGTTCGTCACGGCGCCGGTCGAGGTCGTCGAGACGCTCCCCTTGACGTCGCCCTTGGCGGCGGCGATGTACGAGCGGTCGGCGATGCGGGCCCGCCCCGCCTTGTCCTTCCAGTCGCTCCCCAGCTTGAACCCCGTGGACGCGAAGACGGGCTTGCCGTCGGCGTCGAGATCGTCCTTCACCATGCCGCGATACACTCCGAAGCCGCCGGTGGGCTGACGCTCGAAGTCGACGTGCCCGCCCGCCACCGACCGCTCGCGGAAGTCGCGGACGACCCCCGTGAGGCTCAGGGACGAGGGGAGGGCTGCGTACGGGTCGGCCCGGTGCGAGCCGGTGGCGACCCCCGCCGTCAGCCCAGCCGCCATCACCAGGGCGCCGGCGGCGAGTGCCTTTCCTTGAACAGTTGCCATGAATCGTTCCTCCTGGGTTGCCTGACTTAGACCGGTCCGCCCGCCGGGGCGCTCTCTCTCGTCCCGGCCGGGCGGCGTGTAACCCTGCGGCGCACGCCCCGGCTGGCGGACCACGGGAAAGGTCCAATTCAGGAGTCAGCCGTGCCAGCCTTCGGGGGCGGGGGATTCGGCGAGGACCGGCCTCGGGCGAGGCGTGCGCGGAATGGACCGTCTGCGCGGACGCCGGGCGCGCTCTCGCAAGCCGGGAAGGGTCGGCAGCCGATGTATGATCGGACCCTCCCCCCGCGCGGGGCGGGGAGGCGGGTCCGACCAAGTTCACCACGCGGCGGGCGCGGCCCCCATCCCCACGGCCGAAGGACTCTCATGGACACGTTCGTGATCGAGGGCGGACGCCGGCTCTTCGGGCGGGTTCGCATCAACGGCTCCAAGAACGCGGCCCTGCCCCTGCTCGCCGCGGCCTTGCTCACGGACCAACCCGTGACCTTCCGGGACATCCCGAACCTGGCCGACGTGCGGAACATGCTCCGCCTGCTCGCCCAGCTGGGTTGCACTCGCACCGATCGGCCCGCGGGATCCGACGGCGGCGCCGACGCGGACGGGCTCGACGTCATTCAGGGCGGTGTCGTCGGCCTGCAGAGCACCGACGAGACGCTCAGCCACGCCCGCTACGAGATCGTCCGCACCATGCGGGCGAGCATCTGCACCCTCGGCCCCATGCTCGCCCGCCGCGGCAACGCCCGCGTCTCGATGCCCGGGGGCTGCGCGATCGGCGACCGGCCCGTCGACCTGCACCTCCGGGGGCTTGCGGCGCTGGGCGCCCACATCACCCTGGACGGGGGCGACATCATCGCCAAGGCTCCCATCGGAGGGCTGGTGGGCACGACCATGTTCCTCGGCGGGACGTTCGGGTCCACCGTGCTGGGCACCGCCAATGTGATGTCCGCCGCGACGCTCGCGAAGGGGACCACAATCATCGAGTCCGCGGCGTGCGAACCAGAGATCGTGGACTTGGCCAATCTCCTTAACGCCATGGGAGCGAAGGTCTCGGGGGCCGGATCGCCCCGCATCACCATCCAAGGCGTCCGCGAGCTTGGCGGGGCCGACCACACGGTGATCCCCGACCGCATCGAGGCGGGCACGTTCATCATGGCCGCGGCGATCACCAACGGCGACCTCACGCTCGACAACTGCCCCCTCGACGCCCTGCTCGCGGCCACCTCAACGCTCGGAGCGGCGGGCGTCCACGTCCAGCCGCTCGCGCCCCTCGCGAGCGTCGTCTCGGGCGCCGCGCCGGCGCGGCAGCGGACGCCCTCGCTCACGGTCACCGGGTCTTCGGGTCCAGGCCCGGGCGCCAACGGCTCGCGCCTGGCCTCTGCCGATGACCCGATGCGCCGGACGGTCCGCGTGACGTGCGACCGGACGCTACGCCCCGTCGAGGTGACGACTCAGCCCCACCCCGGGTTTCCCACGGACCTGCAGGCGCAGCTCGTGGCCCTGCTCACGCTCGCCGACGGCAACTCCGTCGTGACCGAACGCATCTTCCCGGACCGGTTCCTGCACGTGGCCGAACTGCTGCGGATGGGGGCCAAGATCATCCGCCAAGGCTCGACGATCGTGATCTCCGGGACCAAGACGCTGGTGGGCGCGCCCGTGATGGCCAGCGACCTTCGGGCGTCGGCCGGCCTGGTGCTGGCCGGGATGGCCGCGGAAGGGACGACGATCGTCAACCGGGTCTACCACCTCGACCGCGGGTACGAGCGGATGGAGGAACGGCTGCGGAGCCTGGGCGCCTCGATCCAGCGGGTCGACGAGAAGGAACTGGCCGGCAGCGAGGCGGCGAGCGCGTAGGGACTCACGGCCCGCGCGGAAGGCCTCGGGCGCTACCATCGCCCCCGGCCGTGCCAACCACCCTCCTCGAACCACCCGTCGCTGCCCCCTCCACGCCCGCCACCCCCGCCCGCCGCGCCGTCGCGGTAGGCCTCGGCACGGTCGTCTTTTCCCACGGCGTCGTGGATCTCTTCTCGGCGATCATCATCCCGTTGCTGACGGTGCTGGAGGGGCGGCTCAGCCTCTCGCCCGCGCAGGGCGCGCTGGTCATCGGCCTGGGATCGATCTGCAGCGGGCTCATCCAACCGGTCGTGGCCCTGCTCAGCGACCGCCACGACACGCGGTGGTTCGGGACGCTCGGCGTCGTGGTCGCCGTGGTCGCCATCGGCCTGACGGGGTACGCCACCGCGTATTGGCACCTGCTGCTGATCCAGGCCCTCGGCGCGGCGGGTGTCGGGGCCTTCCACCCCGTCGCCGCGGCGGCGGTCGGGCATCTCTCGGGAGTTCGACGTTCGCTGGGCGTCGCGGTCTTCTTCGCCGCGGGAATGTCGGGGGGCATTCTGGGCTCGATCTTCGCGCCGCAATACGCGAAGACGCTGGGCCTGCCCGCCTTGGCGTGGCTGATCATCCCCGGCCTGCTCGTCGCGCTGCTCTTGCAGTGGGCCGTGCACGGCACGGATCATCGCGCCCGAGGGGCCTCTGCGGCCCACTCGGTTCTGAGCCCGGCCGAACGCCGCGCGCGCTGGACGGCCGTGATGCTCCTCTACGCCGGCAACGCCTGCCGCTACACCGTCAACATGATGATGGTGCAGCTCTTCATCCGCTGGGCGGAGACGCTGACGCTGGCGCGGGCGGGGGCGACGGTCTTGGACCAGGGGCTGCGGGTGCAGTCGTCGACGCTCGGGGGTCCGTTGCAGGCGGCGATGCAGCTGGGGATGGGCGGGGCGGGCCTGCTCATCGGGGCGGCGATCCGGCCGGCGCGGGAGCGGGCGGCGCTGGTGCTGATCCCGATCGTCGCGTCGGCCGCGATCGCGGCCATCGCGTACACGAGCGTGCCCGCCGTCGCCTTCGCCTTGGCCGTCGCGGCGGGTGCCGGGTTCTTCGGCGTCATGCCCATCACGGTCTCCATGGCCCAGCGGCTCCTGCCGCACCGCACGAGCCTGGCCTCGGGCCTGATGATGGGGGGCGCCTGGGCCGTCGCGGCCGTGGGCCCGCCCCTGGTCGAGGTGCTGCTCCCCCGCGTCGGCCTGGGCGGCACGTTCTGGGCCGCGGCGGGGCTCCTCGCGGTCTCGGGCCTGCTGGGCCTCTTCGTCAAGCCGGTCGACCGCTGAGGCCAGGTGCCGGGACCATGGCACCCCGCTTCTGACCGGGCCTATACTCGCCTCCCCCGGAACCGGCCGCGGCCCCGGGGCGTTCGGGCTTGTAGCTCAGTTGGCTAGAGCGCACCCCTGATAAGGGTGAGGTCGTTGGTTCGAGTCCAATCAGGCCCATTGTCACATTGTTCATAGGTCCCTACCCGGCGCCACGCCCTACGAAAACACCATGTGTCTCGGGGTTTGTGGATTCCGATTGGTCGTCCGCGAGATCGCGGGGCGGCGCTTTTGATGCCGGATTTGATGCCGCTTCCGACCGCCCCCCTGCCACGTCGACGTGGGTGATGCGGGTGTGCGGGGAGTGCCGGGACGCGATCGGTGGGGAGTGTCCAAGCCACCCGGCGGCAGCGTGCGCGGCGCTGCTGACCGTCTCCCCCCGCACTCCCGGTTCTCGTCTCCCCAGCGGACCGTCGCGGCGGGCTTTGGGACCGAGTGCCCTGATTCGGGGGATGCCGTGAAGGATGACGGCGGACTCACCCGATTTTGTGCCGTGGTTCCTTGCTCGCTGCTCAGGTAACCACGAGGGATGGAATCCCTCTCCCCCCGGCACGGACGCCTTCAACCCGAGCGGGAGCGAGAAGGCCATGCCCCCACGTGCGTACTGGACCGGGAACCTCAGGATCTCCCTGGTGAGCTTCGGCGTTCGGCTGCACAACGCCGTCAGTGAGGCCGAGCGGATCCGGCTGCACCAGGTGCACAAGGGGTGCAACACGCGGGTCCGCATGCCCCTCACCTGCCCCGTGCACGGGCAGCTCGAGCGTTCCGAGATCGCCAAGGCGTACGAGTTCGAGAAGGACCGCCATGTCGTCATCGACCAGGCGGAGCTGGACGCGATCAAGCTCCGCACCGAGAAGACCATCGAGCTGAGCCGGTTCGTGCCGGTGGACACGATCGACCCCGTCTACCTCGACGGCTCGTTCTACGTCGTGCCCGACGGGCCCATCGCCCTCGAGCCCTTTGCCATCTTCCGCGAGGCCCTGGAAAAGACGGGGATGGCGGGCATGGGCGAGATCACGGTGTCGGGGCGGGAGCGGGCGCTGGTCCTGCGCCCCGCGGGCAAGGGGTTCGTCCTGACGACCCTGCACGCCGCGGCGGAGGTCCGCGCCGCCGAGCCGTACTTCGCCGAGGTCGGCGCGGCGACGGGGGGCAAGGAGAACATGGACCTGGCGGTCAGCCTCATCAAGGGGAAGGCCGGGAAGTTCGAGCCCGCGGCGTTCTCCGATCGCTACCAGGAGGCCCTCGTCAAGCTCATCCGGTCCAAGGTCGACGGCGAGGCCGCGGTGATCGTGCAGGAGGAGGACGCCCCGAGCACGTTCAACTTCGCCGACGCCCTCAGGCAGAGCCTCTCGGGCATGGACCAGCCGGTGAAGGCGTCGCGCAAGGCGGCGGCGACGACACCGCTCGCGAGACGCGCGGGCAAGAAGAAGCCGCCGGCCAGGAGCATCACGCCCGCGGCGAAGTCGGCAGGGGCGGCCAAGAGGAAGCGGGCATGAGCACGCAAACGGACGGGCCCACGGATCGCTTTCCAAGCGGGACGGAGATGATGGGGCTCGCCGGTCGGTGGGTGGCGTTCACGGGACGACTCGCGAGCATGTCCACCCGCCAAGCGGCGTCGCTCGTCCTGGTCGCGGGCGGGCGGCACGAGCGGGCGGTCACGCCGCGGCTGCACATCTTGGTCGTAGGGATGCACGGATGGCCCCTCATCGCCACGGGGCATGTGACCGCCAAGCTCGCCGAGGCCGAGCGGCTCCGCCATGGCGGCGCGCCCCTCCGAATCGTCTCCGAGCGGGTCTTCCGCGAGATCGTCGGCCTCGACCCCGAGCCGGAGGGGGAGGAGAAGCCCCTGGACGCCGCCCACGTCGCCAAGGTCCTGAACGTGACCTCTACCAGCCTGGAGCGGTGGGAGCACTTGGGCCTCGTGCATCCCCGCCGCGGTCGGTACGACTTCGCGGACCTCCTCTCGCTTCGCACCGTCACGGACCTTGTCGCCCGCGGGGTGAGCCCCGCCGTGATCCGGCGGAGCCTGGAGGGCCTGCGACGCGTGCTCCCCGGCGTGGACCGCCCGCTCGCCCAACTCAACATCCTCGTCTCCGACCGCGGCGGCCTCGTGGCCGAGCTCGAGCACGCGCTCGTCTCCCCCGCCGGGCAGTTCGAGCTGCGGTTCGACCGCCCCGGCCCGCGCGCGTGCGGTTCGGCGCTCCTGCCGCTGCGGCCCGCGGGGCCTGCCCGGCCCGCCGATGCCGACGGGTGGATGGCGCTGGGGGTCGCGCGCGAGCGGAGGGGGGATCACGCGGGCGCCGAGCGGGCCTACCGCCGCGCGGTGCGGCTGGATCCCTCCGATGCCGCCGCGCAGCTCAACCTGGGCAACGCGCTCCTGGCGCGCGGGCGCCCGAGCGCCGCGGCCGAGCGGTTCGGGCAGGCGGTCGCGCTCGACCCGCGGCTCGCGTGCGGCTGGTACAACCTCGCCCACGCGCAGGAGGCCACGGGCAGACCCGGAGCGGCGATGCGGAGCCTCCGCCGCGCCTTGGCGATCGATCCCGGGTTCGCCGACGCCCACTTCAACCTCGCCGACCTCTGCCACCGGCAGGGGCTGATCGGCGATGCCGAGCGGGCGTGGGGCGAGTACCTGCGGCTCGACGCCGCGGGCGAGTGGGCCGACCACGCCCGCGAGGGAATCGGGCGCTGCCGGGGGGGTTCGTGGGCCTAGCCGAATATCGCCGCAAGCGGGACTTCGCGCGGACGCCCGAGCCGGCACCGAAGCTCGGCGCGAAGGGCCGAGGCGGCGGCGTCTTCGTCGTGCAGAAGCATGATGCGACCAATCTCCACTACGACTTCCGCCTGGAGATGGACGGCGTGCTGCGGAGTTGGGCCGTGCCCAAGGGCCCGGGCCTCGCCGCGGGTGAGAAGCGGCTGGCGCTGCACGTCGAGGACCACCCGCTGGGCTACGGGACCTTCGAAGGCACCATTCCCCGGGGGCAGTACGGCGGCGGCACCGTGATGCTCTGGGACCGCGGGGCGTGGACCCCCGACGGC
>Ga0105044_10007476_pt1 | contig 15040 bp, 17 predicted proteins | sample MAT01_FD_78092 | JGI IMG/M metagenome (GOLD analysis project Ga0105044, IMG submission 78092) | Freshwater microbial communities from Lake Fryxell liftoff mats and glacier meltwater in Antarctica - MAT-01 | ecosystem: Environmental > Aquatic > Freshwater > Ice > Liftoff microbial mat | place... | reverse complement strand
CGCCCGCTTTGTTGTGTCGTAATCGGTCGCGCACGTCGGCAAACTTTGCGCCCATTTCAAAAATGTCGTCGGCGACTTTACGCCCCATCGTCTTGATTTCACTCGCGCGCTGCAGCACGACAATTCGCGGACTGCATGATGTCCGCTGTCGTGTAATTGGAACAGATAGTTCATGTTTAATCCACAACCGTTGTGTGTCAAAAATTGCTGAAAAACTGGCGTTATCAAACACTTGACAAATTGGCTGATTAATGAGACAATATGTTTATTGACAGATTCAGCAAAGGAAAACACACCATGAACCGCGACGCCGTGAAAACACAAATCCAAAAAGTCATCGACACTCTGCACAAAGAGCTTTCCGGAAAGGCGGTGCGTAATCAGTACAAGGTAGGCAAAGCACAGAATCAGGCGTTAACCGATTTAGGCATCATTGACTTGATGCCGGTCGGGTTCGGTTTCGCGGACGCGGACTTTGTCATCCGTGAGGCGCGGGATGGCGCGGACGTAGTTATGAATGTGCACGGCGAAGGCGAAAATTCTCCAAGTTCAGTACTCTACAAGCTGATCAATGCGGTTGAAGTCGTCGGTACGGATACGGTGACGATCGTCGATCAACCAGTAGTGACTACCAGTGCAGGTGACGTTGAAGTCGTCGGTCTGGATACGGTGACGATCTTTGTCTCCGAATACGACAACCAACACACGATTGGCGAACACACAGTTCGCTGCGAATTTTCTAGCTTCGAATTCGATAATACAATCCGTGTATTCGGCTGGAACACTAAAAATGCAAATAGAGGTAACTTCACAATCAGCGTTAAAGGCGAGGAATTGAACGAAGATGAAAACGTCGATTTTCATGGAAACATCTTTTTTGCGGTGACTATCACCACGAAACAGATCGAAGCTGCGATCGTGGCGTACCGCGACAATGTGGCAAAGCTGATCCAAGAACAGCTGGCGGAACTTCACGCCGGTCTGAGAGGAAAGGTGGCATCGTCTTTGAAATCGCGCGCTGCGCTAGTTGACCGGATTATTCATACGGTCACGATAAACGTGTCAGCGAACGACAACGAACGCCAGATTGGCGAAGTTTATGTCCGATGTGGTTTTCCGATATGGTCTTATGACAACAGAGTTCGCTGCTATGCCTGCCTGACCAAGAACACAGACGAACTCATAGAAGTGAAGTTTGCTTCGATTGAGTGCGCCGGTCTGGATCATCCGGATAAGGACGACGACACGTATTTTACGTTAGTTATCAGCATGATAGACGTTGAAAATGCAGCAAGTATCTGCCGCGAAATGAAAAAACAAGTATGACAGACCAATGGATGACTGTCGCACAGGCGGCTGTCTTCAAAAACACGAGTACGCGCACGGTGACGCGCATACTTAAAGACCAGGTGACGCGCTCAGCTATATTTCCGCACTCTGAGCGCGTCACCACAGACCGCAACCTCCTCACTTGGAGACTCCACGTAAGCGATGTCCTTGCGTGGCAGCCGCGCAAGCCTGGTCAGCCGCGCAAGACAACACAAAGCTGAACTGCGCGGCGACCGCGACCCCTTTTTTTGTTGCTGCATAAATATTATGCAGCAACTTACTGGTTTATGTTGGTATGATACCGCGATGAACAAAACATCTCTCACACTGCTGTTGATTGTCGCAATGTTTGTGTGCGCTGTATCCATCAGCGCACAGTCAACCGACACGCCGATACCGACGATCACCTTAACGCCGACGCCGACTAATACGCCGACGCCACCACCATTTGTCTACGCGACGATTGCGCCAGAATCTACCGCGACGGTGGAAGGTCAGATGACGCGGTTCGACTACACGGTAAGCGTTGGAGAGACGCACATCGGCAATATGTTGGCCTGGATTCTCTACAGCGCATGGGGGATGTTCTTGTTCACGCTGCTCGTGTTATGGTGGAGGTCTAAGAAATGATGGAGGTGATTGTTTTTCTGGCGATGCCGATCGTCATCTGTACCGCTGCGCTGATGATTGGTGAGCGGTTTTTTTACGCGATCATGTCGATTGCGGTAAACATCCGCAGCGTGACGCGTGGTGAATGACCACGCGGTTGCACAGATGATCATCGGAGTTTTTGGCGCGAACGTCCAATCGATCGGCGCGTTCGTGATTGCGATCTTTTTTTCGCTGATGGCTTACGTCAGCTTCAGAGAACTGTTCTTGGAGTCAGAAGAAGGAAAGTGAAATGAATAAAGCAGTTACTAAGTTTCTAAGCACGAAAGGTTTTCACGCGCTGGTGGCCGTCGCCTTGATCGCTGTCATGGTCGGCGCGCCGACACTCAGCGCATCAGCGCAAGCGACGCCAGTTCCTATCAACGTCGATACCAACCAGTTGATGTCACAGGTAAACACGTGGATACTGGCGTTGGACGATGTAATCTTCTTGGGCGTTGCCATCAGCATCGCCATCGCAATCTTACTGTTTATTGGTAAGACAGTGCTAACCGCTTTCCGCGGCGGCGGCGGTTCGTAGCCGACGTAGAGCGCTTGATCGCGCTCTACGCTTTTATACTCTTCGGGGGTGCAATGAATAACGCATCACGCAAGGTCATGTTCGTCATCGTCTACGGTGCTCGCGCGCTGGTTAATTTTACCGCCTTCGCCTTGATCACAATCGCAATCGCCATGCAGACACTCAGCGTATCAGCGCAAACGCCGACGGCTGCGCCAACGTTAATACCGATTACAGTCAACACCAACCAGTTGATGTCACAGGTAAACAACTGGGTCCTCGCCTTGGACGATATAATATTTCTGGGCGTTGCCATCGCCATCGCTATCGCCATCCTCCTGTTTATTGGTAAGACAGTGCTAACCGCTTTCCGCGGATCTGGCGGTTCGTAGCCGACTTATGCCTTTCTTCGAGCGAAAAACAGTGCTCAATTATATACCACCTGGTTACAGTGCTGAACTGGACAGGATTCCACCACAACCATTCGGTTCATGCCGTCGCGTGGTGGCATTGCTGTTGGTGGTGGTGGCGTTGATCGCGTTTATCGCGTTTGTTACGATACAGTTTTTTGCGTCGCGTGATCAACCTGAGATGGTTGCTGAGTTGATCACACCGATGCCGACGAATACGAGCGAGGCTACCAACACGCCGACGCCGACGCCGGACAACTGGGGTAAAACTGGCACGGCGCTGTTACTCATCACCGCCAGTGCCACACAAGATTATTGTTGGTGGCTGACGCCCACTCCGACCATTACGCCAACAGTCGCATACACATTGGATGCCTGGCAGCTAGACGGCACTGCCATCTTTTACCAGACAACCACGCCGACTCCGGCGTTAAGTCCTACCGCGCCGCCACCGCGCGCATTGTGCGATTACGTCACGCCGACGCTTACGCCTCTGCCGTTGCGCTCGCGGCGTACCACTGGCACGCCTGGTTTAGGCGAACCGTCCTACCTTGAGTCGCCAACGCTCGCGCCGACGCGCACGCCGCAGCCGCCGACGCTTACGGCATTGCCGCCACTTGTGATTAACACAAGTATCGCTGCTGGCTATCAGCCGCCAGCAGCCGCACAACCGACGGCGCTGCCGCCGATCATCCGTCCGCCTTTTGTAAGCACCGTGATTGTGATTGTCACGGTTACACCTGCTGTTACAAATCAACCGGAAGTCACCGATGAGCCGAACACGCCGACGAAGACAGCGACGCCTACGCATACGGTTACCGCGACCGCTACGCCGACTGAAACGCCAACTTTTACGGCTAGCGCTGCGGTTACTGATACGCCGATTTTTACCCTGATGCCGATTGAGACGACGACGCCTAGCGAGACGCCGACGACGACGCCTAGCGAGACGCCGACGACGACGCCTAGCGAGACGCCGACGACGACGCCTAGCGAGACGCCGACACTGACGCCGACAGCGACGCCGACACTGACGCCGACAGCGACGCCGACAGCGACGGGCGTGCCAGCGCTGGCAATCGTCGGTGCATCGTGTGCTGATGGTTATCCGTCTTTTTCGATAACGAATTATGGCGAGACGAGCGGGTTCGTGTTCTGGGATATATCAATACCGTCCGGAGTCGTTGCGTATGGCGAGATTATCGACCTGCCGTACGGTGGTTTTGTCAACGCATCTGCTACAGATTGGTTCGATGCGGCGGAGACGTTTACGCTGACGCTCTACCAAGGCTGGGATGCGCTCGTGCCGACGCAAACGTTATCTGTCGTGTGTGAGTAGCAGCGATGCGCTTAATCCTCTCGTTGAGTCTTGTAGTGCTGGTGGTCGCTGGTTGCGGCACGCCGATACCAGATAATACCGACTGGTGCTACATCTTTGATTTTTCGAGTCAGAGTTATGGCGCATCGATTGTGACAGGCAACTGGCAGTCTGGTCTTGGCTACCAGACCGATGCGAACGGTGATTTGAGCTTCAGTTACTCACATGATCGTATCGTCTCACCAGTCGGTATCATCGTCACAGCAGAGCGTGCTATCTCGTCTGTCGGTGCGATTGGCATTAGTGCCAACGCAATTGTCTTTGGCGCAGCGGTTCAATTCTCAGAGACATTGCCAGACGGTTTGGACTTCGCGCCGATCTCGATCAACATTGGTGCTGGTGATTCCGGCAGTACGTTTAACGTCACCATATCCGCGTCTAAGACTATCTACATCAGCGCGCTGGAGGTGAGAGGTAACTTTCTATCTCCTTTCAGCGACGATAACTGCGGCAACCTGACCGCCACACCGGTCGATACAGGTACGCCTGTCAACACAAGTACGCCAAACACACCCACCACGCCAACTATCACGCCGACGCCGATCACGCCGACGCTGACATCGACCGGACCGACGCCTACGCCGACCACCACGTTTCCGTGGTGCTACAATTTTAGTTTTGCCTCCTCAGAAAACACGTGGAGCGGTACTTCGTTTAATGGTTTTGAACCGAATCCCTGGGCGACCTACGGCGGCGGTCGCTGGTCGGATAGATTCGTAACTGTCGTAGGCGGTAGACCGATCGACCATTGGACGCACTCGGTCGCGATTGAACGATCCTTCGCGGTTTCCACGATTACGAGAATCCAATTGACGTATGATGTGGTGCAAGGCACATTTTTGGTTGGTGGCGAACGCCGCATGACGATTGGTGGAACGCTGAACGGCAATAGTGTCTTTGACACTGGTCTGTTTGGCCCCAATCCGACTGGTACGAATAAAGTGCTGGCTTGGGAGGGCAGCACATCGCTTACTCTTATCTATTTTCGTGGCGATGCGTCGTATTACAAACCCGGGGAAGGCGGCAATGCAGGCAGCACATCAATAACTAACGCGCGTGTCTGGGGTTCGGGTACGTCGCCGTTCGGCACGGACAACTGCACGCCGACGGCTACGCCGACGCCGACGCCAACAACCACGCTGACGCCAACAACCACGCTCTCGCCAACCATTACGCGCACGCTGACGCGCACGCCGGTCACGCCGACGCCAACGCGCACGCCACTGAGTGCCTCGACTCGTACGCCCGTCGGCACGCCGACGATTGTCACGCCGACGCCGATAACCAACACGCCGACGTCCAGTCTGACGCCGACGCGCACGCGCACGCTGCTGCCATCGCCTACGCCGCGGACGCGCACGAACACGCCGACGGCCAGCCTGACGCCGAATCCGTCGCAGACAGGCACATTACCAACTTCAACAGGTACGCCGACGCCAATTCCTGGCACTGGCACGTCTACGCCAGGTCCGGGCACGCCAACGCTAAGCAGCACTGCTACTGGCACGCCTGTTCCAAATCCGTTTGATTTCGGTGGTGATCTGTTCGGTGGCGACATACTGGATGCAATTGCGGCTTTTTTTAACTGGATTCAAAACACGATTGAGGCGTTTTTTGAGTTTCTTGGACAACTGGTAAATTTCGCCATCGGCACTGTCCAAAATATAATCATTAGTATCAACAATTTACTCAACAGCATTGTCGGTTTGATCAACAGCGTTCTCAGTTTCGTGGTTGAAGTATTTGAAATTTTACGCTTGCTGCTTAATCTCGTCATACGATTGGTTGAAATGCTGATCGAGTGGCTGAGTCAAGCATCGGCGCGCGTCGGCAGTTTGCTGACAGCGTTTTACACCGTACCTCTGACTCCGATTCCAGGTCTACCTCTTTGTGTGAGCGCGCCGATCGCAAGCGATTATTGCGCTATCTGGTATATCCTGGAGTACACGCTGTTCGCGACAGGCACGCCCGGCGCGTTGATCATTCCATTTTTGTCCATCGACGCGGGCATATGGATGATCATGTACTTTGTGAGGTTTGTTCTGAAGCTAGTCCGAAAAGGCGAAAGGGTTACCAGTGTTGGTTAATTTGTTGATCGTGTTGATGCTGCAAGCGCCGCCGAGCGTGCCCAACCTGCCATCCCCCACGGCAATCGCCACCAGCACTCCGATGGGTACGCTTGGCGCGGAACTGCCGTCCGGTCCGATTTACTCGTTTTTGTCAACGGCTGTGGCGAATATAAACGCCTTGCCTGCCGATGTCGCACGACCTGGCGGTTTGAGCGTGCTTCCGAATGAAAACGCAGCTTCAATATTCGGATACGGCAAGTGGCTATTCTCTGGCGTGAGTTCGCAGGAACTGTTAGGAAGTACGGTAGCGCCACTAGCTATCGTTGTTTTCAGCAGCTTTACATTGATCGTAGTGCTATCGTCGGTGTATCTATTGATCAATGTCGCAACACTGATCATCAAAGGTGTGACCTGGTTGTTTCAGCAGGTGCTGAGAATCATACCGTTCGTCGGTATGATCATGCTGCAAATGCCACCCACGCCGACGCCGTTCCCGGCTGGTCCGCCCGCGCCGATCAATTTGCCAGACACTCGGGTCTGGGATTTTGCGGCACTATCCGTCGGATGGTGGAATCAGATTGGTTCGGACAGAACACAGATATTCCAGATCATCTTGATCGCGATGATCATAGTCATATCGATGTTTTTCATCGTCGCTCAAGTCCGCTCGCTGAGTAGAGAAAGAGACAGCCAGTGATCGGTCAAATTATCCGCGCCTTGATCAGAATCAGGAATTACGAGCGAATACCTAAGCTGCCACGCGGCATGTTGGCAAGCAAGTACCAAGCCATAGACCACGACGAAAGCAGGGTTTTGGCGAGGATGGGCGCGCGCGATCCGCGCGGCGTGCGCGTGGCGATGCGTCGTGCTGGCGTTGAGGATGTCGATTTGTTGGTCGCTGGCATGGATCATCACAAAGCGCGCCGCCGTGTGCGTCGACGTATCAGCAGCATGATCGGTCGCTGGCTGCGCGCTACCGACTACCATCCACACCAGGCGGAGATACTCAAAGATCAGCGAGAGAGTAAGCTCGCTGTCAATGTTGAGGTGCAGCGCCGGATGCGCCATGCTAAAACCAAAATGACTGGTTAAAATTACCAGTGACTCAAAAGCCTTTGCTACGTCGCGACGTAGCAAAGGCTTTTTGTGGCAACGTTGCCACGAACGTTTGTTTACTCCCTCACCAAAAATTTTTCTAAGATGGACAACGCAAGCTGCTGTTTGTCTTTCGATAATTGATCAACGATGAATCCCTCGCGCTTTCCCGCCTCTTTCTGGCATCATATCAATTGGTTGACACGGACTTGATAAGTGTGTTATCATGTTTCTTAGTAAACAAACAAAACGAGAGGTGTTTTAATTGAACGAGATTAAATTGGTGAAAAGAGAACTATATAATCTCACACTTCCTGCTACGCCATGCACAAATCAAATGAATGAGGCAATGCGTGCTATCGCAAAAGATAAACAAACGAGTCTTGCAACAGTCCAACGCACGGCATTCGTTTTCTTTTTAGATGCGATTGCGCGCGATACTAATATTGATCTCTCAGACAGCAAGGATCAAAAGTGATCAAGTCGAAGCGAAAAGAATCGGGTCGCTGCTTGAGTAAGGCGCTGCTAATCCTGTTGGCAGTTTTCGCGGGTATGGAGACGGGCGTCGTGTTGTACATGCTACTAGTGACGGTGAGGTGATGTCTGTTAAACGCGTAAGACGACGTTCGTGGCGGGAAGGGGGTGATGCGGAGGCGTAGAGCAAGTTGCACTGAAACTTTTGTTTTGTAAGTAATCGTAATCAAGGAGAAATCATGGACTTCAAAGTAGGAGATTACGTCCGCATTATTGGCGGACAGCATGACCAATTCGTGGGTGTGGTGAAGTGGGTAGGTGTTTTTTTTGACCTGCCGCTTGTGATGGTGGACATGTTTGGTCTGCCAATCTATGCACCGCCAGAAAGTCTAGCTCATGTGCAAGTGGTGAACGGCGAAGACACACAGCCGATGAACCTAGAATCAGTCCTCGAAGACTGATTCAAAAAAAGGGCGGACTCCATAGTCCGCCAGGAGGAATACCAGATATGAAAATAGTAAACCAACAACAAACAGCGTGTCAAGGTCTGTTGAAATGATCTCTTCCTCTTCGCATGACCAAAGCACTGACACAGCGGCATACGTGCCATTCCTGTCGCGCGCTATGCGCAAAGTCCTACCGTACATTTCAGCAGATGTGTGGGACTTCTTTTGCTTCGCTGTCGCGCATCGCGACGCCATGAACCTGCTTTTCCCTGGTACGAGGGCGTTCATGGCAGGTGGATGGAGCGCTAATCAGGTAGAACCACTGTATGAACAGTGTATCGTTTATGGACTGCTGCGATTGGTGCAGGAGCGCGGACGTGATGGCTATGGTCGCTGGATGCCAGCATTGTATCAAGCTAATCCAGCGCTGGTCTACATCGATCCGCGGCGCGCACAAGCCGCCATGCAAATTAGTTCAGTAAACGAATTTTGTCCGCTGATCGGGCTTTCACCTGATCTTGATTTGAGCGTAAATCAAGATCAGGTGAATCCAAATCAAGATCAGGTGAATCGGAATTTGAGGGGAAACCCTGATCTTGATTTGAGCGTAAATCAAGATCAGGTCCCTTATAAGCAGAATCAGAAAGCAGAACTAGAAAGAAGAACCAGAAAGAAGAACCAGGAAGAAGAACCAGACAAGCAGATCCAGAAAAATCAAAAAGCTCCTCTATTGATGAATTTTCAACCTGGTGACGCCTTGGCAGAGAGTGATCCAGAGCAACTGAAACTACAAAAACAAGTCTCTACAACTACAAAAACAACTACAAAAAAACCGCAAGGGGAGAAACCAGACTCCAGAAACACAAGCGCAACGCGCGCCCTCACCCCCCTATCCGCCCCCCCGCTCCCTCGCGCCGAGAAAATTCCGCTCAAAATGGTCACCGATCCGCTCGCGCCCGCCGACGAGCGGACAGCGCAGCTGTTCGTAAGTGTCTCGAAAGAGACCAAAATCGGCTATGCGCGAATGTATGTGAAAAATTACGGCAGCGATGCTGTCATGAGCGCGATGGTGCGTTGGTCAGAAATGACTGAAGATGCCAAGAACAAAGTTGGAAGTGCCGTTGGCATCATGGTCCACTGGATAAAAACCGCCGCTCAGGCTGGTCAGGCTGGTCGCGACCAGAGTCCGGGCGCTGCTTACGATATCGGCAACATCACGGATTGCCACGCCGCGCTCAACGATCCTGATATCGATGAGAGTGAGCGGGAGGTTTTCCGCAAGGCGATAAAAATGGCAGGCGATAAAAATGAATGGTGGTACGCACAAGAGGAGGTTTCATGAAAGGCACATTGAAAGAATCTCTCGATAAGCAGTTTAAAGTCGTGGTCCAGCTTCGCGCTGCATATTTGACGGTTCGTGCACAAATGCCAATGTTCGACGATTCTCAGCACGATCTCGTCGTCAAAGATTCAGAGCGTGCATACAAGCAGGCATTGATGCGGCTGAACCGGCTACAGACATACGCGCTGGTGGTGACAAATGATTGAGATGATAAAAATCATTGAACTCCGTCGCGACGGTGATACACAGATGCGCGCCGGTCTGGACGAGGAGACCATACAGTCATACGCCGAATTTATGCGATTGGGCGATCATTTTCCACCGATCGCCGTGACGCACGATGGTAGTGACTACTGGTTGACCGACGGATTTCACCGCGTCGCGGCGGCTCTGGAAGCCGGAAAGGCGGAGATTGCAGCGACGGTGTGGTCAGGCGATAAAAGCGAGGCGCAGTGGCGCAGCTACGCCGCCAATTCGACACATGCCAAAGAGCGCAGCCGCGCGGACTTAATGCGCGCTATTGACTCTGTGCTGAAGCATACCAACGGTGCTTCGATGAGCGACCGCCAGATCGCAGACTATTTGAAGACGACGCAGCGTGCACTGGTTGCTGGTCGTCGCCTTCATCTAGAATCCACTGGCGAAATTAACCAGTCAGTTAAACGACATGGTGCCGATGGACGGACGATCCACACCGCCAACATCGGCATCCGCCCGGCAGCGGCGGTGGCGGTGGCGGCGGCTTTAGTGCCTCAGGTTTTCAGCATTAACGACCGCGTGCTGCACATTTCAAGCGGACGTGTCGGCACTATCCGCGACATTAACGGACTTTATCCTGGCAAGGCGCTGGTTAACTACAGCGCCGCGGATGGCGGTCATGGTACATCGCATCGATATGCACTTGACGAGCTTGCGCTGGTAAATCGCGATGCGGTGAGTCCTAACCAACTCCAAGTTAAACTCACGTCAGAGGAAGTTACCGTTGCTTTTGAGACCAACGATGCTGAAAGCAAAATCGCGACATTTCAGACCGGTCAGCAGGTGATCACACGGACAAGCCATCCAGGCGTAGTTGTGTCTCAAAACGGTGGCATGGTGCGTGTGCAAGAACATGGCGGTGTCAGATCGCATCACGCTGTCGATTTAGTCTTGGACGGGTGGGCCATCAGCCGCTCGCTTGCGCTTGAGTCCGTGCTGATGGAGACATACGTAAGCGAGAGTGTGCGCTTGATCGCGCCAACACTCGCGTATGTCTTGGCTGTTGCTGATGGATGGTCACGTGATGTGAGCGCGGTTGACTTTCGCGCACGGATTGACATCCTGACGACCTTTTTGAATGACCTAAAACCCTAAACGAAACGCGCCCGGATCGACTTAACCGATCCGGGCGCTTATGGATTAAACATCCAGAAAAGATTATACAACATGAATGTAAGTATGAAACCGCTCACGACAGAGCAGTATGAGATTGCTCGCGAAAAGGCGATTGAGCGCGTGAAAGGACGCATCGGTGAAAAACCTACTCGCGAACAGTTCCGGCGCGAAATGGCGACCATCTTTACACCACTGGATTATCTTGCAATTGTTGTGTTCGTCGCTGCGCTGCTGATTAGCAGCGCGCACATCGTCGCGCATATGGGCAAAATCACAGCGACGAATTTCGTCGCTGGTTATACAGCAGGTATCGTCTTAGACGTTACCACCTACACCGTGGTGCACCAAATTGGCATGATCATGTTAGCAGAGGCGTCGATGCTGCTATTTATGGTTATGCATGGGACTGGTAAGGACCAGCGCGCTGGTCGAAAAGGCATTGCAAAACAACTCTCTGTATCGCTGATACTGGCGATCATCGCAGGTGTCTTTGTGTTTACAGCGAATGTCCAATCCGGAATCGGCTTACTTGAGTCATTGATGCCACCGTTGTTCACGGTCGGCATCGGCTTCCGACTTGAAACATTGATCGTTGAGCTGCTCACACGCCGCACAACGATTGACCTGCGTTACATGTCTGCGATGGATACTTTTGAGCGTGCAAGTCACGATCCTACTGCGCACCCTGACTTTCCAGCTTTTTTTAAGCAGCAAATCTGGGAAAAGCTGACTAGCTTGGTTGTCAACAAAGAATGGAAAGACGCGCCGGCGGGGTTCCGGTCGTCTATCGTACGCCGCGAGATGGAACGAGACAGCTGGGCGTATGCCGAGCATGACCAGCGAGACGAGGCGGTCGCTGACTGGCAGCCCGAACGCCCTACCCGGTCCCAGAACGCGCTCGCGCGTTCTGGGAAACAAGTCCGAGGAGCGGACGGAGACGACGACACGCAACCAATCGAGATCGACAACGAGCCTATCGTGAGCGAAAGCAACTAGCCAAAACCGTTACGAAGTAAACAAGTCGTGGTGAGGCGCTGCCTCACCACCTAGAAAAGGAAAATCATGATGGACGAGAAAAAAAGTATCAGCTATGCGACAGGCTTCGATAAAAAAATCGACGCGGATGAAGAAAAGCAGATCAGCGACATATTTTTTAAGGCTTACTTTGAGTCAATAAAAGCGGTCGACATGTGTGATGATGAGCAACCGCCGACGGAATCTGACCGAGCATTTGATGAGTGGCAAGAGATAGCAAGAACTCATCCCGGCTTTTGCGATTAGCAAAAGTCGAAATTGCTTGCCTGGTTTTTAGTCCGAAACGCCGCACCGATTCTAATCGGTGCGGCGTTTTTTAGTGCGCGAAGCGGCTTCTAACGTGGTTCATGATCCGATGTCGCGACACTCGACAAACCGAGTGCGTGTCGCGACGTCGGTGCAGATATAGACACGATCACGCAGGCTGTAGATAGTCCAGCCACGAGGTACAGTAAATGCGCCTGGAACAGGAGGAGATTCAACCTGAGTAGCTGCGCGCCCACGATCCTCACCTGTCGTGGCACATATTGCGATGAAAAAAACCACGATTAACACCATCACGGCTATATCTTTCGCGCTGATTTTCTTCAACCAACCGCTTCCTGTTCGTGGAATTCCTCAATCTCGTCGGTTTCGGTTGGTTCTGTTGTCGGTTCTGTTGTCTCCTCGTCTACCTGAACCTTATCAACAACTTTCAAATAGTACGAGTTTCTGTCCGGCTTAATCTCGTAGCGCACTCCGCCATAATCAAATTCTCCTTGCGCTACTATCTCATCCTTCATCCGTAATACTTTTCGTCGCGTCGCGACATCGTTGGTCACGATGTCATGAACACGGCTCGGTGATAACTTCATGTCGAGTTGGTTTATGACAATTTCTATCATGTCATCACGAGTGAATTTGTCCACAGGCAGCTCAGGCGCAAGTGAGTCGTCGCTGTCGTCGTTTACATCCGCAGGCAGCGCGTACGAACGCGATATCGTGACGGCGTTTGCTATTTCGTGGTCAGAGATGTAAGGCGATTGCGCTACTGTCTCGTCGCGACCAACGCTAAACACCATACGACCAGCCACCGACGGCAATAACGCCGCGCTGATGGTATCCAGTATCGTTATGCTTGCGCCATGGCTCGGCATCTTGCCAGCGATACGCAGCGTCAGGTTAGTTTTTGTCCATCCGGGCACAACGTCTACGCGCGAGTCTTGAGTACACATCACAAGATGTATACCAGCTGCACGACCAAGCGACGCGATAGACCGCAGTATGGCGTTGATCGAGTCGGTTGTATCGCCATACCCTATAATTTCCGCTACCTCATCTATTATTGTAATTATTCTTGGAAGGCGATCGTCTTCGCGCACTTTCGTGTTAAACGAGGCTAAGTTCTTCGCCTTGATCGCTTCAAATGCTTTCATTCGGCGCATCATAATCTCGTGGATGTATTGCAGCGCTGGCAGCACATCCTTGACTTCGCGCACCATCGGCCGCAAAGCGTGGTGTATACCTTCCCAATGAGTGAACTCAATGCCGCCTTTCAGATCGATTAAAAACAGACGAAGCTCGCGCGGACTGTTCATCGTAACGAACGTGGCTATCATCTGATTTATGTGGTTTGACTTTCCTGATTGAGTGCTGCCTGCTATCAGGATGTGAGGCTGCGTCTCAAAATCATAATACTTAGCCTTTCGGTCCGTGGTCACGCCAGCCGCCCAGGGCGTTTTTGCGTGGTCTTGCGTGGGATACCAATCGATCACTTTTTGATACAGTACACGCACCGGAATGCCGTCGGGCGCATCAAGACGCGAGATCTTATAAAACAAATTCGTACCGCGCTTCGAACGCTCAACAGTGACAATCCGATTGCACGCCGCAGACAAATTTTCTAGCGTCTCATCACAGGTTAGGTCTGTGATATCGACGTTGTAAGGCAGCGAGCTGTGCCACTTTTTTACAAGTCGCTCTAAAAGACCTTGTGCTGTGGTGCGTACCTGGTACAGCACTGTGTCATCCTTGAAAACAATTTGTTCGATTTGCGGTATTTTAGTCACCGAACGTCCGTTCGCATCATCATATCGATGATGTAAGCGCGCCGACTGCCTGAAGCATGCTTTTATCTGTGCTTCCCAGGTGTAAGCTTCGCGCCGAAATGCTTGGCGATTCTGCCTATCCTCAGCCTGCCAGGCTAGCGCGCGGTCGTGAGCATCGATCCGCGCTTTGATGTCGTGCATTTCTTTCAAAACGCGATCAAGGCGCTTGATTTTTGCATGGACAACCTTGCCTCGCTGTTTCAAGACTTTTAGCAGATGTGCATCACTTGTCTTGCACGCTTCAACAATTTGCCAGCGCTTGACAACAAGTTCGTTGTAACGCGAGCGCCGCAGCCACCGCCAGGCGCGACGATACATCCGCCAGGCGCGACGATAGTCACGCTGTGACATTTTCGCGCGCACTTGATCCAGGCGATATGCCAGTTCGTCAGCTATCAGTACTTTATTCTGCGGATGTATGTCCGGCGTGAGCGGTTCGCCTGGCTTAGGCAGATCGTCGATATCGATCTCGCGTTTATTCATTGATATTGATCGCCGATGCTTTGTACGTGTAGCCGCCGCGCTTGTGATTGCGATCAATGCTTATGTGACCAGCACCGTGCAAGCGATTAACAATCGCCCGCGCCGTATTTCTGTGACACAGAAAAATACTGGCGATCTGTTCGTGCGTTAGCACGATCTCGCCGTTCGCGGCTTGTTCCTGGATCCACGCTAACACGCGCTCATCTCTTATATGCATATCTATCCTGATAATTTGCGACTGCATTGCGCCCCCCTCGGTCATTGTGTTCTAGTTTAATCCACAACCGTTGTGTGTCAACTTTTTTTTGTTGCTGCATAAATATTATGCAGCAACTTACTGGTTTATGTTG
>Ga0105044_10007474_pt1 | contig 15040 bp, 11 predicted proteins | sample MAT01_FD_78092 | JGI IMG/M metagenome (GOLD analysis project Ga0105044, IMG submission 78092) | Freshwater microbial communities from Lake Fryxell liftoff mats and glacier meltwater in Antarctica - MAT-01 | ecosystem: Environmental > Aquatic > Freshwater > Ice > Liftoff microbial mat | place... | reverse complement strand
TCTCAAAATAATCTGACCAAACTATCAAAGACTTCGTGCCCCTGCCACTAGTGGCAGGGGCACATAAGGGTTGATATTCTTATTTGCCCTTATTTGTTTAAAAAAACGGCTTCCGGATCACCCAATATTTCCGAAGGCTCACCCAACGCCACAACCCAGCCTTAAAACGCTGTTGGGCAGAGGGCCAAATATCCGTTGGCGGTTTTTGCCCGAAAGTTTCTCGATAGGTCTGGAGTGTTTGCTCATATTGGGCAATGTGCTTGGAAAGCTCACTTTTCCCGCCCTCCGTTGGAGCATGGTGCAGTGGTCGTTCCAATATTTTTCCACAAAAATCTTCCCAATAGGAACGGGTGTAGACCATGTGCAAATGCCAGGCTTGGTCTATCTCTTCGGAGGGTGTGACCGGGTGTTGGGCAGTGCAAGTCAAAAACACAAAACGCTTGTATTCCTCAATCACGCGCAAAGCATATCGGCGAGACCAGTTGTTTTCGAGTGCCAGGCGTTTGGAAAATGGCAGTGTAACCCCTTGTTTGTCAGGATGATACTGTAAAATTTGCTGCCAAAGAGGGTCGTCTGTTTGTGTCATTGATTGGGTCTGAAAAGTCTAATTTCACATTTTCCTATTCTCCCGTTTTTCGGTTTAATTTTCAATCTCCGCCGCAGCCTCCCCCACAACCGCCGCCATCTCCTCCCCCATCTCCCCCACCGCTGTCACTACTATCGCTGCCTACACCACAGCCACTGTCGGCGCCAATGCCCGAATCGTTGGTGTCTCCCAAATCGCCATCAAGAAAGTCGGCGTTGTCGCCCCAATCCATCCCGTTGTCAGAGTCCAAGTCCTGTTGTTCTTTTTCATCAAGGTCCGTTGAACCTGAGTCGCTGCCGCTGACATGCGACTCACTGGAGGCCTTTTTTTGCTGTTCATTCAAGTCCATTTCAGGGAAGCCGGTCGTATTTATCAGGGAGTGATAATAGCCCTCCATATTTGGCACCAATAGCAGCATCCCACCAAGGCTTGCGGCCATAACAGCGGCATTTGGAGCACCTTCTCTAAGCAAACGTGGAAGCTCGAAGCCAAGTTCAATTTCGGCTTCAGCCTTTGCCAAAGCGGCATCACCAGCAGGTGTTCTTACCGGGGATAATCGGTCTTTCAGCTTTACCAAACCCTTGTGTTCCAAGGAAAAAAGCAGACATTCTCTGTGAAAAGATCCATTGTCCGGGTATTGTTGGCTCAAATGTTTGCGCCACTCTTTGTTGGTACAATTGTCATAATCTTGGGGGCGGGCAAATGCCACGCTGTGCAAAATGCGAACCAATAGTGGCGAACTTGGACCATAATATTTGAGTTTCTGTTCCCCTAAAGGTGTGAGAAACAGGAGCATTTTGGGCTGAAAAGCAACAAAAAATGCAATTGCAACTCCAAAAATTCCCGCAAAACCTAGTATAGCTTCTACGGCGAACAATCCTATTGCTAAAATTAAAAGCAAACCCCAAAGCATGTAGATGACCGGACGTTTGCCTTTGTGTACGTTCACCCAGCCGTTCAGCACAAGTTCTTTCAGCAGCAGGGGCAGGATGGTTTTGACCTGCTCGGTTTCGGGTGATCGGAGGGTTATGATTTCGGCTGCGGAAAGTGGGCTAGACATATAAGTTGATTTTGTTGATATTGAACGCGATGGGGAACCAAACCTTACCCTGTTTTGAATGGTTTGACAAAAGTAGGCAAGATTCCTACAGTCAGTATGCTTCGTCCGCACAAGACTATCCTTAAGATGTTGGGCCAGCAAAAGTATAAGCAGCGTTCACGGATCATAACCAGCAATTTGCTCGGGCAGAAAGTATTTATCCCCAATACACAACAACTAAACCCAGTTATTGACATTTCTTTGCAGCCCGGCGGGACTTATTTTGTGAAAGTAAAGGCAGCGAATTGGAAGTGTGTAGTTCAATTATTAAAAAATTTATTCCGACGGGCAACCCATTTTTCCGAATCAGCATCAAACACTCTGTTCAAACCAACATGCAATCATTCAGCGATCAGGAACTTGTAAGCGGCGTACTGCAAGGCAGTTCGACACATCAAACGGCACTATACCGCCAGTTCAGTGTGCCGATGTTTCGAGTGTTGCTCCGCTACGCTAAAGACAGAGCAGAGGCGGAGGATATGCTGCAAGATGGTTTTGTACGGGTTTACCGCGATATGGGGCAGTTCCGGGGCGAGGGGGCATTGGGCGGTTGGATTCGACGGATTATGGTGAACACAGCCCTAAGCCATTTGCGGAAACAGCGCGATTTTGTGCGGGATGTGCCGGATTTTAACGTTTTTGAAAGCAAATTTCACACAGAAGAGGACTTTGCTTCCAACCTCGACGCACAAACCCTGATGTCGTACCTTCAAAGATTACCGCCTGGCTATCGAACCGTGTTCAACTTCTACGCCATTGAAGGATTCAGCCACGAAGAGATAGCCGAACAATTGGGCATCAGCATTGGAACCAGTAAAAGCCAATTGTTCAAAGCCCGAGAGTTCCTCAAAAAAATACTAAACAAATCTTTTATTTCTTGACCATACCCCCCAAAACAACCCACCATCCGACCCATGACTGAGCAACAGGCACAAAGCCCCATTGACGATCTTTTTCAAAAGACTTTTGAAAACCTGCCGGACTCTCCCGCCGAATCGGGCTGGGATACGCCCTCTGACCGGGTGTGGCAAAACGTTCAGACGAACCTTTCCAAGCCCAAGAAAGGCTGGGGAACGCAATCCCTCGTTTTGATGGCCGCATTGGTCGTCACCGTGGCCGCTGGACTGTATTGGATGTTCTCGCAACCAATCAAAACGCCTGTTACCCAGCCAGTGGTTACACCCGTTGAACAACCCGTAGTGGCCCCTTCTGAACCATCAGAAAACCAGCCGGTTGCATCACCAAAACCCTCCACGAGCACAGGTTCAGGCAAGGATGCACAAAGCAAACCAGTCCCTCGCAATAGCACCGAGGAGCAAAAAGCCAAATCGGGCGACAACACGGCCCAACCGCTCCCTGGCAGCAAACCTACGTTGCCACCGAACTCCACGGAAGCGCAAAAAAAGAAAGGCGAAAAGAACTGAACGACAACATTTTAGCAGTAATAAAGAAGCCCGGCGGAGAAGTTCTGCCGGGCTATTTTTTTGGATAGGATGCCGATTCTAAAGAGTTCACCGATTTTACCAAGTACACCGATACCACTGAACTTCGATGGTCATGCTACCCAATTCGGGGGTATCGGTGTACTCTGTAGAATCGGTGTTCTAAATTCTATCGCATCTCCCGGATCCACGCTTTGATCAATTCTACGCCCTCGCGGTGTTGCAATTGCCGCCCCAACTCAGGCATCCGAATACCCGGGTCGTCGCTTTCCATTCGGAATACGAGGATACTTTCATTGGGCTTGCCCGGCACGATGCCAAAACGGCGATTGCCACTGCCACGACCTGCAGCTACGGGAGGTTTACCAACGCCTAAGCGCTCAAGGTCGGTTTGATTATACTCTAAAAACATACCGCTGGTGCTGGCTGGGCCGTGCGGATTGTGGCAATGAGCGCAGTTGGCGTCAAGATAACTTCGCGCGGCGGATGAAGGCTGACCTTCCTTCGCTAAAGCTACGGCATTTGATGGCTGACCCTCCTTCGCTAAAGCTTCGGCGGGTAAATTATTTAGCTGTGGCGCGGTTAATAGATCGAAATTATCGGGCAGAGCCAAGCGATCGGATTTGCTCCAAGCAAGCAATTGATTTTCACCGTTTTCTATGTGGTTAAGTTGCCGTGCCGTAATCCCGATGGGCACAAATTGTCCGTCGTAAGAATGGCAGCCCTTGCATTGGTTGATGTTCGGGGCAATGTATTCGATGCTTTGTTTTTTGCCTTTTTCATCTATCCAGGAGACGGGGAAACTGGCCCCCGCCACTTCCAAAAATGCGTCGGTTTGTTCGGGATTCCATATATATTCAAGGGCTTTCCAACCGTTCTCTTCTTTGAGCAAAAGCCTCGTTTCCAATATTTTACGGCCTTTTTCGGGCATACGCGCATCGTTCCAATAAAAAAAATGCTTGATGATAACTGCACCTGTAGGGAACTCAAATGCTTGCTCCGCATCGTACTTCATTTTCTGCCCATTTGGCAAAAACACAAATCGCGCTTTTTCGGCATAATCACTAAAAAGCGGGGCGTTTACCTCGTAAGAGAACACATTGGTCGCAGGTGCGAGCTCTGAAATATTACCTGTAAAAAAGGCGTAGTCGGAGAGACGGGGCTTTGCCTCAACTCCCCAAAAGTTCTCAACTTTCGGGAAGTTCGGAGCAAATGCTTGCAAAACAAGCAACGCGATTAATACACATCCTCCAGTTTTAAAAGTCGCAGTCATAAGGTTTTTCATTTTTGCTGATTTTGTCTTTGAAAAGCCCAAGTTTATCGGCTCGAAGGTTGGCGAAAGTTCCATTCTCGTTGTTTCGGATGCAGATTTCATAGCCTGGCTTTAGTTTACCGTTGACATCGACCCAATCAGGGTTTTGAATGCCATCGTATAGAATGTGTGGCACTTTTTTGCCAAATTTCCACCAAAAAATAAAGCCGAGTTTACTTTTCCAGGTCGGCATCCGTTTGCCCATGGAGTAAATATTGTCGTGTATGAAAATCCGGGAGGGGTAGGGATTGTAGTCCTTGTCTTTGATCGGCGTTTCGGTGATGAAATAACTCACGATGACCGTGGAGGCCGTTTTATTGTCCCAAATTTTGTTGTTGAAGACCTCCACGTCCTTGGTAGCCAGGATCATCACCCCGGTGCCGGGCGGCACTTTTCCCACGATATTTCCCTTGGGCGCAAAGTTGCGGAAGTTATTGCGGGTCACGAGGTTGTCGTGGACCTTGATGTGGCCGCCGCGCTTTTTGGGCAGGTCAGGCAAGTCGAACACGAGGATGCCACCCGTGTTGTCGTAAGTTTTGTTTTTCCAGACCCAGGCATTGGTGGTGTTTTCGATTTCGATGCCAGCCACGTTCCATTTTGCCACACAATCCGTCACCCACACCGAGTCGGACTGGCCGACATAGATGCCCGCGTCGGAGGCGCCGATGGCGGTGCAGCGTTCGATGCGGACGTCTTGGCATTGCACCGGATAGAGGGCGTAGGAGCCGTTGGAGGCTTTTGGTTTTCCTGTCCACTGGGCGGTGATGTCGCGGAAAATCAGTCCGTGCACCTGTTGCGTTTTGATGAGGTCGCCCTTGGAATCCTCGATGGTAAATTGTTCTAAGACAATATTTTCTGCGTTGGTAATCTTAATTCCTTCGGCGCCTTGTTTTTGGTTTTTGAAGGAAAGCACGGTTTTCCCCTGCCCTGCACCGCGCAGCGTGACGTTCTTTTTTGCATCCAGCCAGAGGGTATTCGACAGGGAAATGGAGCCCTCAGGAAACTCCACCGTAGCGCCGTCTTCTGCCAGAATGAGCAAGGTTTGTAGCTGTTTTTCGAGCTCGGGCTGGGCGGAGAGCGTATGGGCAAAAGCCAGCAGAAACAAGGACAAAAACGATCGTTGCATGTATGTGTTTATTTTGGCCAAATATAGGGTGAAGTGGTTTTTACACCTGGGAAAAAGGCACAGTCTTTAGAAATAGGTGTTCAAAACGTTGGGCGATACGATATTGGCAGGCCATGCCTACCATAAATTGTTCTTCAATTCCAATTACCACGGATATAGGTTGGCGTTTGGACAGGAGCATACCATACCTTCTCAATCCTTATGGTTAAATACCCGATCACTCGCCGCAACGGTAACACTGCCGTAGATTATATTGAAGACACCATTGGCGAACAATAATACTATAAGCGAATCAGGGTCATCATCAAAGGAAATCGCTGGAGACAACATTCCACTAAAGTTAAAAAAGAATCCCCCTGCTATATTTTCCTGAAATGCCGGATTGGTGTTTTGAGGAGAAAAAATGGACATTATAACCGGAACATTCCACAATCCATTGATCACCAAATCTGCCCAGGGCGATATATCGCTAAAAATTCGCTTTTGTAAAGGGTACTTAAGGGACGTTATGGCATCCACCACATCTACCATTGCTTTCCCAACGAATAAACTCGTTAAAATAATATTCATGCCCTCCCAGGTTTCCAGCACTCTATTGCCTCTGTTGAAAAGACCGCCGACAGCAACAATGTCTGGAGAAGCATAGGGCAGGGCCAAAATACTATTAATGATGGTAGCAGGATTGGCTGGCAATAACGCCTCCTGTTCTTTTTTATATGGCTTGGCGAAAACAGTCGTAACAGAAATAGCCACCGCACTTACCATCGCCATAATACCCGACGCTAAAACCCAGTTATCGTACTGACTATGAACAATGGACGCGTTGGAATCCGTTCGGGCAGACCTTGGCGCACTCGGATCAGGTTTGGTCAATACCACCTGGAATGCCGAAAAGTCATTCGCATTCAATAGTTTATCGGTTTCCGGGCCAGGTTTAAAGATATTGTCCCCCGTCAACAGTTTAAACACGACGGTAACGGGTATGGCCGCCACCAAACAGGCGACATCCAGGATACTCAAATCGTCCCCTTTGGTGATCTGTTTTTTATAGATATGGGAAAGCACCGGGATTTCGATTGGAGCAGTCAAAACATCCCTGATGCCTTCCAAAAAGGTATTAAACAACTTGAAAAGCTCGGCGAGTATGGTTTTGGCAATCTCCAACAATTCACTGGTAATAAAGCCTACGATTTTAACGATGATATCTTTGTATGACATGGCCGAAACCGTTCTATAAAAATCCGAGTCCGTGTTCTTGATCAAATCTTCAAACTTTTGTTTCAGAAGCTCCACTGCGGCCAAAATGGCTTTAAGTTTCTCGCCAAGATCGCCTGAAATGATGGGCGCAATGACGTCTTTTCCAAGATTTGAGCTACCTGCGTTGTTCTTTAAATGATAATTGATCATGTTGAACGCCGGGGTGTTTTGCCCTCTTACCGGATTGATGCCTGCGGCCGTGTTTTTAGCAGAGTCTTCAGAATCGCCCGGCAGACGGTCTTCAATTCCCGCCCAGTTTTTGACATAATCTTCTGCTGCGGTCATGGCGTCCAACAGCTTGTTCTCATACGATTCAATACTTTTGATGCCTTGGTCAATATAGGTGCTGAAGAACTTTTTGAACACCCGGTGCGTGAGGAGTATATCATCCCAATCAAAAATATACCCCAGCCACTTGCGCAATTTTTGGGTATCCACCCCTACCCAGTCAAGGAAGCTCATAAACGCGGATATCGCCGCCACCAAAGTATCAATAAAAAAAACGAATATTTTTCCGAGTATTTTAAACACAAAACCGACCACACCTTCGACAACCTCTACCACAAAATGCTCTATAGCATCAAAGAGAGACGAGACATCATCTTTTACCCAATTGAAAAAACTCCAGATATCGTCAATGATTTCTTGCCCTATTGAGCTGTCTCCCCTGAGTGCTACAGCATTTGCTGACCCGAACTTTGTTTCAGCAGCAGCCCCTTCATAATAAGTCATCCCTCCTTTTTCGAAATGAAGTCCCCATAACACGGATGGTTTGCTATCTGAAGTGGCGCTCCTGGTGCGTAGGGCATTGCTGGATTTGTGCTTGCTGCCATCGGCTGGCACATATTTCAGGGTATCCACCAACTGTTGTATGACTTTGGCAAGTGCGTCGGGCGTATTTTTATCTACTTTGGTGGGATCTATCAGCGGAATCGAATGCTTGTTGTCGTCGGTGATGCGCACCTTCATCAAATCATCGCCTGTTTGAATGGATTTCATGGTATCCAATACGCCCGCCATCGGATTCACCAATAATGGGTCAATGCCTTCAATACTAAACCGGTAACAGACTGCCGAAAGGTCTGCCGTTTCCTGAATGATGGTAATACTGCCTGTGGGGTCGGTTGTGATATTGAGCGGAAGGCTTGGGGAAAGAATGGTATAAATGTCATTTACATACACCGAAACCGGAGTGGTCGCAGTAATGGCAACCTTTACGTCAAATTTGGGCAAACTGCTCCCGTCGGTGATCACCACATGGCTTGTATAACTGTTGACTTCCACTACATCATCGGTTGCGGTGGCTGGCAACAAAATGCTCCTTTGAGACCATGTAAGTGTTTGCGGATCCTGAGAGAGTTGCAGGAGCTGGTTGCTGCTGTTGTAAGCGAACAATACATGATTCTGGTTCACTGCATTGAGGTAGGTGGTCGCCTTCGAAACATCCGTTAAAATAAGCGATGGAGTTGACCAGGCCTGTTTCTGCAACTCCTGCCCAAGGCTGCATTGTGTAAAAAACAACCTGCCCTGCTGGTTGAGGCCCCAAACGAATACTTGCTGATCGCTGGCCTGTACATGCAGTTTCGTGACATTCATCAATACGTTCGTAAGCGGAAGATCTACAGCCTGCCCTGTGCTGCCATTTTGTTGTTGGCCGCTTGGGAAAAAGAACAATTGCTTATTGCCTGCTACAAACAGATCGGTTTCTCCTCCGCTGTTGTGCACAACGGCAATGGCATAACTGCTCACAGCTGGCCCGTCGGGTTGCGGCAGATGGAGTTCAATGGCCGTGCTGGCCGTGTTTGTATCGCCCGGGAGTGGCGTGTAGCTAAGTTTATACCTGTCCACCACGGCGCCCAGGGTGTAAATGCCTTCCATGGTGTCGCCTGCTCTTTTCCCGATAACGCTGTAAACGGAATCGTCAAAACTGAACGGCAAATCGTGTTCCTGCCAAATAGTACCCGCTGCCTGCGCAAAGTCCAGGAAATAGCGCCGGAATGGATTCGCAGTTGCAGGCGCATTAATATCAACCACCATAAAATCGGAATGCGCGGATTCTAATATGTACAGATCCTTTATTTCAAAATGGCTGAAATCTGCTTTTAAATCATCAAATTTTTGATATTTCCAAGGCAAGGCTTTGTTCCAGCTGGCATCTGTATTGGGAATATTCCATGCCGTATAAATAGTATCGCCTTCCGTGCTTGCTAAATCTCCTTTGCTGCTTCCAAGCATCAGCGCAATATTGATCGCTCCGGTGTTTGCATTTTGAGCAACCTTGAACATTTTGGGCTGATGCAAGGCTTTGTTGGCAACGGTTTGAAGAATGCTGTCGCTTAAATTTATTTTGTTCCAACCCGTAGCGTGCCCGGGGGTTTCAATCGTTACGGAAAAAACATTGTCCGTGCCAATCGAAAAAAACAGCGCATGTCCCTCCGCCGTTTGCAGGGCTTGAAACGCCAGCTGTTCGCCCATGACCTGCGCATGCTTGAAATTTTGCATCAGGTCAGTGTTCACGGTTATCAGGGGCGTTTCTGAAGCAGTCAGTATTCCATTGGGCAGTTGGTTGATTATTTTCGGGCTACGCACCGTTCCAATGTTGAGCGGTATCCGGCCAGCTTCGTTTGGGTCATCCACGGTTCCTTGCTGATAGCTATCCAGGATTTGGACTGCTGTGCGGGCTACGTTCCAAAATTTCATCTGGTTTAGTTGGCCTTGAAAAACATCATCGCTGCTTTGCATGTTTTTCGAACCGATCAGGAAGGGCTGGTTGGCAATTTGACCTACACTCCTGCTGTTACCTGAATATTTCAGCACCCCGTCAAGGTAAACAGCATCCTTGCCTGTATTGGACCACTCATCTGCGCCCGGTGTCACCTCGGTCACAATCGCTATGTGATGCCATTGGCCGTCAGCAACATTGATCTGGGTTGACATATCATTGACGACCAGACTTTCTGGATTTTTGATGATCCAGGTGTCTCGGCCATCATTTGGATGATCTGAATTTGAAACATCGCCGTAGCTCAAAAGTGTTTTGCCCACGGAATCTATTCCACAGCGAATCCAGGTTTCAAAAGTCCGGCTTAATATCGGGAAATTGCTAAAGTAACTGGGTGCCAAAAAACTTTGTGTATCATTGATCATGATATTGTTTCTGGCATTTATTTTATTAGGCGAATCGTCCACAAAAGCCTCTTCATAGAAATCATAATGATCTGTATCCAAAGGCAGGGACAAACAAAGCGCATCCTCCCTGATTGGAGTAGACGTTGCTACATCCCGAACCAATTCAGCAGCCGTCAATACAGCCTTCCATAGGTTAAAACCTGTCAGAATCCCGTTAAATAAATCGCTCTCCTGAATCGCATTATTTTGGTGACCACTATCCCTTGGAGGGGCGGTGGCAATGTACAGGGGGCCAGAGAGATGCATGGGTTTATGTTCCATCATACTGATGAGCGTGAAAGCCTGATAGCTCATATTCCCATCCACAAAAATACCTAAGGTGACTTCACCTGTATCCAGTTTTTCTTTGAACGTAACCGCAATATAATGCACCTTATTGTCGAGCAATGAGGCGCCGTTTTTCAGTTTTACATAGAAATCGCCTACATCCACATTACCCAGGCTAACCCGGACGCCCCCGTCAATTGAAATGGTAAGGGTCGTATCCGAATAGGTATTGAAATTGGGATAGCCATAAAATACTGCGGTGCCCCCAGCCCCTTGAAAGCGAAAGGAAATGGTAAAATTATTGGTAGGCAGCTTGGGAGAAATGATTGACAAGTACCGCGCGCCGCCAAATTGCATCGCAGATTTATTAAAACCTGGCGTGGAAGGATTTGACATAAATAAGGTGTTAGGTTTAGCTGAAAAGAATCAGGAAGAATGGATTCATCGTTTTTTAAGAGGCTCTTCAAAGTTCTGCATTCGGTAAGGAACGCGGCACCAATAACTTAGTCATTTGGTGCCGCGTTCCTAAGTTTTATCTTTGATTGATTGTGGGTAACTTTGCGTTCCACAAATGTCCGCAGGAATGAAGTATTAATTCTAACAAAAGATCAACAACCTGCACGATCTTGCTTTTCCACCAATATGAAGTACCCAATACTAAGCGTTTTACTCCTCTTCAGTGCTGCCCCCTCACAGGCGCAAATCCACCTAGGCCCGAACCAGCCTTACCCCAATATCCAAGCCGCCGCCAGCGCGATCCAGCCCGGCGATACGGTTTATCTCCATGCTGGTTCGTATGCTGGTTATCAAACCGTTACCAATTTAAAGGGTACAGCTACGGATTGGATAACCATTACCCGATACCAGAACGACGCAATAGATATTTCCGGGGGCTGGCAGTTCATCCGTTGCGAGTACCTACAATTTCGGAACCTGAATTTCAAAGGAAATACGACCAACCCCGGTCGCCTGTTCAGCATAGACAATGGCGGGAGTTGTGCTACCCAATCAAAGTACATACTGGTTGACGGCTGTTCTTTTTCCAACACGACCGATGCTGCTGCTACCGTCGCGTTTAAATTCGCTGGGGTGGATTACTTTGAAGTAACCAACAACATTTTCAAGGACATTCCCGCTTGCGAAGCCATGGATTTCAATACCTGCCATGAGGGATTGATCCGTGGCAACCGTTTTGAAAATTGTCTCAGCGGCGGGCACATCAAAGGGGGCGCTTCCAATATCACGATGGATCGCAACCTTTTTATCAATGCATCGCAGTCACCCTGGGTAGCGTACGAACTGGGCGGAGATACGGGAGCGCCCTTCTATTGTCCTGGAGATAATTTTGAAGTGAAAAACCTCCATTTTTATTCCAATATCATCATCGGTGGTTATCGCGGCTTGGCACTGTCTTCTGCCAAAGACTGTAAGGTGGTTAACAATACTTTTTACAATTGCGGACAGGCCACCATGCGGTTCCTGACAACCAGCAACTTCTACCCTACTCTATCTGGCAATCAAGTGGAGAACAATCTCTTTGCCTTTGGCACCTCGGCCTATTTCAACGGCGGGACACAACCCGCCGGGGCAGCCAGTTTTAGTCACAATATTTATTACAGCATTCAAAATGACCCATTCAATGGCCCTTATTGGGACTCGCCTGCCTTGGATGCCATCAAAGACCTCAATCCGCTGAATTATGGCGCCAACACGCCCATGTTTGTGAATGGCCCAGGCAATGACTTTAATCTGCTGGCCGGAAGTCCCGCCGCTGGCAACGGGAAGGCACAAACGGAACCGGCTACCGACTTTTATGGCAAACCATTTTCTGCAAGCGCACGATCCATCGGAGCGATTGAAGTAGACATTAATACTGCGATTAAGGAAACAACTGGATCAGATGCCCCGCTGTTCGTTTATCCCAATCCGGCAACCGATCACCTAGAAGTGAATGTACGCGGAGCGGTAGAGATATGGAACACGATAGGCGTCAAAGTGCTCGAATCCGGCAATGAGCAACAGATTTTTATTGGTAATTTGTCGCCGGGGCTTTATTTTTTAAGGGCGGGTAATCGCAGTGTTGCTTTTTTTAAGGAATAAATTGGCCTCTGTAATTACTCCATATCATCCTCCAAAATCTCCAATTCCGCATCCTTTTCCCAGATCTCCATTTCACAGGGCTTGCAGTTGAACTTTAGTTTGTATTCCACTTCGCCGTGTTTCAGGGTGAGGGGTTCGGCGAGTTTGGTACCCATGGTATCGCGCTGGTATCGCGGACATTTGCCCAATTCATATTTCACGCAATACTTGGTCACCATCACCCGCGATTTGCCGGGGTCCCACTGCAATTCAAAGGCTTTTTCAATGTCGGTAACGCCGTGGCGCTTGTAAAATGCCCGGGCCAGTTTATTAGAAACATTGTAGGTAAAATCAAGCGCTTTCACCGGGTAAGGGTGCTCGGTTTTGACGATCTCATGTTCTTCCCGCTGATAATCCCGAATGCGGATATCCGCCAATTGTTCCAATGCCGCTCTTCGAATCTCGTTTATTTTTGAAATGGGCAAAAACCAGCTTTGAGAAAAATCCAGTTCCATTTCATCCACAATGAAGGGCGTATTGCCGGTTTTGGCGAGGTTTTTTTTGATGTTTTCGATCAGCCCATCGGCGTTTTTGGCGGGTTCTTTGGGCATTTCGAGGGTGGCGAAACTTGTATGCCCGTCTTCGTCTACCACCTGAAGGCAAAAACCGGTTGCAGTTTCGCTGAAGTGCATCTTGACGCCGATTTTCCGCACGGCGCTGTTTTCATTTTCCAACATCCGATTGAACTCGGCATCCAAGTTGCGGTAAATTTCCGTGCCTGCCGACAAGTGTTTGAGTTCATTGGGCACCACAAGGTCGTTGACGATGATATTGACCTGCAAACCGTCGGCTTCACCTTGTTTGTTGATAAAAAACAAGCCATCGCCGTTGTTGAGCTGCTCGTAGTTTTCGATCTGGTAGCCATTGGCTTTTACTTCCAGCAATTTGCCGATGTATTGCCCCTTTGATTTGGGACTTTCCCAGGAACCGATTTTTGCGTGGCGTTGATTGACAAAATAATCGGTGTAGCCCCGGTTGAAGCTGCGATCCATTTCAGGTTCAAATTGGTAAAAGGTTCGGCCTGAGGAAGCCTTTTCAAATTGATCGGCATGGGCTTCCAGAAAGGCATCCAATTTTTACGCAGGTAAGCAGTGTTGTTTTTGACGTAAACAATGTCTTTCAGTCGGCCTTCAATTTTAAAAGAGGAAATACCTGCTTTTATCAGGTTGGGCAGTTCGTCGCTCAGATCCAGGTCCTTGATCGAAAGGAGATGGCTGTTTTCGATCAGGGTGTTGCCCTTGCCGTCAATCAACTGGTAGGGCAGGCGACAATTCTGGGCGCAGGAGCCGCGGTTGGCCGAACGTTCGCCGTTGGCAACGCTCATGTAACAATTGCCGCTGAAGGAAACACACAAGGCACCAGAGACAAAAAATTCCAGATCCACGTTACTGGCTTCATGAATGACCCGAATCTGGTCTAGATTCAGTTCCCGGGCCAGTACTACGCGTTGGATACCGGCATCGGCCAAGAATTTCACATGGCCTGCATCGCGGTTATTGGCCTGTGTACTGGCATGTAGGGCGATGGGCGGGAGATCCATTTCTAGGATACCCATGTCCTGGATGATGAGGGCATCCACGCCAATGTTGTACAGATCCCAGATGAGCTGCCGGCAGCTTTCCAGTTCGTTTTCGTACAAAATGGTATTGACGGTCACCAACACCTTTGCTTTGAACAAGTGGGCATATTTAACCATCTCGGCAATGTCTTCCATCGAGTTGGTGGCATTGGTTCGGGCGCCAAACATAGCCGCGCCGATATACACTGCATCAGCGCCGGCATTGACAGCGGCCATGCCTTGGTACAGGTTTTTGGCCGGAGCCAGTATCTCAATTTTTTTTCTCATTCGATGCGATGCGTTTCTTTCTTCAAGTCAATCGGACAAGGCGCAAAATTATGGATTTTATCTGCTAGATTGGTTTTGTTCTGACGCGCTAATCCAGCGCCTGTCAAAAATCCCACACCACCACCCGCCAGTCCTCCCCAGCCACCTGATCCGAAAAAGTATGCAGTGTCTCAAAGCCCACGCGTTCATGTGCCCGGATGGAGCGAATGTTCCGCTCGGCAATCTCGGTGATGACAAAATCATAGTCAATTTGACAGACCTCCTTCATTTTCAGGTACATTCCGTCAAAAACGCCCATACCCCGGTAGCCCTCGGCCACGCAGATTTGGCCCATGGCAAACCAGCGAGGATTATCATGTAACGGGATGCCATGCCAAGAAAGCGTATCGAGCAAATCGAACATCGGTTGCAGGATCGGAATGTCCACCGCAAAAGAGCGCGGCATCACCAGCGCATAACCCACCACGCGCCCGCCATCCTTGGCGATAATGCTCGGCGAGACCTCGTTCATGCGTTGCAACACGAGTGGTTTATGCTTTACCGTGACAAATCCTTGTTCTTGCGCCACGGCGGGCGAGACCTTGGAAACATGGTTTATTGCTTGTAAATCAAGCATTTGGGTTACTTCCTCAGAAGTAGCGACGGAAGAAAATTTGATTTCCATGGCGCAAATTTTGGAAACAATTTCTGACTTTTAGAAAACGTACTACTTTCGGCCTCCGAATTAGTGATTGGTGGACTGGTGATTGGTGATTGGTGATTGGTGGATTGGTGATT
>Ga0105044_10007473_pt1 | contig 15043 bp, 13 predicted proteins | sample MAT01_FD_78092 | JGI IMG/M metagenome (GOLD analysis project Ga0105044, IMG submission 78092) | Freshwater microbial communities from Lake Fryxell liftoff mats and glacier meltwater in Antarctica - MAT-01 | ecosystem: Environmental > Aquatic > Freshwater > Ice > Liftoff microbial mat | place... | reverse complement strand
ATCAGCCGCGATGAACTCACTGCGTTGCAGAATGCGCGGTTCCGCACCCTCATGGCACGCGGCTGGCAAATCCCGTTCTACCAGCGGCTGAGGGGCGCGCAGGGGATCGAGCCTGGCGATATCCGGGGCCTGGCCGACATCACCAAGCTGCCGGTTTATGACAAGACCGACCTGATGGCGTCGGTGAATGCGCATCCGCCCTATGGCGATTTTGATGGGCGGGGCAGTGATCCAGTCATCTTTCACACCACCAGCGGCACCACCGGGCGCCCGCAACCGTTGATGTTCGGGCCAAAGGGGCGCGAGATCACCAATTTGCTGGTTGGGCGCATGTACCGCTGGATGGGCCTTTCCGGCGATGACGTCGTTCAGTCGGTTTATGGCCACGGGATGATCAACGGCGGGCATTATATCCGCGAATCGGTGACGCATTTCACCAACGCGCTGTTCCTGTCGGCCGGAACGGGAATTGAAACACGCAGCATCAATCAGGTCAATCTGCTCGCCGATTTTGGCGTCACGGTGATGGTCGGCTTTGTCGATTATATCCGCAAGCTGGCCGAGGTGGCCGACGCCGAAGGGATGACGGACCGCATCAACCTGAAAATGATCATTGGCCATCTGGGCACCGAAGACCGCGCTGCGACCGAGGCCGCGTGGCACGGGGCCAAGGCGTTTGACTGGTACGGCGTCGGCGATACCGGCAGCATCGCGGGCGAAGGGCCTGACCGCGACGGGCTGTATATCTGGGAAGACGCGCAATATCTGGAATTGCTGGGCGTCGACAGCGGACAGGCGGTCGCGCGCGGCGACACCGGCGACATGGTCGTCACCTGTTTGTTCAAGGACGACATCGCGCCGTGCATCCGCTTCAACACGCATGACATCAGCCATGAACTGGACGGGCGCGGCGAGCTGGCGTTCAAACGTATCGCGGGGTTTAAGGGACGCAGCGACAATATGGTCAAACTGCGCGGTATCAACCTGTTCCCCCACGCCATTGGTGCGATCATCGAAAACCGCGCCGACCTGACCGGTGAATATGTCTGCCGCCTGATGCGTGATCCGGCGACGCGGCGCGACGACATGACCGTGGTCATCGAAAGCCGCGGCGGCACCGATCCGGACCAGCTTGCCGCGCTGCTGCGCCAGGGGTTGAATGTCGAGGTTGCGGTGGAATTGTGCGCCCCCGGCGGGACGGCGGCGCTGACCCAGATTGACGTGCGGCAGAAACCGATCCGTCTGATTGACGAGAGGGGGGTGTGACCAACTTCACTGCTCTGCTCGCCGCCAACGCGCCGCTCAACGCTTTTATGGATTTCGACGAAAATGCGATTGGCGGCCTCGGCCCTCTCGCGGGCCTCACCATCGGCGTCAAAGCCAATATCATGGTGCGCGGCCTGCCGTGGACTGGCGGCATGGATTTGTTCCGCGAGCGCATCGCCCCGCGCGACGCGCAGGTCGTCAAAATGCTGCGCAGCAATGGTGCAGCAATAATCGGCACTCTTAACATGGAGGAAGCTGCGCTCGGCGCCAAAACCGACAACCCCTGGTATGGCGCGGTGCAAAACCCGCACCGCACCGGCTTCACCCCCGGCGGGTCGTCAGGGGGCAGCGCGGCGGCGGTCGCGGCCGGGCTGTGTGATGTCGCACTTGGCACCGACACGATGGGTTCGGTGCGCATCCCGGCGGCGCATTGCGGCATTTATGGTTTCAAGCCCGCAACTGCGCGGGTGTCACAGGATGGACTGGAGCCTGCTGACCTGACCCTCGACGCTATCGGCCCGCTTGCGCGCGATCTCGACACGCTTGAACGGGCGGCGCGGGTCATGTCCGATTTTGGCGAGGGCGGCATTGGCGGCGCTGGTACGACTGTGATTGATCATGGGGTGGCGGTCGAACCGCCCGTCGCCGCCGCTTTTGACCGCGCGCTGGCCGCACTGGGCGCACCGCCAGCGTCCTTCCGCCTCGACTGGCCGACCAGCCGCATCCGTTTTGCCGGGTTCATCCATGTTGTACGCGCCATGGCGGCCCATCTGGCGGGTGCCGATCCGGCCAGGCTGTCCGACCGGCTGCAGGGTCTCATCGCCTATGGCCCGCGCCGCCAGGACGGCGATTGGGCACAGGATCAGGCGATCCTGGCGGGTGTCCGCACCGCCATGCGCGCCGCCGTCGCGGCGCATGGCTTTGTCATTCTGCCGACCGCACCCAATCCGTCCTTCCCGCATGATCAGGCCGAATCGGCGGCGCAGGCCGACTTCACCTGCCTCGCCAGCATTGCCGGGCTGCCCGCGCTGTCGCTGCCGATGGGGTGGACGGGCGACGGCCTGCCGATCGGCCTGCAACTGGTTGGCGAGGCGGGGCATGAGGCCGGGCTGTTCGCGTGCGCGCGCCGCCTTGATACGGCGCTTGCCGCCTATCGTCCGCCCGCTACATTCGGTTTTTAGGGTAAAGGGAGAAAACCCATGCGTATCGTCTGTCTGTTCAACCTGAAGGAAGGCGCAAGCGCCGATGCCTATGAGGCCTGGGCGCGGGGCACCGACATTCCCGGCGTCAATGCGCTGGGGTCGGTTCAGGGTTTCACCGTCCACCGCGCGACCGGCGTGTTCGGATCGGATGCGCGGTCGCCCTATGATTATATCGAGGTGATCGATATCACTGGCATAGATGCGTTCGTCGCCGATGTGACCGACCCGGAGTTTCAGAAAGTCGCGGCGGCTTTTGGAGAGTTTACCGACAATCCGACGTTTATCCTGACCGAAGATGTGTGATGCGGTTCGCCGGAAAAACCATCGTCGTCACTGGCTCTGGCAAGCACAAGGGACTGGGGCAGGGGATATTGCAGCGCTTTGCGGACGAGGGCGCGGCCTGTATTGTGTCCGACCTGGCTATCGACGATGAAGCGCAGGCCGTCGCCGAAGAGCTGCGCGGGCGCGGCGCGCGCGTCGAAACCATCGCCTGCGACGTGTCAGACCACGCCCAGTGCAGCGCACTTGTCGAACAAACTGTTGCGGCAACCGGTCGCCTCGACATCTTTGTCAACAATGCCGGCATCGGGTTTATGATGAAACCGATGTTGGAGGTGGAGCCCAAGGATTGGGCGACGGTAATCGCGGTCAATCTTTCGGGCGCATTTTATTGCACCCAGGCCGCCGCCAAAGCGATGATCGCGGGGGGGCAGCAAGATCCGGGGCGCGGCGGACGCATCATCAACATTGCCTCGCAAGCCGCCAAGACCGGTTTTCCGCATCTGCCCGCCTATGTCAGTTCAAAGCACGGCATGATCGGCCTGACCCGCGCCAGCGCGGTCGAGCTGGGCGCGCATGGCATCACCGTCAACGCGGTCTGTCCCAATCATGTCACCACCGGACTGGGCGCACAGCAGAATGAATATTTCGCAAAATTGCTGGGGTTTGAGACGGTCGCGGCCTATCTTGAAAACATGGCCGCAAAAAACCCGATGGGCCGCCCCGGTCTGCCATCGGACACGGCGGCGGCCGTTGCGTGGCTGGCCAGCGACGATGCGTATTACGTGACCGGCGAGGCGCTGAATGTCTCGGGCGGTGAGGAAATGCATTAAAACCCTCTCCCGCCGGGAGAGGAAGAATGGAGAGAATATGCACGAAGAACGCATCGACTGGCCGAACGCTGCCAAAATGGCGCTGTCGGTTGTCGTCAATGTCGAGGAAGGCAGCGAGCAGAGCATCGCGCGCGGCGACCGGGGAATGGAACCGGTCGACGAGCTGGGTATTTTCATCAAGGCCCCGATCCGCAATTACAGCAACGAATCCAACTATCTTTATGGTATCAAGGCGGGCGCGCCGCGCGTCGTGAAACTGCTCAAAGATTTTGACATCATGGCCAGCTGGACCGTGGCCGCGCTCAGCCTTGAAAACCATCCGGAGATTGCCGAAGCGATCGTCGCGCTCGGCCATGAACCCGTCAGCCATGGCTGGCGCTGGGTCCACCAGTTCAAATTTACCGAGGATCAGGAACGCGATTTCATTCGCCAGGCGGTCACCTCGATTGAAAAGACCTGCGGCGTCCGCCCCTATGGCTGGCTGTCGCGCTATATGCTGACCGACAACACCCGCCGCCTGTTGATCGAAGAGGGTTTTTCATATCACATGGACGATTATTCGGGCGACGTGCCCTTTTGGGATCGCGCTACCGTGCCCGAAAAACCGATGGTCATCGTCCCCTATCAGCTTGATAACAACGACATGAAAATGTGGACCGACCCGGCGATGACCCCCGAACACTGGCTCGCCTATGCCATTCGCAATTTCGATCAGATTTATCGTGAGGGCACCGAGGGTAGTCCCAAGATGATGAGCCTGGGCCTGCATCTGCGCATCATCGGGCGGCCGGGACGCATCTGGGCGCTGGAAGAATTTTTCCGCCATGTCCGCAAACATGACGGCGTATGGGTGACGACGCGGCGGGCGATTGCCGATCATTTTGCAGCGACTACCCCGGCATGACCCTGCGCCTAGAAACCACCGGTCCCGTCGCAACGCTCCTCATCAATCGGCCGGAAAAGCGCAATGCGTTCAACCAGGCGATGTGGGACGCGCTCCCCGGCCTGATCGATCAGGCGATGGCCGACCCGGCGGTGCGCGTGCTGATGCTGTCATCGGCGGCGGACGGTGTTTTTTGCGCCGGGGCCGACATCGGCGAATTGCTGGCCAACAAGGACAATGCCGCGTGGCGCGCCGCCAATCAGGCCGCGATCAACCGCGCGCAATATGGCCTGGCCCGCGCGTCCAAGCCGACGATTGCGTTCGTCGATGGCGACTGTGTTGGCGGCGGCTGCGGTCTGGCGCTTGCCTGTGACATCCGCGTGGCCAGCGCGCGCGCGCGGCTGGGCATTACGCCCGCAAAGCTCGGCCTCGTTTATCCGCTGCACGACACCAAGTTGCTCGTCGATCTGGTCGGGCCGGGACAGGCCAAACGCATGCTGTTTACCGGCGCACTGCTCGATGCGGGTGAAGCGTTGCGAATCGGGCTGGTCGATATGATCGCGGCCAGCGCCGACGATCTTGCCGCCACCATCGCCGCTGCCTCACCGCACAGCTGCACTCAGATAAAGGCGATTGTCCGCCGGATTCTTGACGGACAGACGGATGATGACGCAGCGACGCTGGCGGTGTTTGCAGAGGCCTTCACCAGCACAGATTTTCTGGAAGGGACCACAGCATTCGTGGAAAAAAGAAAGCCGGAATTTTGAAATCTGTCCTTGCGAGCGCAGCGCAGCAATGACGTGAGAACGAACAGGACACCCCCATGACCATAACCCACGGCCAAATCCTTGGCGGCGTCGTCACAACGCCCGACTTGCACTCCGCGCTCGCCGACTATGCGGGCACGCTTGGTTTGACCGTTGTTGAACAAGGTCCGCTTGCACCCGATCTTGCGGTCAGCTGGGGCTGTCCCGCCAGCGCGGGCAGTGCGATGGCCGTGCTTGGTCCCACCAGCGGCGCGCCTTGCTTCCTGCGCCTTGTCGAACAGCCGGTTCCGCCCATGTTCAAACCCACCACCAGCTATGGCTGGGCGGCCTTTGAATTCACTGTGCAGGATGTGTTCGGCTGGCCTGCAAGGCTTGCAGGTAGCGGTTTCGACATCGTCGGCCCGCCCAAGGCGCTGGCAGGCTTGCCCTATTTCGTGCCCATGCAGGTGCTGGGGCGCGGGCGCGAGATGATCTACCTCAACGAAGTGCACAGCAATACGCCGTCGTCCGACCTGCCCAGGGCGGCATCGCCGGTTGATCATATCTTTATCTGCATCCTGGCCGCGCACGACCGCGCGGCGGCGTGCGACTGGTATGGCCGCGTGCTTGGCCTTGATGCGGGTGAAACCTATACGCTGGCTTACAGCATGATCAACACGGCTTTTGGCCTGCCTGCCGACACCAAATCCCAGCTTACCATGGTGCAAAAGGGGCGGATGACGATTTTGGAGGTTGATGATTATCCGGCGCAAGCCACTGCGCGTCCGTGCGATGCCGGACGGCTGCCGCCCGGCAATGCGCTGGTAACGCTGGCGGTGGACAGCCTCGACCGCACGGGCCTTGCATGGATCACGCCGCCGGTCGCGCGCGCAGGTGCCATGTATGAAGGACGGCGCAGCGGCACCGTGCTGGGGCCATCGGGCGAGCTGCTGGAGTTGGTGGAGATTGCTTGACGAATTTCTCCCCCATCCCCGCTCAGGACGGGCGGGTTTTGCCAATCAAACCAGCAACACCGTCGATCCTGTCGTTTTCCGTCCCTCCAGATCGCGGTGCGCCTGCGCCGCATCGGTCAGCGCATATCGCTGGCCAATCGTTACCGACACTGTGCCTGACCGGATCATATCCCATACCCGTGCCACGCCGGCCGCGCGCTCGTCGGCTTCGGTGTAATAATCAAACAGCGTTGGCCGCGTATTATACAGCGACCCCTTTTGCGCCAGGATGCCCAGGTTCACGCCGCTGACCGGCGCGTCGGCATTGCCATAATTGACCAGCAGCCCCCGCCGGCCGGTCGAATCCAGACTCGCCTCCCACGTTGCCATGCCAATCCCGTCAAAGGTAACGCGCACGCCCCTGCCACCGGTCAGTTCACGGACGCGCGGTGCGACGGGTTCCTGGGTGTACAGAATGACATGATCGGCCCCGGCGGTGCGGGCGGCTTCGGCCTTGGCTGGCGTGCTGACCGTGCCGATCACGGTTGCGCCGACGCTTTTGAGCCATTGGACCAGCAGCAGGCCGACGCCGCCTGCCGCCGCATGGACCAGCACCGGCCATCCCGCCTGAACCTTTGCGCACCGCTCGACCAGAAATTCGGTGGTACAGGCTTTCAGCAGCGCGGCGGCCGCAATCTCGTCGCTGATATCATCCGGGGTTGCGAACATGGTGCTCGCGGCGATGTTGCGTGCGGTGCAATAGGCACCCAGACTAGGGCCAAAGGTGCAGATGCGCTGGCCCACGGCAAAGCCGCTTACACCGTCACCAACCGCCTCGATCACCCCGGCTCCTTCGATACCCAGTCCGCTTGGCAGCGCCACCGGGTAAATCCCGCGCCGGTGATAAGTGTCGATAAAGTTCAGACCCACCGCCGTGCTGCGCATCCGTACTTCGCCTGCACCGGGCGGGGCCAGGTCGGCCTCCACCCATTCGATCACGTCCGGGCCGCCATGGGCTGAAATGCGGGCGGTCAGGGTCATGGCTTTCGTCCTTTGGCCGGAAGAGGTTCGTAAAATTCGGTAATGTTACCATCAGGGTCGCGAACCGCGATCAAAGCCACACGGCCCAGTCCTCCGACCGGCACCGCAGCGGCGGCATAGGCGATGGCAACCCTGCGCGTTTCAAGCTGCGCACGGAAGGCGTTAAGGCCCGTTACCGGATAGCGCACCGATAAAATCCCCAGATTGGGCGGGCTGGCATAGGCCGACACATCACCGCCGGTAAAGCCTTCAATCTGCATCACTTCGATCCGCCCGGTTTCGAGACCGCTCACCGGTTGCAGCGCGGCAGCGGCGCGCTTGATTTGTGGCGTCAAATTCAGCGGAATACCGAAGTTGGAGGGCGCGGGGGTGGCCGGTTCATTGTTGCTGTCGAACAATAGGGCAAAGCCCAGCCCCCGTTCGTAAAAGGCGCGGGCGGCGGGCCGGCTTTTCACCATCCGCATCGAGTTGAACGCCTGGCTGATCCGCCCGACGGGAAAGGCGGTAAAGGTTGGGCTGACCCGTTCATACACCGCCAAGTTTATGCCATGCGGTCCCGTCAGCACCACATTGCGCAGGTCTGACGCGCCAAAGGTAAAGCGGATCGGCGCACTTTCGGCCCACCACCCGCGCGCAATCGCGGCGTCGAACAGTGCCGGCACATTGTCCGACCGCACCATTATCGAATATATCCCGCCGGTGTCCCATGCCCGTGTCGCCAGCCGAACGGGCCGCTGCGCCACGCCGGTGAAGCGGACAAAGCGGATGCAGCCGGTGTCTGTTCCCGGCGCGCACCAGCGTTCAAATGTTGCGCGCGCTTTTCGGGAGAGCTGCCAGTAGTCGAGTTCGGCCGCCGCGACTTTGCCCGCATGGGTGCGGTGCCAGCCGCCAACCTCGCGAAACAGCGCCGCGCTCGCGCTGATGTCGGTCACGCTCACCACCGCCTCGCTCCACGGCGCGACCTCTTGCGCTGTCGCTGGCACAGCGACAAGAACCACCGCAACGGCCAATATCCTATCCATTGATTATCGGCGCCTCGATCAACAGCACCTGCGCGTCTGCAATTCCCGCGCGCAAATGCTTCGCCGCCACATATTCTGGTGAGTTCCAAAAGGCGAGTGCGGCCGCCTTGTCAGGCCATTCGCTGATGACCATGGATGCACCGTCGCCGAAACTGCCCTCCAGCAATTCGGCACCGGCGCCGCGCAGGACATATTTGCCGCCGAACTGTGCCACCAGCTTTGCCGCCACCGGGGCATAGTGGCTGACAAAGGCATCGCGGTCGGCGATCTTGGCCGTGATGATCATATAAGCAGGCATGGCTTAAACCCCTATTTCCAGCGAGTTTTGTCTTTCAGGTAGCGGCCCGAATCCTGAATATCCTTGGGCTGATAGGCCGAGAATAATGACGGTCCATATTTGCTGCGATATTGCTCAAATACCGGCATGACGAGTTCGGTATGGACAATCGGCTGACGGTGGCGGGCGCGAAACTGGGCGATGGGGATGCGCGCCGTCACCAGCGTCTCAAAGGCCGTCGGCGCGCTGTCGATCATGTCGCCTGCCGGGTCGTAAATCGCGCTGTTGCCGCCGCCCGCATCCTCGAAATACAGGCCATTGTTCGGACTGGCGGCATTGTTGGCGATGGCGGTGTAAACGCTGTTGTACATCGACGTTGCCTGAATGTCGGCGGGGGTAAAGCCGCCGGTTGCGGTGCGCAGGATGATCTCTGCCCCCTTCATCGCCATCGCGCGGAAATATTCGGGTTCGCGCTGGATGGACGAGGTGCAGATATTGCCGAGCGGAGTCCGCGTGACCGGGACTACGGCATCCTGGCCATACATCTCCACATACCGGTCGAGCACGTCGTAAATGGTGGTGGTGAACAGCTCGAATCCGAAAAACACGCCCTTGATGTTGCGCGCCTTCCAATGTTTGTCGACGATTTCGCCCTTGTCGTTCATCACCGTGGTGATCGACAGCAGGCTGTCGGGCCAGTCGGGATCGCGCACATATGAACCGAACACCAGCCAGCTGCCATGCTCGCGCGCCTTTTTGGCCAGCGCCTCGGTTTCCTCGCCCGGAATCTCTATCGCCATTCGCCGCGCATCGGCCAGCGTCCATTTGTAATTATACCCGGTGATCGGGAATTCGTGAAAGAACAACAGGTCTTTTTTGCCCGAAAAACCGCTGGCATAATCGATCAAATCGCACATGTGCGCGACATTTTCCCGGCGCTTTTTGTCGGGGTTGCCGGTGTCGACAGCAATCACGCGCGATTGGACCACGCCCAACGTCCAGCTGTCCTTCGCCAGCGGCACAACGGCATAGCCGCCGTCGCTTTGCATGACATGATTTGCTGGGCCGCCCTTGATTGCGGCCTCGGCACGCGGCGCGCCCAGTGTCGATGCTGCGGCCAGGCCCGCCGCCCCCAGCCCGAACAGCGCGCGGCGGTCGAGTGCGCCAGCCCTTGAGTTATCGTCGTGCATCGGCAGTCTCCATGAAGTGGCAGAAAGGGCTGCGTGTGTTGCGAATATGCACCACTGGTCACCCTTGCGTACCGCGTGTCAAGAATTTGTCTGGACAAATTTGACGCAAAGTGGATGCTGACACAAGTAACTTTGTCATTGCCAAATAACCTTGGGGGTTCGAATGAAATTTTCTGTCAAAATGGCTGCGTTGATGGTCACCGCGCTAACGCCGGTTGTGGCCTTTGCGCAAGATGCGGCCGAAGAGGAAGGCCCGCTGGCCGAGATCGTCGTGACCGCGCGCAAGACTGCCGAATCGCTGTCTGATGCCCCGGTCTCCGTCTCGGTGGTCGGTGCCGAGCAGATCGAACAGCTTGGTCTCAACTCGATCGACGATTTCGCCAAGACGGCGACGGGGATCAGTTTCAGCCAGGCCTTTGGCCGCACAACCGACCGCCCCGTCATTCGCGGCCAGTCAAACGTGCTCGCCGGGGTTCAGGCCGGGGTCGAAACCGGGGCGGCCTATTTTGTCGATGGCGTATATTATCAGGGTGATATTCAGGGTTTTGACCCGACCTCGATCGAACGCGTTGAAATTATCAAGGGGCCGCAATCGGCGCTGTATGGCCGCAACACCTATGCTGGGGCGATCAACTATATCACCAAGGATCCCAGCAAGGAGCTCAACATTTCGGGCCGCGCCCGGCTCGCCGAATATGCCGAGCGCGAGGCGGCGGTGGCGATCAGCGGGCCGCTGGGCGACATGCTCGGTTTCCGTGCGGGTGTACGCCACTATGAATACGGCGGGCAATATCGTAACCAGCTGACCGGCAAGCGCGTCGGCAGCGAACAGTCGCAATCGGCCTATCTGACGCTTCAGCTTGAACCATCGGATCAGATCAAGCTGCGCACGCGGATCAGCTGGCAGCGTGATGATGACGGCCCGCTCGCCATCTTCCTTCAGGGGGCGGCAGAGAACAATTGCAAACCGGGTTTCCGTTCACCGCGATTCCGCACGGCATCGCCGTTCGTGCCATTGGCCCCGGCGACGCTGTCGTCGACCAACAACAACCAGTATTTCTGCGGGGTGATCAAACCACAGCCGAACAATGTTCGCCTGAACACCGACCCGGCGGTGATCAACGCAACCCTGGGGCTGCGCGACGGCACGGCCTATGACGGCATCTTCAACGAACAAATTCTGGCGACCAGCGTTCTTGATTGGGACATCGGCGGTTCAGGCTGGGCTTTCCAGGCATCGGGCGGTGTGCGCGACAACAAGAATCTGTTCGGCACAGACAGCGATCACAGCGATGCCTTTGCTTATTTCGGTGGCACTGTGGCATCGACGTTCAACACCGAACCGGCTTTTGCCAACACCAATCGCGATGATCAAAAGGATATCAGCTTTGAGGCGCGGGTCAGCAGCCCGGAAGATAAGCCGATTCGCATCATGGCCGGGGTCTATTTCTTTAAACAGAAATTCCAGTCGGTCGATATCACCTTTGGTAGTGGCCCTACTGGTCTGGCGCTCGGTACCAACGCCTCACAATATTCGACGATCAAGGACAAGGCCATTTTCGGCATGGTCCAGTGGGACATCACCGAGCAGCTGAATATCTCGGCCGAAATTCGCCATGCCAACGAGGTAAAGACGATCATCGACCGTGCCAGCGCGACGGCAGCGGGCATTTTCTGCGCTGGCGAATCAGGCCGCATCGACCAGTTTGATGACGGGCTTCCCGTTGGTCAGACTGTCGCATGCCGCAGTCCCGGCAGTTTCACCGGCACTGACCCGCGCATCACATTGAATTACACCACAGATGGCGGCGTGCTGATCTATGGTGTGTTCGCGACGGGGCGCAAACCGGGCGGCTTTAATGGCACCACCGGGGTTACCGCGACCATGCAGACCGGCCAGGACTTCATCAACTACCTTCCGGAAAAGTCAAAGGGCGGCGAGCTTGGCGTGAAATTCGATGCCTTCGACCGTCGGGTCCGAATGGCTGTGACGGGCTTTTACAACAAGCTTAGCAATGTTCAGCTGACCTCTGCCATCCCTAACCCGGCGGGCACTGGTGCACTGACGTCGGTGGTTACCAATGCAGGCGATGCCGAAACCAAGGGCTTTGAAATCGATTTCACCGCCGCGCCGACGGATGAGCTGCTCGTCAATATGGGCGTGTCTTATGTCGATGCCAAATTCACCCGCGGCTGTGATACCGATCAGTTCATCCTGAATTCGGGCGGGCTGCGGCCAAACTTCGACACCCGCAATCCCACGGCGGCGGCGCTGCCCCTATGCGATATCACGGGCAACCGGTTGCCGCTGGGTAGCCCATGGATCGTGAACGGCAGTATCAGCTGGGAACGCGACACGGGCATGAACGGGCTGCGCGCCTTTTTCAACACCAGCTTTTCCTATGAAGCGTCGAAGTTTGTTCAGGTGCATAACCTTGCCGAAACCGGCGACACGTTCCTGATGAACGCCCGGATCGGGATGCGGCACGACAATTTCTCGATTGCGGTGTTTGGTCGCAACCTGACCAACGAAGATTCGATCCCGCTGGCAACCCGCTGGTTCGACCTGCGCTATGGCGCGGGCACGACTGGCCTGCCGCCAGCTGCGGGGGTAACCTTCGACGGTCGCCCGGCACAGATCGAAACGGGAAGCCCGCGCGGTTTCTTTGGCACGCTGCGCAAGGGCCGCACCTTCGGGATCGAAGCAAGCTTCGACTTCTGATGCATGCGGAATAGCAGTGACGAAAGGGGGTCGGGAAACCGGCCCCCTTTTTCATTGCCGTGGCAATGACAATATCGACTAGGCGTGAGCGATTATTGCGCTCGCCGCGCGCAAACCCGATTCCAGCGCGCCTTCCATCCCGGAACTTGCTTGCGCCAGATGCTCGCCCGCAAAATGCAGGCGGCTACCCACATGGCGCGTCGCGGCGGCCAGCATCGCGGCCTGTCCGGTGCCGATGTGGTGATATATGCCGCGCGCACCAGCCTGTTTCTGCCAGCTGAACAGCCGCACGACATTCAGTTTGCCCTTGGCGGCTGGGCGCATCGCTTCGATCCGAGCGATGATGGCGGTGGCCGCATCATCGGGGGCCATGCGGTCGAGCAGGTCCGCGCCTGCGCCCACCGTCCAGAGTTTCAGCATCGGCGGGCTGTCGCCAAGCACGAATACCCGCCCGATCAGTGGGTCGTCGGTCCACAGAGTTTCAGGCGCGCCGTCGTCTTTCCAGAAAGCACTGGTCGCCGACAAATAAGCAAAGCTGGCCCGCGTATAGGCCAGCGAGGGAATGAGTGTCGCAACACTGGGCGCAAGAGGGCCAACTATCGGCACATTGCGCAGGGCCGCAAACGGAATGGTGCACAGGACATGGCGTGCCGACAGGCTGCCACCGGTTGTCAGGACGCGCACACCGTCCGCCGCTTCCTCGATCGCGGTTACACGCTGCCTGAGCCGGATGGGTGCGGCAAGCGCCTTGGCCATCGCCTCTGGTAAAGTCTGCGATCCGCCGCCTATGGTTGCGGTCGGCCCCGGTCCGGCGCGATAGATGGCGATGGTGCGGGCCACCGACAGCGCCGACATGCCGGCCAGCGTGTTACCGTTCATATTGGCCTCGATCAGCCGCAGCGCCTCCTCGCTCGCGCCGTGCATCCGCAGAGCGGCGGCATAGCTGATGTCCTGCGCGGGCGCGGCGTCGAGCCAATCCTCTGGTGAAGCCAGGCGTGGCAATGCACCGGCATGGCGCATTGCCAGCGCGAGCGGAAGTGACGCGCGTTCGTCGTTGCTCAGCTGGTTTGCCCGCGACGTCGGCCAGTCAGCGGCACTGACCGTCTGGCCATGGACATGGAACAGCGCGCTGCGCGCCTCTACTGCACCCGCGCCCGCGCCGCCGCTGTCGACAATCGGCACTTTCAGGTCGTCGGCAATCGCCCGCAGCAATTTGTACGCGCGCCCCACCTGGATGCCGCCCGCTTCGGGGCTACCGGGCAGATCGCGCAGGGTGTGGAGCCGCCCGCCGATGCGGCTTTCCCCTTCAAGGATCAGGCATTTGAGGCCCGCGCCCTCAAGCCGGTGTGCGGCATACAGCCCGGCCAGCCCGGCACCGATGATGATGACGTCGTGGCTCGTCCTGCCCCACGCGGCGCGCGGCGCGGCCCCGGCGATGATCGCGGCGCTGCCGCCCCCCGCCAGAAAGCTGCGCCGCGTCGGCGCCATTTTAATGGCCTGCCGCAGGTTTGGCCGCTGGGGCCCTGTCCACAATCCACTTTTTGAATACGGTCCAGGTCGTTTCGTTGGGCCGGGCATCATCGCCTGGCGGCGGCGCGGTATAGGCGGGGTAATTCAGCGCAATTTCGTCCTTCAATACCGCGGGCAGCGCGTCATAGCTTTTCAGCTTGTTGCCCATCGCGTTGAACACCATCTGGCCCTGCCTTCCGCGCATTTTCATCCACGGCATCCAGTCCGAAATCCGTACCCATGCCACCATGGGGTAAGCGGTCGCGTTCTTGGTATTCAGCATTTCTTCGGCATCATAGGCAAAATCGAATATCTCCATCGCGTGATATTTGTTGCCGACATAATCCTGATAATCGCCCGCCAGCGGATTGGTGTAGAACAGCGGCGCTTCGAATGGTTGAAAGATCCAGCGCCCTTCGCGGCGACCACTGAATTTGTAGGGCGACCCGTCGGCCATCGCCGGAAACTGCGGGCGCTGGTTCACCGGATCATTGGCGATCTGCATCACGGGTACGGTTTCGCCCGACCACGGGTTGGTCCATTCGCGCAGCACCGCGCCGGTCTTGGGGTCCAGATACAGCATGACCTCACGGCTCACCATGCGCCAGCCCTTGCCGCGCACGGGATCATTGACGGTCACGCAGGTGCGGACATTCATCCCCTCGCCCAGGAACAACAGCTTGTCCGGTTCGCCCGTCACGCGCGAATACACTTTGCCCGACCAGTGATAGACGGCTGGCACGCCATCGGCTGCACCGCACTGGACGCGCTTGGCGATTTCCAGCGCGTCGGCGGGCACTGCGGGGTCCAGCATGCGCGGCTTGTCCTTGGCTTGCGCTGTTGCGGCGATGGCAAGCATGGCGGTGGTCAGCAAAATGCGTTTCATCATATTCTCCCTTACTCTCGAAAACTGGTCGTGGTGACTGCTCAAGCTTGCTCCATCCCATCGATGCCGCAGCTTGCCTGCATCCAGAGCAGGTTGATGCCGATGCGCGCGGTGCCGGGATCGCCCCAGACATAGGATTCGGCGCTGTCGGGCTGATCGGGTTTGTGGATGGCGACCCGGCAGGTCGCGGCGCGCGTCCGGCAGAGTGCAATGGCGGTGCCATCGGCCAAGCGT
>Ga0105044_10007470_pt1 | contig 15045 bp, 16 predicted proteins | sample MAT01_FD_78092 | JGI IMG/M metagenome (GOLD analysis project Ga0105044, IMG submission 78092) | Freshwater microbial communities from Lake Fryxell liftoff mats and glacier meltwater in Antarctica - MAT-01 | ecosystem: Environmental > Aquatic > Freshwater > Ice > Liftoff microbial mat | place... | reverse complement strand
ATAATATTTATGCATTAACCCGGTTAATATTAAAATAGTTTTATCGCTATTGGCATTTAACTCTCTTGTAATTTGAGCACACATTTTTTTGTTTCGCACCTCCCAAAATAAAACATCTGCATTAAACCAATTGCTATATGGTTGAAGCTCTATATACTTTTCTGTTATTTTTTTAATAAATGTCTTCTCCATTTCAAACACTTTTTTTGCAGTATCATTTAATGATTCTCTATTCATTGTAATTAGATTACTATCTAATCTTTGTATTAAAGATGTATTTAACAAATTATAATCATTAAATTGAATACTATCTGTACTAGTAAATTTGTTATCGTTAAATAGTTTAGTCATACTAGAACTATGCGATTCCTCCATTGCATATTTATAACTAACATACTTACTTCTATTAGGAATATAAATGTCATAAGAAGCTAAGCATACTTCTTTTACTTTCTCTTTATATTTTCTAGCGGCTCTATATTCTATGGGGTTTTTCCAAATACCTAAAAATTCGGCTGTTTTAGCGCCCCATACTTTTTGGATATTGCAATCTGCTACAGTTGTAGAATCAAATTCTAATAAAATAATATCCGGTTTGATTTTACTAATTAATTGATAAAGATTTTTTGAAGTTAGTTGTTTACTCCCATTGTGTTTAGACCCTACAATAATCACTCGATTTGGAGTAGGTTGCGCTGTTGAGTATTTAATAAATTGGCAACTAAAACAAATTAAATAAAAATATAACTTAAAATAATGTTTGTACCCCATTTGCAATTTTAAATTCATGTTGTAAAAGCCATTTTTTTCTCCACATTCCACCAGAATATCCAACCAACGACTTATCGCTTCCTATTACTCTATGGCAAGGAACTAGTAGCATAATTTTATTTTTCCCATTGGTTGAAGCCGCAGCTCTAATTACTTTTGGATCTCCTAATCGCTTAGCAAGATCCATATAGCTAATAGTTTTGCTATAGCTAATTTCCATCAATTCGCTCCAAACCCTTTTTTGAAATTCAGTCCCATCTTGATGTACTGGAATGTGAAATTTATTTCTTTTGCCATGAAAATATTCTATCAATTCTTCCGTACATTGATGCATTAACTCTGTAATTCCTGGTTCGCCATATGTAAGTTGATCTTTATTGTCTACAAAGCTCAACTCACCAATATATTGTTCTGTTCCTCCGATTTTAATTAAGCCAATCGGACTTTCATAGTAAGTATAGTGTAATTCACTCATAGTGGAAGATGCTTCAGCGGTATATAAATATAGCAAACAAAATATTATTCAACCAATTTTGTCGCCGTTATTCACTTTTTTATCGGGCCTTAATAAAACAACCTGATTTTGTTCATCATAAACCCCGAGTACCAAGCACTCACTAAAAAAGTTGGCTATTTGTTTTGGAGGAAAGTTTACTACTGCAATAATTTGTAAACCTACTAACTCATCTATTGCATAATGATGCGTTATTTGTGCGGAAGATTTTTTTATGCCTAGTGGGCCAAAGTCTATTGTTAATTGATATGCAGGCTGTCTAGCTTTTATAAAAACAGCAGCCTTCATTATTGTTCCTATACGGATATCTATTTTTTCGAAATCAGACCAACTGATCATAAGTCGAGTAATTCTACTATTTCCATTAGCTCCAACTTTTTATACAATTTTGAGGGTGTATCGAAGCACTTGGCTATTTCTTGTATAAGAATTTGAATAACTCTTTTGTGCGGAAGGGGCTTAAAATAACCTGCATTCAATGGTGCATTTAATTTGGCAAGATAGTTCTCTATGTCTTTATGTGAATATGCTTGACCGTTTGTAGCATCAACAAAAAAATGAATTTGATCCATCGGGTTTCCTACAAATGTGGTATGATCATAGTCTGACTGATAAAATGCGATGATACATTGTTTTGGGATATTTATAATTTTTGCATTAATATCTAATTGATCACACATGATCTGATAGATGATGCCATTTGCAATTGTATTTCCCTTTTTACTTTCAAGTACTTTATGAATAAAAAATTCATCGGGATTTAAATAATTTACTTCTACTCCTTTTAAGTGATAGTAATTGTAAATGATGCTCGATAAAACATTGGCCTGTTCAAGAGGGGTAAGAAAGCTATTTAACTCAAGCCAAACATTCCTTCTAATTTTTTCAATTTCTTGCAATACGGGGGAAGTTTGTAAATCGGGATATTGAAATTTAGAAGCTAATAGTGCACCAAATAATAAATCATGGTAAGCGCTATCTTTCCATTCTGTAAAATCTGCAACAAGATCCGTAAAATGTAAACGATGAATAATCATCTCAATTCTTTCCTGAATTTCCTCATTTAAGGTGGTTTCCCAAAGATGTTCTAGATTAGGAATAATCGGCTTGCCAAAACCAATGATTTTTTCAGAAACAGTTGAATAAACTTCTTCATCTGGGTCGTCAATAAGCGTAAACAGGGCATTTAATTCTTTGGTTTCCTGCATAATTCTGATGTTATTCTTACATCAAACTAAATTATTTTTTAGTTAACTATCACTGTTTAGTTATGCCCTGTTTGTGGATATATGTATAAAAATTAGCATAATAAATTAAACATATCATCGTTCAACCATTGTTTTGGCGTTTATTTTACATATTAATTATCATCTAAAGCGTATCTTGCATCTTTAAATAATTTGTATAATGAGTACTTTTATTACCCCCAAATTTCAAAGCGGAAAAGAATCACTTCATCTTGAGTTAAAACGCAGGGTTCAGGCATATTTAGATGAACATGGAATTGATGGAACAGGTAGTTCCAAATTATTTACAAAAGCTATATTGTTGGTTGCAGCTTTTATAGTTGTTTATGTACATATTGTTTTTTTTACACCTATTTGGTATTTAGCAATTGCAGAATCTGTTTTATTAGGAGGTTTGGTTGCCGGTATAGGATTTAATGTAATGCATGATGGTAGTCATGGAAGCTTTAGTGGAAATAGAATAATGAATAGAGTTGCTGCTTCATCTATTAGTTTATTGGGTGCCAATCATTTTATGTGGAATATGAAGCACAATATGATTCATCACAGTTTTACCAATATTGATGGGGTTGACGATGATATTGAAATTGGAGTATTTATGAGAATGGCACCTACACAAAAATTGTATAAAGCACATAAATTTCAATATTTATATTTTTGGATTTTATACATGCTGTTGTATGTATTTTGGATTTTTTTTACTGACTATAAAAAATATTTTACACAAAAAATTGGAAACGTTCCTTTGAAAAAAATGAGTGTTGCCGACCATATTGAGTTTTGGGGAGTTAAAGTATATCACGCTGCTGTATTTGTTGTGATTCCTATTGTTGTAGTTGGATGGTTGTATTGGTTAGTTGGGTTTATAATAATGACTTTTGTAGCAGGTTTTGTGTTAAGTATTGTTTTTCAATTAGCGCATACCGTAGAACATACTGAATTTCCTGTTGCCGATATTGAAACACATAAATTACCAGATGAGTTTGCTGCACATCAAATAAAAACAACAGCTAATTTTGCTACTAAAAACAAATTAGTGAGCTGGTTAGTTGGAGGACTTAATTTTCAGATAGAGCATCATTTATTTCCTAAAATTTCACATGTTCATTATCCTGCAATAAGTAGTATAGTGAAGAATATTTGTAAGGAATATCAGTTACAATATATAGAATATCCTAGTATGCGCAAAGCTGTTGCTGCACACGTAAGATTCTTAAAAGAAATGGGTAGATAATTAGTTATTTGTTTTTTTCTTTGTTACTTTTTTTGCTGTAGCTTTCTTTGTAGTAGCTTTTTTACTTGCCTTAATTGTTTTAGTGAATGCACCAGGAACCTGCTCTTCTATCATTTTCTTAATAATGTCTAATTCAACATCGGCAACAGTTTCAGCAGTGTATTTATTTCCATCTGCTTGTTTGCCAAGCTTTATCATTTTCTTTTGAAATCGAATAAATGGACCCCATCTTCCATTCTCTAGGGAGATTTTTTCGGCAGGCCATTGTTTAATAAAACGATTGGCTTCTTTGTCCATTTTCTTTTCTACCAATTCGTTAATGTCTTGCTGACTCAACGTATCAAAATTATAAGCTCTTGGGATGTTTATATATAGATCGTTCCATTTAATAAAAGGTCCAAATCTTCCTTTACCTTTTGTAACTGGTAGCTCGTCATAAAAACCAATTGGAGCATCTGCAAGTGCTTTGTCTTTGATCAATTCAATAGCTCTCGCAAGATCCATTTCATATAAGTCTTCACCTTTTGGTATAGAAATAAATTGTTCTCCTAGTTTAATATATGGACCAAATCTTCCAATATTAACTGCTAATTCTTGATCTTCATATTCTCCAATAGTTCTTGGCAAACTAAATAACTGCATGGCTTCTTCCATTGTAATGGTTTCAATGCTCTGTGTTTGTTTTAGTTTAGCAAATCTCGGTTTTTCAGTTTCATCGGTGGTGTCTCCAATCTGCACCATAGCACCATATCTACCCATTCTGGCAATTACTCGTTTGCCAGAAGCTTCATCTATTCCTAACTCTCTTTCGCCCTTGGCACGTTCTGCTGTTTCCAAAGTATGTTCAATAGTTTCATGAAATGGTTTATAAAAACCATCAATCATATTTGACCATTTCATTCTACCCTCAGCAATTTCATCAAATTCTTGTTCAATTTTTGCTGTAAAGCCAAAATCCATCACTTTATTAAAGTGCTGTTTCAAAAAATCGGTTACAACCATCCCTAGGTCTGTAGGAAATAATTTGCTTTTTTCTGCTCCTGTATTTTCTTGAATAATTTCTTTTTCTATTTGATTGCTCAAATTGAGTCGTAAAATTGAGGCGGCTCTTTTTATTCCTTCTTTATCTCTTTTCTCAACATAATTCCGCTTAACAATTGTAGAAATAGTTGGTGCATATGTAGATGGTCGGCCAATACCTAATTCCTCTAACTTTTTTACTAATGAAGCTTCTGTATATCTTGGTGCAGATCTGCTGAATTTTTCGGAAGCGAGCATTTCTACAAATTGTAGTTTTTCACCCACTTTAAGAGGGGGAAGAATACCTTCTGTACTTTCTTCATCTTCATCATCTTTACCTTCCATGTAAACTTTTAGAAACCCATCGAACTGCATTACTTCACCAGTAGCAGTTAATTGATCTTTAATAGTACTTATTGAAATTTTTGCAGCAGTTTTTTCAAAAGCAGCATCACTCATTTGTGAAGCAATCGTTCTTTTCCAAATTAATTCATACAAACGTTTTGTTTCATCATCTTCTATTGTATGATTGTTCATGTAAGTAGGGCGAATTGCTTCGTGCGCCTCTTGTGCATTCTCATTTTTATTTTTAAACTTACGAGGCTGATGATATTTTGCACCATAAGTGGTATTTATTTCTTTGCTGATATCTTCTAATGCAGTTTCACTTAAACTAATACTATCAGTTCTCATATAAGTGATCTTACCACTTTCATACAATCTTTGTGCAATCAGCATTGTTTTACTAACGCTATATCCCATTTTACGGGAAGCTTCTTGCTGAAGCGTTGATGTAGTGAAAGGCGCCGCAGGAGAGCGTTTCGCAGGTTTAACTTGTATATCGTTGACTGTATAATTAGCTTCTTTACAACTTTCTAAAAAAGATTGAGCATCTGATAAATTGGTTAATTTTGTTGGGCCTTCGGCTTTAAAATTAACCAGCTTTCCATTGATATCTGGAGCATTGAAAATAGCTTCAACTTTAAAAGAACTTTCAGAAATAAATTGATTAATTTCTCTTTCTCTTTCAACTATTAATCTTACAGCTACACTTTGAACTCTGCCAGCACTGAGGCTTCTTTGCATTCCTATTTTTCTCCATAAAACAGGACTCAATTCAAAACCTACTAATCTATCTAATACTCTTCTGGCTTGTTGAGCATTTACCAGATTCATATTAATTGTTCTAGGATTAGCAACTGCTTTTTTAATTGCAGGTGCAGTAATTTCATGAAACACAATTCTTTTGGTAGTAACGGGGTCTAGTCCAAGTACTTCAGCTAAATGCCAACTTATACTTTCTCCTTCACGGTCCTCATCCGATGCTAGCCAAACTTCATCTGCTTTTTTTGCAAGCTGCCTTAATTCTTTTACTACTCTTTCTTTTTCTTCAGGTACTTTATAACGAGGTAAGTAATTATTAGTAACGTCGATACCCATATCATCTTTTTCAAGATCTCTAATATGGCCATAACAACTTTTTACCTCAAAATCTTTACCAAGGATTTTTTCAATGGTTTTAGCTTTTGCCGGTGACTCAACAATTAGTAAATTTTTTGCCATTTGACTACCTGTTTTCTTCTTTTTTTCAATTTAAAATAGACCAATAAACTGCAAAGCCGATTTGCTAAAATCAACCCGTTGGTTCATTTCTAATCATGCAATATTAGTGTAAACCATCAAATCACAAAAAAAACTCCCTAAGTAGGAGATGTTAAAAAATGGATGACTTTGACTTTTGTGCTAAGGTCCTTGTAAATTTTATTATGCCCCAAACCTTTTGTGATAAACAGTTCTAGCCTATCTATTTGCTCGGATAATAATGGCTTAACATCATTAAAAGTGCATACATTATCTTCTTGGTCGTGTATCCAAAGTATTTTTGCAGTAGCTGTTCTTACTACTCTAGCTACCGAAAAATAGGAAATTGGCTGTTGGGCAAGTTTTTCAATATGCTTATTAAATGCTATTATAATTTTAGGATCTGTAGGAATTAATGTAAAAAAATGTTCAACTGCTGTTTTGGTTTCTGTTGCTGGTGCAATCAATACTAATTTCCTTTTTTCTTGATTTGAAAGCATTTCAACTGCTAATGAAGCGGCCAATCCTCCTAACGAGTGAGCTATGATTCCGTATAAAGGGCCAAATTTTTCCTCAATTGCCAAAATGGTGTCTCTATATATTAATGCATTTATTTTTTTGCCATCACTATTGCCGTGTGCTGGTGCATCAAATGCCAATACTTCAAAACCTTCTTTTTTAAGTGCAGTAACATATCTATCGAATTTATATGCATAGCTACTAAATCCGTGTGCTATTAATATTTTTTTGGCATTCGGTTGAGTACTTTCCCACCTGAAGCCTCTTATAGTAAGTTTATTTTGTTGGATGCTTACAGGAGTAGCATTATGAAAAACTGGAGGAACAATTCTTTTGACTTTTGATTTAAAAGGTTTAGAAAATAGATCAAAGGCTATTGAAGCAGCTTTCTTGGGCGATAAAATTCCAATTGTTCTTATCCTAGTTTTATAATATCCCAAAATTAACCGTTGCTTAAACTTTAGCTTCATAATACAAAGATAGGCTCTATTTGGGTGTAAATTAATTAGAAAGAACTAAAGATACTTCATAAGTATATGATTATCAATTGGTTAGAATCATTTTTTATTTAAGATTGGTTAATAATTGTTTTGAAATACTTTTGCAAACCAAATCATACCTATGTATTCTATTCATATTAAATTTGAGCAAAAAGGGTTAGAGCCTATAACCCTCCATAATATTGAGGCCGATCAAAGTATTTTAGAAGTTTGTTTAGACAATAAAATTGAATTACACCACAACTGTGGAGCAGTTTGCGCATGTAGTACCTGTCATTTATATGTTGATAAAGGAACTGAGTTTTTAGAAGAATTAAGTGATAGAGAAGAAGATTTTATAGACAGAGCAGTAAATCCAAGAATTAATTCTCGATTAGGTTGTCAGTGTATTTTACAAAAAGGAAACGGAGAAGTATTTGTTACATTACCAGATCAAACCCAATTTTTGGGAGAATAATATATAGATAAAACAACCTTAATTTATGAGTCATTTTGAACCACCTATTCACTGGAACGATCATGAGGATATTGCTATGAAATTGTATGAAAAATTTGGCAATGATTTTAATGAAGGAAAAATATATCGTGTTCGATTTACCGATTTATTAACCTGGATTTTAGAAATCCCCAATTTTGTAGGAACCAGAGAACAAAGTACCGAAGGGCATTTAGAAATGATACAGAGTACTTGGGTATATGAATGGCGCGACAATCAAAAGTAGTTATTGAATAAATAATTTAATTTCATTAACTTGATACAATGCTAGAAAAATTCAAAAAAATTACCCATTTTGTTTTTGATGTTGATGGAGTGCTTACCGATGGTAAATTGCTCGTTTTGCCAGGCGGTGTGATGGCAAGAACTATGAACATTAAAGATGGTTATGCTTTGCAATTAGCCATTAAAAAAGGGTATCGAGTAACCATTATTTCTGGCGGCAATTCGGAAGAAGTAAAAGAGCGCCTTAATTTGCTTGGAGTTAAAGAAGTTTATATGCAAGTATCTGATAAGGGGTCGCTTTTACAATCGCTTATGACCAAACAAAATGCCAATGCAACATCTTTTTTATTTATGGGAGATGATATACCAGACTTACAATGTATGAAACTGGTAGGATTAGCTTGTTGTCCAGCTGATGCTATAGATGAAATTAAAGAAACTGCTACCTACATATCTGCTTTAAAAGGGGGAGAAGGTTGTGCAAGGGAAGTGATTGAGAAAGTAATGAAACTTAGAGGAGATTGGAACGATACTCTACATATTAAAGCACAATAATTTTTATTTCACCCAGATAATATTGTTCAATTGAAATTGTTCACTGCTTTTTTTAGATTAGTAAGATGGCCCAATCTATTATTCATTGTAATTACACAAATATTATTTGAGAAGTGTATTTATGAAAGGATTTATCCAGAAGCAAATATCAACAATACAAATGAATCTTTTCAGTTCATTGCATTAATAATAGCTTCGGTTTGCATTGCAGCAGCTGGATATATCATTAATGATTATTTTGATCAAAACATTGATCAAATTAATAAACCAAGTAAAGTAGTAGTAAATACTATTATAAATAGAAGATGGGTAATTTTTTGGCATATGTTCCTCAGTTTATGCGGCTTATTTTTTACCGCATTTGCTCTGCCCCTTAATTTGTATTGGCATTTGGTACTTGCCAATATGGTTGCTATCATTGCTTTATGGTTTTATTCAACAACACTGAAAAAGAAATTACTAATTGGGAATGTGCTAATTTCTTTATTAACTGCTTGGGTTATTGGAATTTTGTTTTTTTCTAAGCATCCACTTAGTATGCATTCAATATTAAGTGTTGAACATAATGAAGTTCGTTTTTTTAGACTGATGATATTATATGTTTCATTTGCTTTTATCATTTCATTAATTAGAGAAGTAGTAAAGGATATTGAAGATATGGAAGGCGATAGAAAATATGGATGTACCACAATGCCAATTGTTTGGGGCGTTAATGCAAGTAAAGTATTTGTTGCAGTTTGGATTGTTGTTTTAATTGGGGTGCTTGTTATTTTGCAGCTTTATGTTTTAGGAATGGGATGGTGGTTAAGTGCTCTGTATTGTATTGTGCTAATTGTTTTGCCATTAATTGTAAGTTTAAAATTGTTACACAAAGCCAATACGTCGAAACAATTTCGTAAAATAAGTACAATCATAAAATTGGTAATGTTTACAGGTATTTTATCGATGATTTTTTTTAGATTCTATCAATAATATTTTTGATGAAAGAAATTATACTAGCGTCTCAATCTCCTCGCCGTAAGCAATTGCTAGAATGGGCCGAAATTCCTTTTAGAGTTTTAGTACCAGATGCAAATGAATCATTTTCAACCGATTTGACTGTAGATAAAATCCCTATTTATATTGCTCAACAAAAAGTATTAGCTGTAAAGCAATTATTAGCAAATGATCTATCGGAAATTGATGATACTATTATTCTTGCCGCCGACACTATTGTTGTACTTGGCAATGAAGTTATTAATAAGCCCATAGACAGAGACGATGCAATAAAAATTCTCAATAAATTATCGGGTAAACAACATCAGGTAATTACAGGTGTTGTTTTGCAAAAAGGAAGCACTAGTCAATCCTTCTCTGTTACTACCCAAGTAAAGTTTCATCAACTAACTCAAACTCAAATTGAGTTTTATGTAGACAATTATAAACCTTATGATAAAGCAGGTGCTTATGCCATTCAGGAATGGATTGGCGTTGTTGGTATTGCTTCTATTGAGGGCGACTTCTATAATGTAATGGGACTTCCAGTAAGTACTGTTGTACAAGCTTTGCATACTATAAATTCGTAAATAAAAATCAGGTATTTATACCATTTGATTGACCATTAATTTTACAGGTTAATTAAAAAGTATGAATGAAAAACTATTGCAATTCATTTGGCAGTTCCAATATTTTAGTCAATCTTTTTTGAGTTTAACAGATGGCAGCGCAATTAAAATTATTAGATCGGGTGAATTAAATACCAATCAAGGTCCCGATTTTATTGCTGCTGAAATTGTCATTAACAGTACTCGTTGGGTAGGCAATATTGAATTGCATATAAATGCTTCAGATTGGTATAAACATAAACACAATACCGATAGGCGATACGCTAGTATTGTTCTTCATGTTGTATGGAATGATGATTTGCCAGTAAAAGACATGTTTGGTAATTTGTTGCCAACATTGGTTTTACAAAATAATGTAGCTAATATTTTATTAGAGCGTTATAGTAAGTTAATGAATGGGCAAACTCAATTGCCTTGTGCATCTTGGCTTAGTTCGATTGATGATTTGGTATGGGCTTCTTGGAAAGAACGATTAGTTATAGAACGATTAACTAAAAGAGCAGAACAAATATTTATAAAATTAAAACAATTCAGAGGCGATTGGGAACGGGTTTGTTTAATTCAAATTGCTCGAGTTTTTGGCGGAAAAGTAAATGCAAATAGTTTTGAATTCATAATTCAATCTATCCCAATTGTAGTTTTAAAACGGCATTGCCTTAATGTTTTACAAATAGAAGCTTTACTTATGGGGCAAGCAGGCTTTTTGCAAAATGATTTACAAGACCCGTATTCATTAACACTTCAAAAAGAATATCAGTTTCTTAGAAATAAATATTCTTTATCACCAATTCAATTGCAGCCTCAATTTTTAAGAATGCGACCAGCTTCTTTCCCAACTATTAGATTTGCTCAGCTTACAGTATTTTTAAAAGAACAACCACAATTATTGCAGCAAATAAAATTGATAGATTCTGTCAAAATTTTTAATAATCTTTTAAATGTAACAGCAACAAAGTATTGGGATACTCATTATCGATTTGAAAAAGAAAGTAAATTTTTAAAAAAAGAAATTGGGAAGCAATTGAAAAACAATATACTCATTAATGCAATTGCTCCTTTATTATTTGCTTATGGATTACACCATCAAAATAGTTTTTATCAAGAACGAGCTGTAGACTTATTATTCCAATTACCTGCAGAAAAAAATAAGCAACTAAAAATTTGGGAGTCATTACTTCTAAAGAAGAATACTTCCTTTGATTCACAAGCTTTATTAGAACTTCAACAATTTTATTGTAATAAAAAAGCTTGTTTAAACTGCGCAATAGGCAACGGAATTCTTAAAAAAGGAGTCTAATTACCAAGTGAATTGTAAATCGAGTTCACAATCGGGGTGTAAAGTTCTTTCAACAGGACAGGTACGAGCGGTTCTTTCTAAAATTTCCTTTTGCTTATCATCTAGGTTTAAGGATTTAGGAAAAAATACATGTACTTGAATTTTGCCAATACGTCTGGGGTCGCTTACCATTATTTTGGTAATATCTGCAGTGGTACCATCTAGCTCAATGTCCATAGTTTGAGCTTTAATGCCCATTGTTGTTATCATACAGGTAGCAAGAGCAGTGGCAACAAGATCTGTGGGGGAAAAGCGCTCGCCTTTACCTTTATTGTCAGTAGGAGCATCGGTTTCTATAGAAGTTCCACTTTGAATATGGGTAGCAATTGTTCTTAAATCACCTTTGTAAATAATTTGTGAAGTCATTAAATCAAATTTGCCATAAATTTACACGTAACTAATCACATGGTAGTGAAGAATCTATTTTTTTTAATTTTATTACTTTCTGGGGGCATATTGATAGCTCAAACCAAACCTGTTCCAACAACTATCTCAAGTCGTAACCAGAAAAAAGCGGACAAGCGAGATAAAATAAATCAACTAATTAGGCAAGAAGAAGAAGGAGCTTTGATATTTGATAAACAGAGTGCTTTTGGTATAAAGTTTAATACTGATGGATGGGGTTTGTTTTATGAAAAGGGCAAATACAAAACAATTGCTAAAACAAATTTATTGTGGGTAGAATTTGGTGAAAGAAAAAGTACTAAGGAAGAACGAGTTCCTACATTGTCTGCCAATCAAGGGTTTATTATTATATCGAGTTATATATACGGTAAGCAAAATAATTTTTATCATTTAAAACTTGGCGTTGGACAACAAAAATTAATTGGTGGAAAAGGGAATAAAAATGGTGTTGCTGTATCGGCAATTTATGGTGGAGGAATAACTGCTGGCTTATTAAAGCCTTATTATGTTGAAATTCAAAATCCTACAAATGGTGCTAGAGAATCAATAAGATATACTCCCGAAACCTCAAAATTCTTTTTAGATCCTACGGTTATTTTAGGAAAAGGATCATTGGGTAGGGGCTTTAACGAAATGCAAATTATTCCTGGTGCGCATGCAAGAACTGCCCTTCGTTTCGATTATGGAAGGTACAATGAAGTGCTTTCCGCCATCGAAGTAGGGTTAAATGTTGAATTTTACTCTAAAAAAATTCCTATTATTCTGCTGAATAAAGAAAATAACTTCTTTTTTAATGCATACGCTGCAATTACATTTGGTAAGAGAAAGTAACTTAAATTTGCTTTTCATTTCATAAGAATAAGTAATACATGCAAGAATTACCAGTAATTCAACAAAATAATACTTCAGTTACAACTGAAAATTCACTTAAAAAGCCCAATTGGTTAAGGGTTAAATTACCTATTGGCGAAAGCTATAAACATGTTAGAGGGCTTGTAGATACCCATAAATTACATACTATTTGCGAAAGCGGTAATTGTCCAAATATGGGCGAATGCTGGGGAGAAGGTACGGCAACTTTTATGATATTGGGTAATGTGTGTACCAGAAGCTGTGGTTTTTGTGCAGTTGCAACTGGTAGACCTGGTTCTGTGGATTGGGATGAACCTCAGCGTGTTGCAGAAGCTATTCATTTAATGAAAGTGAAACATGCTGTAGTTACCAGTGTAGATCGAGACGAATTAAAAGATGGAGGCTCAATTATTTGGTACAATACCATCAATGCTATTAAGAGCCTTAACCCCAATACAACTTTAGAAACGCTTATTCCTGATTTCAGAGGATTTAAAGATCAAATTCAAAGAATTATAGACGCGGCTCCAAATGTGGTTAGTCATAATATGGAGACTGTTGAACGTATTACTAAGCAAGTAAGAATTCAAGCCAAATACAGAAGAAGTTTAGAAGTGTTAGAAACTTTAAAAAAAGGTGGAATGCGCACAAAAACTGGAATAATGTTGGGCTTGGGTGAAACTAAAGAAGAAGTAATTCAAAGTATGCATGATCTTGTTCAAGTTGGTACCGACGTACTTACTTTAGGTCAATATTTACAACCTACTAAGAAACATTTGCCAGTGCAACGATTTGTGCATCCAGATGAGTTTGCAGAACTTAGAGAGATTGGTTATTCTATTGGGTTTGATTATGTAGAAAGTGGTCCATTGGTTCGTTCATCTTACCATAGCGATAAACATGTGATTAAGGGATTTGGAAAAAATAAATGGTTAAATGAGAAAATGAATTAATTTTTTTAATAATCATGAGGAAATTATTATTTGTAATTTTTGTATTTCCATTTGCACTTTCTGCGCAATTAAAATGGGTGAATGTTGATGCAGATTATCAACCATTACCAGAAGGAGTACATGTTTTTTTTACCAACGACTCTATAGATAATAAGCCAAATAGAGCATTTTATGTAAGTGCAGAATTAAATCAAAAAAAACTATTATTTACTACACAAGTAGGAAGTGGAAAAAGATATACTCCATCAGAATATTTTGGAAAAGAAGAAAAACCTTTGTTAGTGGTGAACGCTACTTTTTTTGAGTTTGTACATAATAGTAACCTCAATGTGGTAATTAAAGATGAGCAGATTTTAGCCTATAATATTCAATCAATTCCTGGGAGAGGAAAAGATACATTTACTTATAGGCATCCATTTTCGAGCGCAATAGGAATTAGTAAAAAGAGAAAAGCAGATATTGCTTGGTTATATACAGATTCTACTAATCATTTTCCGTTGGCTAGTCAAACTGCTGTAAAAGCTTATAAAGATTCATCAGCAATAATTATAAAAGATAAAATTTCGCAGTTAGGTAGTTTCAGGAAATGGAAAATGCAAACTGCAATTGGCGGTGGACCAGTATTGGTTCAGAATGGTGCAACAAAAATCTCCAATAACGAAGAAATAAAGTTTACAGGCAAAGCTATTTTAGATAAACATCCCAGAACAGCTATGGGATACACCAAAGACGGTAAATTAATTGTAATGGCTGTTGAAGGAAGATTCCCTGCAAAAGCAGAAGGAGCCAACTTAGAACAATTAGCTCGTTTATTAATTGATGTTGGCTGCGAAGAAGCATTAAATTTAGATGGAGGAGGTAGTAGTTGCTTACTAGTTAATGGAAAACAAACAATCACTCCAAGCGATAAAGAGGGACAAAGACCTGTGCCAGCAGTCTTTATGATAAAAAATAAAAATTAATTACTTCATCTCCCAAACCAAAGCAGAAGCTCCTAAAATAGCAGCATCGGATTCTTTTAAATGGCTTACCAATATTTTTACTTTGTTTTGAAACACTTCTACTAAGTTTTCTTCCATATTGTCTCTGGTAGGTTTTAAAATAAAATCGCCCGCCTTTGTAAGTCCACCAAAAAGTATAATCGCTTCCGGATTAGAAAACATTACAAAATTGGCCAATGCTTTCCCTAAAATTTTACCAGTAAAATCGAAAATTTCTTTTGCCAATTCATCT
>Ga0105044_10007466_pt1 | contig 15048 bp, 15 predicted proteins | sample MAT01_FD_78092 | JGI IMG/M metagenome (GOLD analysis project Ga0105044, IMG submission 78092) | Freshwater microbial communities from Lake Fryxell liftoff mats and glacier meltwater in Antarctica - MAT-01 | ecosystem: Environmental > Aquatic > Freshwater > Ice > Liftoff microbial mat | place... | reverse complement strand
TAGCTGCTTTTTAATGAAGTCCATGAGGGCCATGTTTTTCTCCTGTGTCGAAAAAAGTGTCGAGTGAGCTGTGAGCTATGAGCAGTAAGACGTGACCGATGGGCAGCGAGTGAATACTGCTCACTCGTCAGAGCTCACCGCTCACTTGATAGCAGCAACCTTAACCTGCGCCGCATTCAAGCGCGCTTCGAGCTGCTCTTTCGGGATCGCACCGGCAACCATGCGACCGTCGGCAAGGAAAAACGATGGGGTCGCGCGAACGCCGAGCTTCTGGCCGAGTGCAACGGTGGCGTCGACCGGGTTGGCGCAGTCGCCCTTCTGATTGGCGTCAAACTTCTTGCGCAGCACGGCGTCATTCCAGGCGACGACACGATCTTTGGCGCACCAGATGGCTTTTTGTTTGTTGCGGGCGGCGGGGTGCAGTGAATCGATCGGGAACATGAAGTTGTAAACCGTCACGTTGTCGGTGGTCTGCAACGTTTCCTCAAGTCGCGTGCAGAACGGGCAATCCACGTCAGTGAACACATACAGCACGCGCTCGCCTTTGCCACGAACGACTTTGATCGCGTCTTTGAGTGGTAATTGCTTGACGTCTATGGCGGTGAGTTCGCCGGTCCGCTCTTCGGTTTTGTTGGTCATCGTGGCGGTTTCGATCAGATTGCCGACGATGAAGTGGCCGAGTTTTTCGTCGAAATAAATGGCGTCGTCGCCGACCATCGCCTCGAAAAGGCCGGGGAACACCGATGCGCGCAGACCTTTGACCGGTGCGCCCTTGAAACGGGTCTCGATGGTGGTTTGCACTTCGGCAAGCTTGGCTGCGCTGATGGCTTCACGCACCGGCGCGGCTGCGGCGGGCGCGGCGACGGCAGCAACAGGCGCGGCACCCGCGGGCGGTTGTTGCGCGTTGCAGGCACCTAAGAGGCCAGCAGCAATCAGCACGGCGGCAAGAGTTCGTTTCATGAGAGTCCTTTGATACGGCGAGACGGATATTAAAGATAAAAGCGTTTATTGCAGCGCGTTGGAAGACAGCGTGCGACGAAATACGGGTAGACGGCTCAAAAGACGCATCCCAGCGTCACCCGCCGCCATGAGGAAAGGGTGATCCGTCTGATTGTAGAGTCGGAAAAGACCGTCGGTCGCCAGTTGCATGGCGAGCGTCGGGCCGTAGCGCTCGCGCCGGTAGCGCGACAACAGGAGCGCGTGACCGGGGTCACCGTGCACGTCTGGCGCGCGCTGCCACAGGTCAAACAGGCAGCGGGCGTCGGCCAGACCCACGTTAACGCCCTGACCCGCGAGAGGATGCATGGCGTGGGCGGCGTCGCCAACCGCCAGAAAACGATCAGCCGCAGGATTCGGCAGGCGAAGCAGGGTCAACGGGAAGCTCCGCGTGCCGCTGATCACGGCGTGCACTCCCAACGTATCGGCGCTGGCTGCATTAAATTCAGCGAGCAATTCTGGCTCGGACAAAGCGCATAAAAATTCAGCGCGCTCAGTGGCGACTGACCAGACCATCGACACGGATGGTGCGCCATCACTCTGCGGCAGCGGTAACAGCGCAAGGATCGACCCATCTGGCAAGAACCATTGTCGCGCGGTGTTCCGATGCGATGTGGTGCAACGAAGATTCGCGACGACTCCGCGCTGCGGATAGGTATGCCGTGACACGTCCAGTCCTGCTGCTTCGCGCAATCGCGAAAGCGCGCCGTCAGCGGCCAGGACGATGCGCGCTTGCAGCAGGCTACGGTCGGCGAGTTCCACTGTTCTGCTGTGGTCACCGTCATGCAACGCGATGCATTCACCCATGATCAGCGTCACACCGGCCTGCTGGGCGCGTTGGGCGACCGCGAGGGCCAACGCTTCATGCTCAATCACGCGGGCGAGTTCATTCAGGCCTGCATCATTGGCGTCAACATGCAGCGAATCTCTACCATCGCGACCAAAGACCTGAATGTCGGTCACTACTGCGCTTCGCGTTTCGTCAATTTTGACGCCGTGTTCACGAAGCCACGTCAAATTGCCGGAGGCAACGGTGTAAACGCGCGCCGAGACCGGACTGTCCGCCTTGATGACCGGCAACGGATCGCGCTCAATGACGGCAACCTTTGCCCGCTTGCCAAGCGAAGCCTGCGCCGCCAGCGCACACGCCCAGCCCACCGGGCCGCCGCCCGCGACGACGACGTCGAACAATGTGCCGCTCACCAGGTCAGCTCTTCAACGGTGTGATTTTGATTCGTGTAGATGCAGATTTCGCCAGCGACTTTGAGCGATTCGACGACGATTTCACGCGCCGAAAGCTGGCTGTGTTGCGCCAGCGCGCGTGCAGCGGCTTGTGCGAAACCTCCGCCCGATCCGATGGAAATAATGCCATGCTCCGGCTCCAGCACGTCGCCGTTGCCGGTCAGAATGAGCGAGGTCATTTGATCCGCCACCGCGAGCATCGCCTCCAGCCGCCGCAGGATGCGATCCTGCCGCCAGTCCTTCGCCAGCTCGACCGCTGCGCGCGTCAAATGGCCCTGATGCTTTTCCAGCTTGCCTTCGAAGCGCTCGAACAGCGTGAACGCGTCCGCCGTCGCGCCCGCAAAACCCGCGAGAATTTTGTCGTGATACAGCCGCCGCACTTTGCGCGCCGTCGATTTGACGACCATGTTGCCGAGCGTGACCTGCCCGTCGCCGCCCAGTGCGACCGAGTTGCCACGACGAACCGACACGATGGTCGTGCCGTGAAAATCCAGTTTTGAATCCATAAAAATACTTATCGTCAAATGGTTGTCATCTGAGCCACAGGCGAAGGATCAGGTGGCGCGCCACAAGGCTTGCTCACTCCCCGAATCCAGGCACGCGCCTGATGCTTCGCTTTTGCCCAGCATGACAACGCGCGTTATATCAATCGCGGTTAAGCCTTCGCGAACAGGCCCGCAGGCGTCCCGGTCATCTGCAACAGCGTTTGAATAATCGGCGTGGCCGACACGACGCGAACGTCGATGGCCTGCGCCATGAGACGCGTGATTGCATTGGCAATCGCGCCGCCACAGACAAAATCTACGCGCAGTACGCGACGCATATCAACGATCACCGGGTTCGTTGTCACCGCCTCCAGCGAGAGCGTTTTCAGGCAGTTATCAGCCGGGCCCTTAATCTCACCCAGCCACACGATGCGGTCTGCCACGAGCGCTTCGTCACTCGCGGCCACATCGGCGGCGCGCGCCGTAAGCACGCTCCGTTGCACCGGCGACAACGGCTCCATCGACGGCGGTGAAATGCCGAATGTAATCGCGAAATCAACGGCCCTGTCCTCAAATACCTGGCTCTGCGCTGACCACTGCAAGAGCTCAAGCACCAGATACCAGAGCCCTTTGTGAGTCGCATCGCCCTGCTGCAAAGTGCTCGAAAGCCGCCGCGTCGTGGCGTCGAGCCCGCGAATGGAGATGACCGCGCCTTTGCGTCGCAATGCAGCGAGCGATCCCGCCAGAAGCATGCCGCAGACGTCACTGACGCCATCGAGATCGACGATATCGAGATCAAAGCGCGGTGGCTTGGGGTCTTTGCGTTTGGAAGCCTCAACCAATGCCGCAATCACCGGGGCCTGAGGATCGGTCAGCTCGCCACGCAACAGCGATTTGGGTCTGGCGCGGGCGTTCGATGTGGCTGGGTCGGAGCTGCTCGCTCCAGCCATCTCATCCCACGCCGGCGCCGAGCGCTCGAACTGAACCACGAATCGCAGCGCCAGTTCTTCAAACGCCATGCGGTCGTGGCCGCGCGCCTGCAAATCGAACAAACACATCCACACCATCTGCTGCGAGCGCTCGGACGTGCCGAGCGCGTGCGTCAGCGCCGCCTTGGCTGCGCTCTCATTGCCGTGGGCAAACATCAGCGCCGCATTTTCGAGCGATGGACTCAGGCCTCCCTCTTCCTGAACCTCAATGCGGCTCGCGTGCGCAACCCAGTTCAGGCTGGTCTCGGTGTCGCCGGGACGCGATCCGAAAGATTTACCGCGCGCGTTGTCATCAACCAGCTCCAGCTTTGCAGCTGAGTCCGATTTCGATGACTTTGGGAAAATTTTGAAGGCCATAAAGACGAACTTACACCCTTAATTCGTTGCTGGCAACCGTAATGTCCGCACTACTGCGCTGGAACAGCGTCCACAATCCGGTAGTAAAGCCCGGCCGGGTCGTCCTTGAGCACCTGCAATTTGCCCGACAAGGCGACCGCGTCAAAGCCGTAGCGAATGTCGGACTTGGCGCGCACTTCGATCATCGCGTCTGGCCCGGCGGGCAGGCAAAACGAGCAATGCGGCGGCGCAGCAACGAGCAGGAATCGACGCTGTTTGTCACCAATGTCGAGCGGCATCATGAAGCCTTGCACCTTCACGATTTTGCCGTCCAGCGCGGTCACGGCGGACTCGAACTTGGGCACCATCTTGCGATCCTGTTTGACCAGCTCGACCTGCGCCAGCACACGCCACGACGTGAAGCCCGGTTTCTCGGCAAGATATTGCGACGCGGGCATCAAAGCGCCCTGGTTCGCGACGGGGGTCACGGCACCGCTCGACGTGACGAATAACGCAGGGATCAGCGTGACAAAAAACGAGCCAAGGAGTTTACGGAAATGCATGATAGTTACCTCGACGAAAGTTGGGCTGCCACATCAATGGAAAGGCAGCGGCGCAGCGGTGGAATAGTAGCAAGAGCGGCCAGCATGGCGGCGATTCCGAGCCCCGCCAGCAAATATAAAAGGCCTTCGCCCGCGTCAATGACGACACCGGGCAGCGCAAAGGTCTGGAACGACCACGCCGCCAGCGCAACCAAACCGCCCGCCACACCGCCGGCAACGGCAATCAACACGAGCGATTCACCCAGCATCAGACCGGCAAGCCGGCCGCGAGTTGCACCCATCGCGCGCAAGAGCGCCAGATCAGGCTCGCGCCGGGCCAGTGCCTGCAACAGCGCGCCCAGCAGCGAGGCCATCGCGGCGACCACCAGAATCGCGGCGAATACTTTGACCACCAACGCCACCCAGTCGAAACTGGTGAGCAGGCGCGCCGATTCTAGCGCGGGCACTGCCGCCTGCAGACCCGGTCGAGCGTTGATCAGGCGCGGAAGTGTGGCGACGCCGATCGGGCCTTTCGCCTGAATCAGCGCGAACGTGGCCTCGGGCTCCGTGCTGGCGCTGTGGCCCTCGTGCACCAGCCACACGCTCTCAAGCGGCGTCACCACGGTTTCGTCGATGACGCGACCAGTCGGGTTCAGGATGCCGACGACGCGGTAAGGGTAGGAATCATGCGCGTCGCCGGTATCGCCCAGGCCGTGGGCACCGACGAAACTGTCGCCCAGTTTAAGCCTGGTTCGGCGGGCGACGCTTGCGCCAATCACCGCGTCCATCGGGGCGGCGGCCAGCGTGCCGGACGCCAGGGTGCCGCCGTAAAACGGAATGAATTCGTCGGTGGTGCCGACGATGCGCGCGCCGCCTACCGAGTCGCCAATGCCAATTGGAATGGCCTTCGCGACCTGAGGATTCGCTCGCAGCGCGTCCACTTCTCTGAGTGAAATATTGCCATTCGGAACATCAAGGTAATACACCGCCGCCAGCACGTTTTGCAGCGCTGAGCCTTTGGCACCGACAACGATGTCAATGCCCTCAGCCTGCCGCCGCGCATGCTGCTCTAGCACCGATTGCAGCCAGACGATGGCAATCGCGCTGGCCATGCCGAGAGCGCAGAGCATCACGGCGAGCGCGAACTGCCACGGGCGGTCGGCGAGAAAGCGGCGGATGAGCTTGAGAGTCATTTTGGCCCCCCGCTTTGGCCTGATGTTGGCAGCTCGATTTCGGCGAGCGTTGCGTTGCCATCGGAAACCGCGTCCCACAACGCGTGAATCGCCGGGTCGTGGCTGGCGATGATGGCGGCACCGCCGCCCTGGACATAGCGTGCGATTTGCTCGATGACGAGGCGTGACGACACGGCGTCTAGCGCGGCGGTCGGTTCGTCGGCGAGTAGTAATTTGGGTTGCGTCACGAGCGCCCGGGCGAGGCTTGCGCGTGCGGCTTGCCCAACCGAGAGCGTTTGCGGACGTAAGTGCGCGAGATCGGCAATGGCGAACGATTGCAATAAGGCCATCGCTCGCTGCTGCGTAGTTTCGTCGGCGTGATCCGCCAATGAAGCCGGTAGCAGGACGTTTTCAAGCACCGTGAGGCTGGTCATCAAGAACTGTCGCTGCGGCATCCAGCCGACGGTGTAGGGCCGCACGCCATCGCGTTCGGAGCGGCTGAGTGTTTGCAGCGATTGCCCGGCGAGCACGACGGTACCGGACTGCGCCTGAATCGGTAGTACGCCGCAGAGCAAATGCAGCAGCGTCGATTTACCTGCGCCGGAACCGCCTCGAAGCAAGATCGCCTGACCTGCGTCGAGCGCGAAACTGCCGAAAGAGATCGCGGCATTCGCGGCGTAGCGATGCAACAAATCAGCCACGGTCAGCATGGTCACTTGACCCTGTAGGAGCGGCTCTGCCGCGACCCACAGTTGCCACTGCAAAGGTCGGTCGCGGCAGAGCCGCTCCTACCGTTCGCAACCAACATACAGCTTTTCGCTGAAAGTGCCATTTCACGGGAGCTATTCATCGTTTTCATGAATTATTGATTTATGCAGAAATTGCCTAGTAGCCCCAACGCAGCGGTCATTTCACCAAAAAGCTGATGGTCCAAATTGATCCTCAAAACCCATGAAAAAAGGCCGGAATCCCAGCCTTTCTTGTTGCCAATCGAGTTCGACTAACTGGCGAAGTTTGCGTTCGCGAAGTCCCAGTTCAGGAGCTTGTCGATCAACGTCTCAACATACTTTGCACGCAAATTCTGGTAGTCGAGGTAGTACGCATGTTCCCACACGTCGATCGTCAGCAAAGGCTTCTGGCCCTTGGTAAGCGGCACTTCAGCATTGCCCGTTTTGACGATTTTGAGGGTGCCAGCGTCTGAAACGAGCCACGCCCAGCCGGAGCCGAATTGCGTCATGGCCGCAGCCGAAAAATCCGCCTTGAATTTGTCGTATCCGCCGAGGTCTTTGTCAATCGCCGCTGCCAGCACGCCGGTCGGCTTGCCGCCACCATTGGGCTTCATGCTGTTCCAGTAGAAGGTGTGGTTCCAGACCTGGGCTGCGTTGTTGAACACGCCAGCCATTTCGGCCTTGCCAGCGGACGCGTGGATGATCTGCTCAAGCGACATCGTCGCCAGATCTTTGCCTTCAACCAGCTTGTTCAGGTTGTCGACGTAGGCCTTGTGATGCTTGCCGTAGTGAAACGACAGCGTATTAGCGGAAATCAGCGGCTCCAGCGCGGTATCGGGATACGGCAGTGGCGGGAGGGAGAAGGGTGCACTCATTGTTGTAATCCTTGGTGAATCAAACGGGGACTTAAGTCGGGGCCCGACTAAAAATTGGTCATCCTGAGCAAGGCGAAGGATCCAGTTAAAAAAGTAAGCACGTTCTTCAACGCTAACGCTGCGCAACCTGATGTTTCGCTTCGCTCAACATGACAAATCGCGTCAGAACAAATTAATCACCGTAGAGCTTTTGCATGCGCTCACGGCGCTCTTGCGCCTCAATGGACAGGGTGGCCGTCGGACGCGCGATCAGACGCGCCAGACCAATCGGTTCGCCGGTTTCTTCGCACCAGCCGAAGCTGCCATCGTCGATCATGCGAATGACCTTGTCGACCTTTTTCAGAAGCTTTCGTTCACGGTCGCGAGTGCGTAGTTCGAGCGTGTATTCCTCTTCCTGCGTAGCGCGATCCGACGGGTCCGTTGCCACTTCGGATTCACGCAAATGCTCGCCGGTGTCGGTCGCGTTGTGCAGGATTTGTCCGCGCAGTTCGACCAGTTTTTCGTGGAAGAAAGCGAGCTGCTCTTTGCTCATGTAGTCGGCTTCAGGCTGCTTCAAAATTTCCGCCTCGGTCAGTCCGGCGTATTTTTTGTGGCTGTTCATGGTCAAAACCATCGCGGCCTTGGGCGCAGAGGCGAGCGGCTTTGCGGCGACAGCGGCCGCGCTCGGAGCGGGCGCAACCACCAAAGGGGGAGCCGAGGGCAAGGTGTTGGACTTCGACTTTGTAGAAGGTGCTGCTTTGGCAGCGGGCGCTGCCTTCGCCTTGCTTGTGGATGCCGTAGTTGCCATGTGAGGAGACTCTATCAATTCAATACCGGAAGATGACGTGCCATCAGGTTACCCGCGACGGCGCTCGCTTGTCTGTGCGCAAAGTAACAAAGTACAAAGGCGGACAGGGCGGGGCCGGATTATAGCTACTATGCAATTACGAATTGGCGACCGTCTTGTTTTGCTCGGCGCAACGCGCGCAATAGCCGTAGGCAGCGAGTTCGATCCCCTGCAACTGAATGCCGCCCGGCACCGCCAGTGCAGGCACGGCCACCTCGTCCAGACACATGGTGGTGCCGCACTGCACGCACTGAAAATGGGCGTGGGCATGACCATGCTCCGGGCGGCTAAACGCAAAGCGCATGGCGCGATCAAAGCCCGACAGCCCGCCCACACGGTGTGCCAGCGATTGCTCTACCAGCCATTCCAGCACCCGATAAAGCGTCACCCGGTCAAGATCGGTGTCGACCAGCTGCGCCTCAATTTCGCCATGAGACAGCGCCCGCTCCGCAGCGATCAGACACGCCAGCACATTACGCCGGGCACCGGTATTGCGACCACCGCTTTCCTTGACCAGACGACGCGCCAGAGCGAGCGCGCTGGCGGGTGTCGGCAAAAGCGCCACGGGCTCGGCATGCATGTTTGCATGTCCCGCGTGGTCATGAGCAGATTGAGAGGCCATAATTCAATCCTAGCAGTTTGCAGAAAATATTCGCGTTATGCAAGATAACAGAAGTTTAACTTTGGGGCGACCCGACGATTTTCACCTTCATCTGCGTGACGGCGCGGCGCTTTCTGCCGTAGTCGCGTTTACGGCACGGCAGTTTGGTCGGGCACTGGTGATGCCGAATTTGAAGCCGCCGGTGACGACCGTGGCGATAGCGGTCGGATATCGCGAGCGCATTTTGAAGGCCTGCGGTCCGAACGTAACAACCGCGACGTTTGACCCGTTGATGACGCTCTACCTGACCGACAACACCTCGCCAGATGAAGTTGCTCGCGTTGCCGAGAGCGATTTCGTCTATGCCTTTAAATACTACCCAGCAGGCGCAACGACCAATTCCGATTCCGGCGTTTCGGCGCTGAAAAATGTTTACCCTGTTCTCGACGCCATGCAGCGGCACGGTGTGATCCTGTGTGTTCATGGCGAAGCGACCGACCCAGCGACCGACGTATTCGACCGCGAAGCGATTTTTGTTGAAGGCGCGCTGCAACAAATCGCACGCGATTTTCCAGCGCTGAAAATTGTGGTGGAACACATAACGACCCGAGAGGCTGCGCAATTCGTCGCTTCGGGCGGCCCGAACATCGCAGCCACCATCACGCCGCAACATCTGCTCTACAACCGCACCTCGATTTTCACCGGCGGCATTCGCCCGCATCTGTATTGCCTGCCGATTTTGAAGCGCGAGATTCATCGCATGGCGCTTGTTGATGCGGCAACGTCAGGATCGCCGAAGTTCTTTCTCGGCACCGACAGCGCGCCGCACGCCAAAAATGCCAAGGAAGCGTGCTGCGGCGCGGCCGGTTGCTTCACCTCACACGCAGCACTGGAGCTGTATGCCGAGGTCTTCGATGCCGACAACTCGCTCGACAAGCTGGACGATTTCGCCAGTCGCTTCGGCGCAGCGTTCTATGGCCTGCCGCGCAACGTCGGGACGGTCACGCTTAAACGCGAAACATGGACGCCGCCTGATGAATTTGCGTTTGGTAACGAGAAGATTGTTCCGTTGACGGTGGGGCGAACGCTGGGTTGGAAGATGCTTTAGTGCTCGATGCACGGATGCCTCAATGCCCTTGTGGGAGCGGCTTTAGCAGCGAAATTGTTGAAGTTCAGAACATTCGCGGCTAAAGCCGCTGCCACAACAACAATCAACGTCGCGACAACGCCCTGACGCCCACGATCACCCCCAACACCAACAGCACGATCCCGGCAATTTCGGTCAAACTCGGCGCGCGCTGATAAACCAGATACACGTAGCCGAGCGCCGCCAGCGTCTCAAACACAATCAGCTGCCCGGTCAATGCGGTTGGCGTGTTCTTGCTTGCGATGTTCCACAGCAGCGTCCCGAGCCACGACGCGCAGAAGCCAATAACCCCCATCAAGAACCAGAACTTCATCGGCTGCGGCCCCCACAACGAAGTTGCGAAACGCGCGTCACCCGTGGCCTGCAAATAGGCAACCGACGCTGACAATCCAACCACGGCCATCGGCAACGTCGCAATCCCCTGCGCCGACGCCCAGGTCGTTGACGTATGGCGCGGATGCGCACGCAACCAGCGCGCATTGTGAATTGGGTACCACGTCCACGCGGCATTCGCGACCACCGCTAAACCCGCTCCCATCACATAAGCCGAGAGTGCGTCTTTCGCATCCAGTCGCGCCAGCTGATCCGCATTCACACAGAGCAAACCCAGTCCGATCAGCACAAGTGACGGCAACAACCGCGCCCAGGAAAACTGGCGATCACCGAGGTTCGAGCACACCGCAATCACCACAGGCAACGTACCAATAATCAGCGTCGGCAACGGCGCACCCGCGAGCTGAATCGCGGCGGACAGCGCGAGGTAATAAATGATGTTGCCCACCAGCGACAGCCTGATGGCCATCCACCAGTCCGCCGGCGTCAGACGCCGCAAAGCGACGCGCTGCCACCATGCAATCGGCAACGTCACCAGCCCAAATGCCAGATAACGGCCAAAGGTCAACAGCGTCGCCGGATAGTCGGGCAGCAACAGCGGCACAACGAAGACGAGCCCCCACAGCAAACCGGCGGCGAGCGCAGCGGCGACGCCGATCGTTAATTGTTGTCGTGTCATCCCCACATTGTTTCAGACCCCGTCGTCACCCAGTTCATGTTGAGTGCCGCGAACCATCGGGTAGCTCACGGACTTTGCTCAACCAAGCGAAATCGTTTGCCACCTGATCCTTCGCCATGCTCAGGATGACAAAAATGTATCTTCGCCTCGTAAAATCAAACCAACACAATCGGAAATCTCAAACATGACCATCAAACTCGTAGGTATCGTCGGCGCAGGCACCATGGGCAACGGCATTGCGCAGGCGTGCGCCGTCGTCGGCATTGACGCATTGATTTTGGACGTCAACGCCACCGCGCTCGACAAAGCTGTGGCCACCATTGGCGGGAGCCTGGAGCGCCTGCTTAAAAAGGAAAAAATAAGTGCGGAACAAAAGGCCGCCGCGATGGCGCGAGTGAAAACGACGCAAACGCTCGCCGATCTTGCCGCCTGCGATTATGTGATCGAGGCCGCGACCGAAAACGAAGCGCTCAAGATCAAAATCCTCAAGGATCTCGACGCCGCGCTGAAACCCGAAACCATCATCGCGACCAACACCTCGTCGATCTCCATCACGCAACTCGCCGCCGCAACGAAGCGTCCAGATCGCATCATCGGCATGCATTTTTTCAACCCGGTACCGATGATGGCGCTGGTCGAATTGATTCGTGGTCTGGCCACGAGTGACGCGACGTTAGCCACGGCAAATGAGTTCGCCGTAGCACTCGGAAAAACGCCGATCACCGTAAAAAATTCGCCGGGCTTCGTGGTCAACCGCATCCTGTGCCCGATGATCAATGAAGCGATTTTCTGCCTGCAGGAAGGCCTCGCCACCGCCGAGGACATTGACGCCGGCATGAAGCTCGGCACCAATCAGCCGATTGGCCCGCTCGCGCTCGCCGACATGATTGGCCTCGACATCATGATCGCCGTGATGAATGTGTTTTACGAGGGCTTCAACGATCCGAAATATCGCCCTGCGCCGCTGTTGAAAGAGATGGTGGCCGCTGGGTATTTGGGGCGTAAAACGGGACGCGGTTTTTACACGTATTGTTAGGGTCAGCTAACTAGCACCAAGCTGAAAGAGGATGCTTTGACGTTCGCGCCATCGCAGCAGCAACCACGACAGCGCGACTACGCGCAGCACCTTCGCGAGTACGCACTGCGCATGAACCGGGTGCTCGACTACGTAGACGCGCATCTTGACGCCGCGCTGGAGCTAGCGGTGCTCGCCGACGTGGCGAATTTTTCGTCGTTTCATTTTCATCGCATGTTCGTAGCGTGGATGGGTGAATACGTGCGTCGTCGGCGGCTTGAACAAGGGGCTTGGCTTTTACTGACGCGCCGCGACCTATCCGTTTTGTACATTGCGCTTTCTGTCGGTTTTGCCTCGGGTGAAGCTTTTTCGCGAGCGTTCAAAGAGCGCTTTGGTGCAACGCCGTCAAAGTGGCGCGTGAGCGAAGCCGAAAGGCGCGGTGGCACTCCGTTAAAAAGCAACCCCGATCAGGCGCAAAGCAAGTTAGATCAGGCTTTTATTCGCTGCCAGCGCGACGATACCAACTCCTTTTCATCACTGGAGCGCGTACTCATGATCAACTTGCTTGACCTGCCCGCTCGTCGCATCGCCTACCTTCACCACATCGGGCCGTATGGCGAAAGCGTCGGGCGCTTCTGGGGCACGTTTCATCAGGCCCGCGTTGCGCACGGGCTCGGCGGCAATATGTTCGGCATTGTCCTTGACGACCCAGCCATCACGCCACCGTTAGCAGCATTTCGTTGAAAACCAATCCACACAGGGGCGGACGGGACAAAAGTGTCAATATCGACTTTTGGCTAAACGTAGGTCTAGCCCCTATGCAGCTGTCGTTTCAGCACAGAGTTGTTGACGGATTGATTCGCCATCACGGTGTCCATTGCATCTCTTCGTTCTTCTCCATCCACTCGTCCTCGAGCGCTGCAATTTTTGCAGCGGTTTCACCGCGCTGGCGCGTTTTGTCGCCGAGCATCACAGCTGTTTCAGCGCTGTACGCGGCTTCTGAGGCGAGCCACGCGTCGAGCGTGTCGCGCGTTCCGCTCAATCTCGCGATCTCCTTTTCAATCGCATCAACACGTTTTTGCATGGGCTTGCGCGCGTTCGCAAGGCGTTGCCGCTCTTCAGCTTCAGCGCGTTTGTCGATCTTGCGCGATGGCGCTTCAGCCGCAGCTTTGGTACCCACGGGTTTGGCGCGCTGCTCACGCAACCACACACGGTAATCATCGAGATCACCATCAAACGTGCGAACCGTTTTGTCCGCCACCAGCCACAGCTCGTCACAGCACGCGCGCAGAATGTGCCGGTCATGCGCGACCACGACGAGCGCGCCTTCATAGTCCTGCAACGCGAGCGTCAGCGCTTGCCGCATCTCGATATCGAGGTGGTTGGTCGGCTCGTCAAGCAGTAACAAATTCGGCCGCTCGTACACAAGCATCGCAAGCACCAGACGTGCTTTTTCACCGCCCGAAAACAGCCCCACTTTTTGACTCACACGATCACCGCGAAAGTCAAAACCACCAAGGAAATTACGCAACTCCTGCTCGCGCGCTCGCGGGTAGCCGCGCTTCTCCATCAACTGCTGATCGAGCTGATCGAGATGCCAAAGACACGACTCGTCCGTGCGCAATTGCTCAAGCTGATGCTGAGCAAAATACGCGACCTTCAAATGCTGACCTTCGATGCGTTCGCCCGCCATCGCCTTCAGTTCACCGGCAATCGCTTTCACCAGCGTCGATTTACCCGCACCGTTCTTACCCAGCAAACCGATGCGCGAATTCGGCAGCAAAGAGAAGTTCACATTCTCCAGAATCGTGGTGGCATTTTCGCCTTCACCGTAGCCGAGTTTCGTGTCCGCAAACTTGAGTAGTTGACGCGGTTCACCCTCAGGCTTTTTGAACGCAAACGTGAACGGCGAATCGACGTGCGCGGCAGAGATGCGCTCCAGTTTCTCCAGAGCTTTCACCCGGCTTTGCGCCTGCGCGGCTTTGGTCGCCTTTGCCTTGAAGCGCGTGATGAACGATTCGAGATGTTTGATGGTGCGCTGCTGCTTCTCGAACGCGCCTTGCTGCACCGAGAGCTCCACCGTGCGCTGATCCTCAAACGCGGTGTAATTGCCGGTGTAGAGCTTCAATTTCGCCGCACCCGATGCGGTGGTGTCAAAGAACAAAATTTGATCGGACACGCTGTCGATGAAGTCGCGATCATGGGTGATCACCAGCACCGTGCCAGCATATCGTGCCAGCCAGTCTTCCAGCCACATCACAGCCTCAAGGTCGAGGTGGTTTGTCGGCTCATCCAGCAGAAGCAAATCGCTGCGGCACATCAGCGCCTGCGCCAGGTTCAGGCGCATGCGCCAGCCGCCGGAGAAGGTCGCCACCGCGCGACTCTGCATCTCCTGCTCAAAGCCAAGACCGGCGAGTAGTTCCGACGCGCGAGCCGAAGCCGCATAACCACCGATGTGCTCGAGATGCGCGTAGTGATGGGCGAGGATTTCGCCGTGTTTCACGACATCTGCGGCGGGATTATCCGTTTCAGCAGCAAGCGCCGCTTCGGTTTCACGCAGTTCAACGTCACCATCCAGAGCGAATTCCAGCGCCGTGCGATCCGAAGGCGGCGTCTCCTGCGCCACATGCGCGATGATCCAGCCGTTGGGCATGGAAATATCGCCGCGTTCAGCGTGCAGCAAGCCTCTCAGCGCAGCAAACAGGGTCGATTTGCCAGCACCGTTAGCGCCGACGATACCAACCTTGCGGCCGGGGTTGATAGTGATATTGGCGCGATCAATGAGTGGCAGGGAGCCGCGGGCGAGAGTGAGGTCAATTAAACGAAGCATGGACGTATTTTGCCGTGGCGACGGCTGGTCGCTCGGGGCTTGGCCCCAGAGCCCCAATTCCCGCCCCCCTTCCACCGCCGTCATCCTCGCGAAGCGGGGAGCCAGCTCGTCGTCCACGCGAAGCGCACATCAGTCCCCTCTCCCCTTGCGGGAGAGGGTTAGGGTGAGGGGTTTGGTCGAATGGAAAGTGCCGTATGCCACGAGCTGCTCATGCCGCAGGGCAGTCACTTTTCTTGCTTCGCCAAGAAAAGT